>Ga0307516_10008277_pt1 | contig 11798 bp, 5 predicted proteins | sample 19_EM_MG_FD_203310 | JGI IMG/M metagenome (GOLD analysis project Ga0307516, IMG submission 203310) | Populus trichocarpa ectomycorrhiza microbial communities from riparian zone in the Pacific Northwest, United States - 19_EM | ecosystem: Host-associated > Plants > Roots > Unclassified | place...
CTTTGTAACTTGTTTTGCCCTAACCCTAATTCTTCTTTGCTGTAGTTTTATTGATTCAACATGGTTTGCCCTAACCCCTCTCATAATCAGGGAAATATTATCTATCTTTATCATTTTTATATATAATCGTTGATTTTTTATGCTTTATTATGTATAATATTTTGTACAATTAGATCTATAAAATAATTAATTTAAAAATAAAAAATCTTGACCCTAATCCTGGCACAATATTGATAAAAATTAAACTGTGATTCGATTCTAACTCGTTCAATTAGGACATCTAAGGCAATGCTTGTGAAACAGGACATTGATGGGTAGACAACACACAAAATAGAAGCAGAAAGTGATATTCATGCATCAATAGGGAGAGTAGCATGCACACGCGATAGGGTAAATATCTTAGTTTGTAATATATTATTGTTTTTAGACAATATAGAATTGAATTTTTACAATATATTTTAGCCCAAATGCAATATGTTCTTCCGATACAATCTTATTTTATTAAGTTATGACAAATATTCATTCCAATCTCTAATATTTTGAACATTTATCTTAAGACACATAAAAATACACATTTTCTTCCTCTTTTTAACAATCTATTTCACGAATATTCTTATTAACAAGAACTAATTAAAAAGGCAAATCATTGCCTACAAAGGAACACTATATATACTCAGCCTCGTTTGGTATTAATCCAAGTAATTATTCTTCTTCTTCATAACCTATCAGTTCCACTTTTAACTGATCAAACCAGAATGTTACTTTCCAAGTCATAGTTTTTTCCCTTTAAGAAGAAGAATCTTCTTCTTCTGCTGCTGATCATGTTCTTGTATTGCTTTTTTTTCCAAGTTGGGTTTCTTTCCCTCCAGGAGTTTAATGAATCCTTGACTTGAAAGAAAAAAAAAAAAACAAGATGTTAATTTTGGCTTGGTACTGATAATCTACTCAACGGGTAATGCTCTTAAAACAATCATCACCACCTTTTATAATTTCCTTCGAATAAGCACACACACAGATCATTACGTATCCCTGCCTCAACTTGCTCCAAAGTTTACACTAATAGTAATAAACAACATGAACACAAATTACTCATTATTTGCCTCCTTTTCTTGGGATAAATTCACCTATCCATACTAGTTCATCCTCTTTTTTTCAACTAATATATTCAATCAAATATATATTTACCACAGGTTAATTTGGTGCTCTATTTTTTCTGGCTGCTAAAGATTTCTTTTAACAAGTTCTCCCTCTCTCATGTTTCAGATTAAACTCGGTTTTTCTGGAGTAAAGCTATTGTGAACCACCTTTGCTTGGCTTTAATTTCAGTATTCTGGAGCTGAGCTCTGGTGGAGCGGAAGATCGTAGTTTACCTTCAACTCTTACTACTGGAGGAAAACTTAATTGACGAACCGGAGATATCTTATCCAGTTAAGTTATTGTGGCTTCATGACGATATATATCATCTTCAGTAATCACCAAGTCCCTTCATTTATAATGATAAGTAGTAGCACTATTGGAGTTGCATTTCATAAGCAGGAATAGTTTATTGACCCATTCAAGAAAGCTATTTGTGCAGCAATTGATTACGCACACACACCAGTCCGAGATATCAGATATATGTATTTGCTATTGTGCAGGCTCATAAAGTCCGTGCCACTGATTGAGGATCGCCATCACTTCATTTTGATTGAGGAAAAACAATTTACAAACGAACAAACCATACAAAAATCTCACGTTAACAGATGTATTAGTTGTGGAGTTTGTTAGTCTCAGACTTTGTTGCTTGTATAGATAATGAATTTCTTTGGATTTCTATGATGTGCTCATATATATGTCTCTTCCTAAACCCCATTTATTTCATACTCCAGTCACTTTGAAAACCATTATCAATTTCAGTTTTCTTCGATATATGATTGTTCAATTCGCACGCGAGAATGTACTAAAATTGTTCTATAAACTTTACTCAAAATTAATGCCAAATGTTCAATTAATGCCGCAGTTTCATCATCCTCACCCTCACCTTCATGCCAACTACTGGAACCAGATTGCAGCTGCCGCTAGTTACTGTACTATTGTTGATCCGGGACCAAGTGATAATAAACAACCAGCCGGACCCAATTAATGGTCCATGAAATCCCTCCCATTCAATGACATTTGTCCTGAATATTAACAGAGGCAATACTGTCTTGCACTTCGTGAAAACATATGCACCTTCCTATTTTGTGCTACTCCCACAATAAGGTTGAGAAAATTTCACTTGAAGATATATATAGCTAAAACAAACAGACATCCGGGCCATTAATCACTGAATGTCTTGGAACAAACTCTGGTAGTATGTTTTGTACTATGGAATATAGAAAATAAAGAAGATGATTAGATAAGAGAAAAGGGATTTTATTGAATGGTAAATTAGTACAATCCTCTAATGTAATTAATTAGCAGAATACTCTGCAGATGTTCAGTGAATGTGATTATATGTGAACTTTGAATCTATTATTCTAAGCACAAAATTGTGAAAGCTTTTCATCTGATATTTTATGAGGCATTTGTTTGCTAAAATTATGTTGCCTGTAAAATTCTCTTTTTATGAACTTCGAGAAATTAATATATAATGGCTTGTAAATGCAATTATTTTTAATCGAAACAATAAGATATACGTTCCATACTCGGTGTGCTATGTGCATATGCTTCTGTAGCTTGAATTGTCAAACTACTTAACACTCCTATAGTTCTATAAAACTGTTGGATAAAATCGTAGGATTGTCGATCATTACTAGTTGGCATCGCTAACGTTTTGAGAACTAGCAAGTATCAACATCATAGATAGGATGCTTTTGGGGAGCTTTAGCAGCTAGGCTTCACATACATTGTAGAATTCAAAACCTTCTCCCAAAACATTACCAAAAAAGGCCAACAGCAGCCCCTATTCTTAGGGGTTTTCTAAAAAGAAAGCTTAAAGCAAGGACCTAACGACAGTCAAAGAAAAGACATGGCTATGTAGAGAGGGAAGTAACAAAGAAAACCCTAATAGCTCCACTTCTCAGTAGGGAGTGACACCCACATTTGCAGGAGCGAAAAACCCATCTTTCATGAGCACGTCCTCTCCTTCCTGCAAAAAAATAAAAAATATTTAAAAACTAAAATGCCCTTGTCAATAGGCTTACTACGTACTCCAATTCTAAATAGTTTGTATGACAAAATGTTAAAAGAAGAGTTAGATTTCTTAGGGTTTCAATGATCAAAAGTACCTGTTGGCGCACGTTAGTTTTCTTCACGGGTTGATCAGGCATAAGTCCGAAATGGATATGTGGAAAATGGGCCCACTGAAACAAACAAACAACAAATTAAGAAAAATACTAGCTAATTAAATAGCTAATCATAGCTAATGTAGCATTGGCTGCATCATGAAACCATGTGTAAACATTAATAACATTTTGAGTTTTCATGGATCTCACATTCTTTGCAGCTGCGCTAAATGCTTCTCTGTGACTTATATCAGGGTTTCCTGCTTTGATACGTTGGATCTCGTCCCTGCAAATTGGTACATAATAATGTCAAGATCATGCATGTGCTTCATAGAAAAATACAAATTTCTGACAATTGCAAATTCATATAGAGAATTTAAAAAAAAAAAAAATTAACACCAAATTCAAGTTTTAAATCTTGATTTTCATCACATTAAAAATGTAAAGTTTACAGCAAGAATTTTACTTACTTGATAAAGCGGTTGTAGGCAGATGGGACTCTTTGTCTCTTTTCTGGAGCTGAACATGTAAAACAGAGACATAACAACGACAAAGAAACAGACAAATCTTTGAAATCACTTCGCTGACTTTATGTAAGATTTCTGCTTTTATTATCTCTCTCTCTCTCATCATCATTACTTCATCATCATCTAGGATCTAATCAGTCTAATATCCATGGATTCTGTATCTATATTTCCGGGGGAGAAAACTGAAAACTCTCTCTCCTATTCATATGTAGTAGAAATTATATAAAGGTAAGCTACATTATACATTTCTGGGTTCATAATGAGATAGTACATGCATTGAAAGAAACTGAAAGAAATTCAATGGCCCATTTGAGCAAAGGTAACATCTGTTTGATGATGGTAAAATTTGGGCCTGTTAGTTAAATTCTTCTATATTATAAAAAAAAAAAAGTTAAATTCTTCTAGAGAAGAAAATTAAAGGGAGAGGTACCGACACAGATGGGATAGCTACGAAAGCCTCAAAGAAATGCAATTGACCTACTAGGTGCAAATCTACAGTATCCCTTATGGTAGCACTAAATAAATGTTGAATAGCATCAAGAAGGCTAGACATGATAAGATTGTCCAAAAGATGCTTGGTACATCAAGCAAAACCAAGATATCTAGGGCACTGTTGTTTTTTACATACCTTTTCTTGATTACTTAAGACTATAGCTACTATGTGTAAGAAATGCAAAAATGCAATGGTGCTTGACAAACTTTAAAGAAAGTTAAAGGGGACTGGTGAAGTCACTTAATAATGACTCAAAATTTGTTGGAGTGCTGCTGCTCATATATAGACCAGTGAAAAGGCCATTGATATGTCAAAGAAATGAGGTAAGTGTGAAGAATCTCACGTCTATTAACCACTGGTGGTTTAGGGATCTCCTCAACACCTCGAATTGGCATAACAGATTCATTTGGATTTGGCTGATTGATCATCAAACTTGGCGGTGCTCCAGTACTCCTCATTCCCTCCTAGAATTACGCCAGTAACCATGGAAAGCCAAGAATTAAATTCCAAGTTTAGATTTATTTCTATGCTTATCTATATAATTAAGGAATCATGAAAGAGAAATCAAAGGAAATTTAGTCTTTTTAACTGTTTTAGTGCTCCAAACCCTAATGTATAAGGGTATAATTAATACCACAAAAAGAATGAGTAAAAAGAGAAAGCATTGATATGTTTGAAACCCTAAAATATCTTGATATACCAGGATATTAATCTGAGGATTGAAGAAACCATGACCAAGGTAAAATTGATTAGCTGCAGGAAGTAGGCTACGCATGTTCACAGAAAATAGGTTGGTGCAGTGACCACATCGAACCGTAACAGTCTTGAACAAGCTAGAGCAAGGTACACTCACCTATAACACCAACAAGAGATGTGACTCAAACCAACCTTAAGAAATTCATAGAAGAATAAGAAAAGGAAGAAGCCAATGAGGGTTCGCTCGATTGGCTCGGATCAGGTTCAAGCCTACACTAACGGAACAGAAAATTAGGGATAAGAAAAAATGGGGAGAAAATGATACCGCGAGGACAGTGTCACAGAAGTTGCAATGGACATAACAAAGCTGGTCTGATGAAGAGAGGTGATCCGGTGAAAAGGCAGCTGAAGAGGATGCCATTTCTTTTATGATTCTTTTAGAGATTTTGTTGATTTGATTGATGGATTGACTGATCGGTGGATATTTTGAAAGAACAGATAATAATCCTCTTCCTCGGATCTAATCTTCTTGATTGTTGACTTGTTAATATAGCAAAAGAGAAGAGAGAGATGTGGAAAGAGAGGAACCTGCTACTACTAATATACTAGGAGATAGAGCAGAACCAGAAAGTGTTCACTTTCTCTCTCCGTTTCTTGACACTATAATTTTTTCTTTATTTTTTTATTTTTAAACGTTTTTACATGTTTTTTTGTTGTATGTAAAGTTGTTGATGTATCATAAATAGTGCACAGAATAGAGTGAGGGAGGGAGAAGGTTAAAGAGAAAGCAAATGAATGGTTGGCATTCCAAAAAGGAAATGGATGTGTGTGCGAGAGAGAGAGAGAGATAGAGAGCGCAGAGAGGGCAGAGGTGGGGGAGCGAGAAAAGGACGTTTGCATGGGCTTTGGCTCATTCACCAGTTGTTTTCATAGTTAAGATGGGTGAGAAGGAAGGGAAAACCTCCATTTTCTTGGTTCACTACAATTCCATGGTGCCCTCGATAAGGCCACAAGGACGAAAAAAAAAAAAACTAATGCTCTTACACATTCGTTTTGACTCAATTAGTAAATAAAAGCCCTCAAACTCGGGCACCTGCCTTCCTACACTTTGGTTATTTACTTACTTCTAACTATAAGCCCTACCTCAATCCCAGTTTGTCATTTCATTCTGTTTTGGTTTCATAAGTCTTGTCTAACTGATGATATTCATCTACTTATTTTTCATAATTAATTAACCATCCGTTCCTAATTCTGAGGCTGTTTGGTGCAATTTGAAAAAAACGCTGGAGGCCTGCATGCCTCTATTTAAACTAAATCTTCATGTAAAACTACTAGAAAATTAATAAATAAAAATAAAATATTAAAGGAATATTTTTGTTGATAAATTACAATGGATTTTATCAATGAAAATATTCTCTCGATATATACCGAGAGAATTATAGTAAAAAATAAAATAAAAAAAAACTAAAAAATATGATGAAATGTTATTTATACCAACGGAATTACCGACAGTTTTAATACCTTCGATAAAATCCATCTGTAAACTCATTGGTAAATTGTTCACATCTTCTTAACACTGTTCATCATGTCAATTACCGATGTAATTACTAACGGAATTTTCCATCGGTATTTTTCAAAAAACTTTGGAACTGTTCACTTCTCAATTGTATTGTTAGTTACTGTTCTTTACAAACGAAATTACCGACGGATTGAAAATTCATCGGTTTTATTTGGCGGGTTTTAGAAAAAAATTTATTAAATTAAATATTACAGACGAAATACCGATAAATTGAAAAGTCATCGGTGAGATTTGGTGGTTTCTAAAAATTTTTTATTAAATTAAAATTTTTAATTAAATATTACAAACAGAATCACTGACAAAATGGTTAAAAATATTAATATTTAATTATCCGTCGATGAAACCGTCAGTAAAATACACCAATAAAAAGACTAGAATCCCTCATTTCACAACAGACAGACCTGTTCTTCTTCTTCTTCTTCCTCTTATATAAAAAACATCAACATCCCTTTCTTTCTCTTCTCTTCTCTTCTTTCCTCAACTCCTTTTCTTTTTCTCCACACTCAGGTATGTCTTCTAATATTCTCTTCTCATCTTTTCTAGGTTCTTTTAATTAATATATTTTATAAATTTTTTTTTCTCTTCTCAGCTTCATTCGCAACTACATTAAGGTAAGATTTTTATTTTTTCTTATTTTTTGTGTTTTTTTTATTTTTAAATTTTTATGTTTTTAATAATTGTATGAATGTTGTTGTAGGATTTTGTTTTTCATATGAGAGCAATTTTTAGTTGATTTATTTATAGGATTTTTATATAGATTTTAATTATTTAATTATTTTTCTTGTTTTGTTAAATAGATTTTTTTAAAAATATATATTTTTAAATAATCACCGACGGAATTGCATACAATATTTTTATCGGTTATATGACAAGCTTCCGAGAGAAATACCGATGGAATGAAACGGGTAATTTGTTTTTAGCCAGCTTTTCCTGTTAGTAAATTCATCGATGATAATATTTTTTTATTACCAACAGACTTATTAACAGATAAAAAATTACCGACAAATGATTTATCGATAGAGCATTTTTATTTGTGATCCCGTCGATAAATTAATTACCAATGGAATGATAGTACAAATACCAACAAAAAATTCCATCGATAAATATAAGAATTCTGGTAGTGTAATAATCATTCGGAGTCTGGCTAATCCTGCAAGATAATTTCTCTCTCTCTCTCTCTCTCTCTCCCCCCCCCCATTCTATATTCATCAATCATTTTTTCCTAATCATTTATGATAGTTTTAGATTTGAGGTGCTGCGCTTTATGTGCATTAGAGATTCGTATATCACATGGATTGTTAATCATCAAATTATTTTAGGTTCTTCTTCTTCTTTCTTGTTGAAATTGCTTTTGAAAATTGTTTTGTGAGTATATATATATATATGTTTTTTTTACTAGTAGCGGGGGTTTATATGTGTATATTTTAAGGATACTATAATTTATGAAAGAGAAAGCTTAATAGAACAACAACAATATAAAAACATTGAAGGTTTAATAAGCGAACAGAGTTGCAAGTATGAACTCTGAATTCACAATCTTATTATCTAAAAACAAAATATTTAGTGGTTGTCTTCTTAAAAGATTTATAAGATCTTTAAATATATTAGAAAACCTTACATCTAGAAGAAAACAATTAGAAATGAAAACATGAAGTAAATAAAAAAAGTTTGAAAAAAACATAGAATCCAATAAAAAACAGATTAAAATAACAAAATTAGCTCAAACAGGAGCACTTGAGCTTGAAACTTTATTCTGTAAGATTGATAGTTTAACCAGTGACTTTATGATTGCTCATAAGAACATTGATTGTAGAATCATTTAGAAAAATTTAAACCCGATTCAACAATCAAATCTCCTATTATTGCAGTTTTAAAGTTGTTCAAAAGTAGAAACTTTCCATATCTTTTACTGCTAGTTTGGGATTAGCTCAGGTGATATGTTGAAGTTATATCACATACAAAATGCCCAACAACTTAATTGCTAAGAAAAATTTTATTTGCCACCGCCAATAAGTGTTAGGGTTCATCCTATGAGAAAAAAGAAGAAGTTAGAAACAAGGGAGAATAGTCCCAAATGGTTGGCGATGGCCACTAATTAAAGGATCATAAAGTTTTATGATACATGCTTAATGTGGTGATCCCAAGCATGGCAACGAAAATAGACTTGTTGCAGAAATGTTTACAGCCCTCGAATTAAATACCAGATTTTAGTAAATTCTTCCGTGCCTTTCAAAAACTCAGACCTCGTTGAACGAAACTACAAACATCCGGTAAAAGCACCTGAAAAGAAACCAATCAAATTATTGTAGTAATAATTATAAGAGGGAATTCATCACCACATTAGTATACTTCTGTATAGTATAAATAACAAAAAAAAAAAATAGCATATAAAGTTAGGAAACGTTAAAGCTTTTATATCTTAACCGATTTGACCACTCAGGTATCTCCCTCTCTCGCCCTCGCACACACACATGTATGCACAGAGATACGTAGTTGTCAGGGGCACCAGGAAGCCAGAGATACTTTATTATTTGAATTTACTTTCTTTGTCCTTGCATAGACTTCTCTATCTTTGGGACAAGTTTTAGCTCGTTTAGTTAGTCCACTAGCCTACACTGTATCACCTATATATAGGTTTTACTTTCTCTTGCAACACCCCAGGTTTGCTAAAAAAGATGGCTATCATTTTTTCTCTGAATTTTTTGAAAAGCATCACCATCCTTTCATCCTAGCTCATGTGTGCAAATGGGTGGCTTTCTCTTCCCTAAAATTGCTTTTAAAGAGAAGATTTTTCAGTCACGCGGTTAGAAATGACAGAGAGTCCTGACTTGTCATTCTAAATTAAGTTTCTTATATATATATATATATATATATAGAATTAATTAACAGCATTCATGGCTGCCCTCGTTGGACTTGAGGATTTTGTTTGGTTCCTCGTTAAATAGAAACCCGCATATGCAGCATTTATTTAGAGATTTCTATGAGGATACGAGCACCGGTTTATTTATGTTTTGTTTTCAGCATTGAGGATTCGGTGCCTTAGAAAAGGGTTTAGTACAGGAAACGGCGTTGAAGTGGATGCTTGCTGTTTACTGGTTTACTCTCCAGTTCCCAATATCCGAGCACCGAATAAACCGTGCCTATAAAAAAGTTACCATACTAGCAAATATTGAGTGGTACAGGGACTACAAAACTCATTACTACAAGGATTTGTTTGGTTCCTCGTGTTAAAAAATTGTGTTCATCATTAATCATGTTTTTTTTTAATCCATAGAAAATACTGCAAAACAAATTAAACTGGTTATGATTAAGTCTAGGGTTTAACAATAAAGCTTTTATGATAATTACAATAATAAATAATATAAGCAATACATATTCAACCTGATCCAGCTAGTAATTAAATAATTAATGATTGATACGATAAATATGGTGGAAGGAAGATTTTTCATAAAGGGTTCATTGGATCATACCAATCACAATGTTTTTGAATTTACTGCACCGATATGATCAATTATATATATATATATATATATATATAGGATGAATTCGTGCACCTATAATTTATCTTATCTTATTTACATGATAATTTACAGATGGGAAGATCTTAACTTGAATATCGTAATTACTCTGAACAGAGATAATAAATTAAGGAGACAGAAGATGTTCATAGTAATCAAGTTGTACGGATGATAGTTGATAAGTAGGTCTCGACATATCAGCTTCTTTGGCACATACTAATACTGTAAATATTCATTGTGGGACACATTAAATGGACATCAGAATCAGACATACAATTGATCGTATCCTGCTGAGGAGACCTTCCACGGCAGATCGAATTTAGCTGTCTAAAATTGCTGTCGTTAATGGAAGTACGTACCCTCATAATTTATTTTACTTCTACTTTGCCAGATTTAATGGCCATTTCTAGCTAATGTTACATCTTATTAAACAATTTGCATATGTAGCTGGAACCTCCATCAACCAATAACTTTCATTAGATTATTTAGCACTTTAAAAAAAAAACATAGACTATGTACAGAGAACATGGGACCTGTCTTGCCTTCCCAAATATGTATAAAGATGCCTTATGATTGGAAAGTTATTTCTGTAGCGTCCACATAAAATGTGATTGCTAAGACAATAAATTAAACCCTTGACAATATCCTTTTCTTTTTTATATATGTATAAATAGAATATAATTATTAGCATAACATATAATATACAGATAATGGGTCACAAGCCTCGTAAAAGGACCAGCTGTTTTTGTTTCTTTTACGTGCTCCACATACTGGAAATAATCCTTTGAAGATTTTAGTAAATTAAGTCCTACAGCATCAAGCACAGTTTGTTGTAACTGAGCAAATATGTTGTAACTTTTCAATGTTCTCTCTTTTTTTGGGTAAGGGAGTTGTTTTATGGCTGAAAAAGGTTTTAATTAAGACAAAATATCAAGCACTGTTTGCAGGTGCCATGCCCAAATTGATCCAGGTTTTTAGAATTATCACACTATTGACAAGCAATCACCAGCTAAATCTCTGGCATCATCTGTTTGGGAACACTACCAACATCCCTCTTATAGTTAGAGGACATTTTGAAGAAATTTATAATCACACCAATATATATATATATATATATCCTCACTTCCCTTCCTAATTCGTCATCCTATACAAATTTCAGGATTTAAATCTGAGATCTTCAAATAAAATGGAATATATATATCAGATTTCAACTATTTAATTTAGAGGTGGTGGGAAAAATTAGTAGTAGTATTTGTTTCTCTCATCAATGCATCAAATTTCTAACAATTATTCACATCATACTTCATATAACAATTATATAATCACACACAAATAATAATAACAATAACAATAACAATAATAGTAAGAACGACGACGACAACAACAATCTCGTCTTCCATTATGAACAAGCATAACATATATACATGCACAAAAGTTAAAAACAAGCCTTCTGTGTAAAAAGCCTGAAAGAATACGGATAGGGTAGAAATCCAATAAAGATGATGATAATAGGCCTGTGCTGTTTCTTTTGGCATCTCAAGCTCTGAGTAATAGGGTGGTGTGTGGATGTGGTAGTGTACAAATTTACCGTGACAAAAAAGTACTGCCACTATATCGCTGAGTTAGGGAGGTAGCCAAGCCTCTGTTACACAGAGCCATCTCAAGCTGTAAACCTCGAGGCTTGTTGCAAAAGACATGAAAATGAGATCCATTTCTTGTTTGTTTTTGTAAAGCACCTCA
>Ga0307516_10008278_pt1 | contig 11798 bp, 11 predicted proteins | sample 19_EM_MG_FD_203310 | JGI IMG/M metagenome (GOLD analysis project Ga0307516, IMG submission 203310) | Populus trichocarpa ectomycorrhiza microbial communities from riparian zone in the Pacific Northwest, United States - 19_EM | ecosystem: Host-associated > Plants > Roots > Unclassified | place...
ACGCGGACGGACCGGTCACCTACCCGGAGCTGGACGCGATGGCCGACGCCTGCGCGGCGAACGCGGCCGAAGGGCTCGGCGTGCGGGCCGGCGACCGGGTCGGGCTGGCCTGCGCCGGCCACCGGGGCTTCGTGGCGGCGGCGATCGGGTTGGCCCGGCTGGGCGTCGACGTGGTCCTGCTGCCCCCCGACCTGCCCCGCGACCGTACGGCCGAGGTGCTGCGCCGGGAACGGGCCGGCGGGCTGGTGCACGAGCCGGGCGGGGCCGCCGCCGACCTGCCCTCGCTGTCCTGGCCGGAACTACTCGCCGGGGCTGTCAACGGGCGTACCGGAGCGCGGCCCGCAGCCGAACACCCCCGGCCCGGAGCCGGCCTCACCGCGGCCGCGCGGCGGCCCGCAGCCGAACACCCCCGGCCCGGAGCCGGCCTCACCGCGGCCGCGCGGCGGCCCCGACCGCCGCGCCCCGGGCGCATGTCCGTGCTGACCTCGGGCACCACCGGGGTGCCGCGCAGCGTGTCCCGCCCGCTGCCGCTGGGCATGCTGCTCGGCCCGGCGACCACCCACCTGCGGTTGACGCCGGTGCGCCGCGGCGAGCCCATCGTGGTGGCGACCCCACCGCATCACGGGTACGGCCTGACCTACCTCTCCGCCGGTCTCGTCCTGGGCGCCCCGGTGGTCCTGGTGCCGGGCGGCGACCCTGACCGGATCCTGAGCGCGGTCGCCGAGCACCGCGCCGGGCTGTTGTTCGCGCTGCCGATCCAGCTGCGCCGGATCTGCGACCTGCCGGCCTCGCGATGGCCGGCCCTCGACTCGCTGCGCGGCGTGGTCAGCGGCGCCGCCCCGTTGACCGCCGACCTGTGCGAGCGGCTTCGGGACCGCTTCGGGGACCGGACGTTCAACATGTACGCCACCTCGGAGGCCGGCTGGGCGGCGATGGCCACACCGGCGGACCTGCGGGCGGCCCCCGGCACGGTCGGCCGGGCGCCGCGCGGGGTGCGGGTCCGGGTCGTCGAGCCGGACGGTACGCCGCTGTCGCCGGGCCGGATCGGGGAGATCCAGGTCCGGGGCTGGCACCCGGACGGGCGGTGGCTCGCGACCGGGGACCTCGGCCACGTCGATCCGGCCGGCCGGCTGTTCGTCGACGGGCGGCTCGACGACATGATCGTCTCGGGCGGGGAGAATGTGTACGCCGGCCCGGTGGCCGCGATCGTCACCAGCCACCCCGACGTGGCCGACGCGTTGCTGGAGCCGGTCGCGGACGCGGAGTTCGGCCAGCGGCTGCGGGCCACCGTGGAGGTCCGCCCCGGCCGTTCGCTGACGGCCGACCAGTTGCGAACCTGGCTGGACCCGCGGCTGTCCCGGGCCGAGCGACCGCGCGAGATCACCGTCGTGGCGGCGCTGCGCCGCACGGCGACCGGAAAACCGGTCCGGGACCGGTGACCGAGGCGCCGGCGCGTTCGCGGCCGGGCTGTCATCGGCCGAGGGGGTCGAGAGGCTAGGTTGCTCGGATGAGTCTCCTTGATGACGTGGCGAAGCGTGACGGCTGGCGCTGCTGGGTGTGCGACGAGCCGGTCGACGCCGACATGTCGGTGAACGACCCGCGTGGTCCCAGCGTCGACAGCCGCACCGCCGACCGGAAGGCCAAGGTCGCCGAGCGGCTCGCGCACCGCGCCTGCAACACCCGCAAGGGCGCGGTCAAGGTGGTCATCGCCTGGCCGGACCGTCTGCACGTGGTGGAGCCGGCGCCGTTGATCGCCGTCGCCGATCGCCTCGAACGCAAGGGTGGCCGCGAGCTGGTCGCCCGTTGCCCGAGCAAGAAGGACGCCCAGGAGGCGGCGGACTGGCTGGTCGACCGCTTCTCCCGGCTGGTGCCCGGGCTGCCGGTGACCGCGAGCGTCGACGCGGGCGGCGGCCAGTTCCTCGTCGCCCTGGCCGCGGGCCGCCGCTGACCGGCGGCCCCGAACCCGGCGAGCCGACCGGTCAATTCGGCACCGGGCGGCCGCAGGCGGCGTTCTCCATCGCCGCGAACCGCTCGCGGAGGATCGGCAGCCGAGGACCGTTGGCCGGCTCGAGATAGCTGTTCAGGATGGCGAGCACCAGCATCGAGGTGGTGCTGGTGGTGGTGGGAGTGGATCCGAGGACACCGGCGCCGGGATCACCCAGATGCCGCACCGCGAAACCCTCCACGGTCGCCGCCAGCATGTCGGCGAACTGATCGAGGCTGACCCCTTGACACAGGCGGAAGCCGCGGGCGGCGATCGTCGACTCGTAGACCTCCTTCCACGGCTCCAACGCGGCGGCGTAGTTGCTCGCGATGGCCTGGTGGATCCCGTCGTTGTAACGGGCCGTGGCCGCCATCATCAGCTGCAGACGGAAGAGCGGCATGCGGCAGATCGCCTGCACCTCGTGGAAGGCGACGTGATCGGAGGCCTCCACGAAGGTGTCCGCATTGGTCAGCGAATCGCCGCGCGTGTGCATTGCCGCGCCGTATTGGGCGTCGTAGTTGATCGGGTGAAAGAGAAAATCGAGCAGATCGTCGATGTAGTCGTCATGAGTGGCCCAGGTGGATCGATAGGGGCCATCGCCGCGGAGCCTCAGAAAAGGCGGGTCGATGCGTTCCATCTCACGAACGACGGCCCGCTCGGTCAGGAAGCGGATCCCGGAGCGATAGGGGCGGTGATCTCCCAGATCGGGCTCGCCGGAGCCGTCCCGCGGGCCGAGGTTGTTTTCTATCAGGGTCACACCGGCCTTCAAATAGGAAGCCACCTTGAGCTCATTAGGCAGGGTGGCGCGCGTCGCTGCTCGTTTGCCTTTGACTCGGGTAACGATTCCGGTCAGGTCTTGATCATAGGGAAACGGCAAATGCCGCTTGGTTGCCATCACGGCGTGCACGATACCGACGAAGCCGAGCGGCAAAGGGTACGCAGCTGCGTAGTAGTTCAGCGCGCACAACGGACAGGAGTTATCACTTCCAGTGACTGATGGGTCACGCAAAAACGGCTACGTGTCTGCGTACCTGTGGATGCGCCGGCCATCGGGATAGAAACTGCCGTCACGTCATTTCCTCGCTTGGAGGCGAACCGTGCTCATCGACGCCGGCGGCTGGTTGACCGTCACGATCGACACTGGCTCCATCGTCCCCGCCATCGCGATCGCCTACTGGCAGCACCGGCGCACGGGACGGTGGGATCACCGGGCCGATCCGAACGATCTGCGCCGCCTCCTGGCCGAGGGCGAGTCCATCTGCGAACACGTCCGCAGCTGCGGCCCCCTGGCGGAGCAGCAGGTGATCCGGCTCGGAGCGCGCGACTTCGCGGCCCGCGCGGCGCAGGCGGCGCGACGCGGACCGGCACGCCTGCGGCCTGCGCTGGCGGCGCTGGCCGGCGTCGCCGACGAGCTGGCCCGAGCGGCCGCCTTCCCCGCGGAGCCTCGCTCCGCCGTGGTCCAGGATCGGACAGTACGGGCATTGGCCGCGGCGATCGACCGCACCTGGATCGACTTGACCGCTCCCCGGTCACGGTCAATTCTGCGTCGGTCGCGGTCACTTCTGCGGCGAGGAGTGGGCCGCTGAGGGGTCTGTCGCGTCATCGCCGGTCCCCACGGTGGCCCTCGCGTCAGTACGGTTGCCGCATGGACGTACCCGGGCTTTTCCGGCAATCGCCGGCGCAACTGCCGATCATCGCCGTGGCCAGCGGCAAAGGCGGCGTGGGCAAATCGAGCGTCGCGGTCGCGATCGGCCGCGAGCTGGCCCGGACCGGCCGCAGGGCCGGACTGGTCGACGCCGACCTCGCCGGCCCCGACGTGCCCCGCATGCTCGGCCTGCGCCGCGACGTGCCGGCCACGTCGGTCACCCTCGCGCGGTGGGCGCGCGGCGGCAGGGGCGGGGACGGGCTGGAGGCCATGGAGGTGGGCGGCCTCAAGGTCGCGTCCGCGGGCTTCCTCATGGCCGGCGGCCAGGGCCTCGCGCTCGGGTCGGACCTGGGCGACCTCATGCTCGGCCGGCTGATCAAGGAAACGAACTGGGGCGACATCGAGGTCCTCGTCGTGGATCTGCCGCCCGGCATCAGCTTCACGCAGCAGGGCGTGCTCTCCGGTGCCGGAAGGGTGGCGACGATCCTGGTGGTGACGCCGGCCGAGGTCTCCCATCTGGACACCGGCCGGGCCCTCAGCGCGCTGCGCGAGGTGCGGACGCCGGTGCTGGGCGGGGTGGAGAACATGGCGTACTTCACGTGCCCCTGCTGCGGCGAGCAGACCGAACTGCACGCGCCGGCACCCGCCGAGCGCACCATCTGGGCCGGCGGGGTCGAACGGCTCGCGCGGCTTCCGTTCCGGCCCGACGCGGTGATCGACACCGCAGATCTCGCCCCCGTCGTCGAGGCGGTGGTGGCGCACATCGCGGCGTGACCGCGCGGGGTGATGGGCCGGCTCGCTGCCGCGCGGGGGTCCGACTGGTGGCTGTCACATTACGAGGAGTCGCCGCCGGTCCACTCGTGCGCCTTCTGGCCCAGCAGCGCGAAGAACATGCACAGCGTCACCACGAACGCAATCATGGCGGCCCCGGTGCTGATCGCCTCCGCCATGAGGCCCACGACTGCCGCGACGAACGTGACGCCACAAACCGCCAGCGCGCCGGTCCGGCCCCACGGCGCACCAAAGAACAGCGCGCCGGCGAACAGGATTGTCAGCACCCCGAGCAGGGCGACGAGCAGCGACGGGAACTGCGCGTCCTCATCACCGTGCTCGATGGCGTCGGCGAACTCCGTGACACCGGCGTAGGTGAACAGCAGTCCGGCGAGGGCGAGGGCCACCGTGATGACCCAGATCGCCACCGGGCGGATCTCCGGCCGGGCAACGGGACGTTTCCGGGAGCTCGGCCGCGCTGGGCGCCGCCTGTCTTCGTCCATAGTGGCGATCGTAAGGCCGCAGTGCATATGAACGACAACAACGATCACGGCAAATGTCCATCATGATGACCTGCAGGGCCGGCCGGCCTGGCTCTTCCCTTGGCTGGACTATTCCTCCCGTAAGCGTCGTCGTTGCGCCTCGAAGCCGGCACGGCGCGCCCGGATAACGGGTGGCGCGGGCTGCGGCGTGCGAGTCATTGTTGCCCCGTGATCACCATCCAGCGGGTGCGGGTGCGGTGGAGCGCGGCAGCGCGCGGCGCCGAGCACGCCACCATCCGCCGTGGCCTGAACCGCCCGGCGCTCCTTCCTGCCGCGCTCCCGATGTACGACGTCGCCGTTCACGAGGTGCTTTCCGACGAGGCAACCGGCTACGTGCGACACCACGAGGTGCTCAGTGGCGGCGCCGAGCGAACTCGGGATGTGGGCTTGTGGGTCACCCTGGACGGTTCCGCGGCGATCGTGGAACGGCTGCCGGGCCGGGCGGCCTACCCCCGCGACCGGGGTCCGGCCCGCCTGTTCACCCTCGCTCCGGGGCAGATGGGCCGCTACCGGGCCAACTTCCGGTTCACCTTCACGGATTGCCCCTGCAACCCCAGCTGGTTCTACGAGGAATGGGTGGTGCATGTCGGCAACGGCCCGGCAGAGCCCGACAGGTTCACCCACAACGAGCCGGACCATGATGTCGACAACCGCGTCCATCTCTACGGCGGAACCGGCATCGCGACTCGAATTCGCGATCCCCTGATGCGATGACTGCCGTAGACCAGGCTCTCCGCCGACTGCTCGGTGCCCGCGACGGCCACTTCTTGTTCGAGTCGGGCCACCACGGGAGTCTCTGGCTGGACCTGGACACGATGGTGTGGGATCCGGCTGCGCTGACCTTCTGCCTGCCGGCACTCGCCGAAACGGTCCGTGCCGTCGGCGTCGATCTCATTGTCGGGCCGCTCGTCGGTGGCGCCCTCATCGGCTATCGGATCGCCGAACAGCTTGGCCTGCCGTTCACCTACGCCGAGCCGGACGGGAACAACGTCGAAGGACTGTATTCAGCACGGTACCGGTTGCCGCCGGCGATACATTCTCGCGTGGCGGGCCGGCGCGTAGCGATCATCGACGACGTGATCAACGCGGGATCCGCGGTGCGCGCCGCCTCGGCCACCGTGCGCGCCGCCGGCGGCGATACCGTTCTGATCGCTGCGTTGGTACGCCTGGGTGAGACCGCGGTGGGGCATCCGGACCTCGCAGGGGTGCGCATGCACGCGTTGACCACCTGGCCCAACACCTTATGGGAGCCGGCGCGATGTCCCTGGTGCGCCCGTGGCCTTCCCCTCGACACGCCGGGCTTTCCGCGTGGCTGAATCGGCACCCGGCCATATGGCGGCGCGTCCTGGCAGTTGCTCGAAGCGGCAGCAAGAATCATGACCCGCCCATAGCCGTCCGTCGGAGTGGCTGCAGCCATCGACCCGCTTGATCACTGCCCGTGATCCCCGCCGCGATCACGCTCGTGACCCCCGAGCGCTGGTGCCCGCGTGCGTCCGGGGACCTTGCCGAAAACGTTTTCGTAGGCGATGGTGGGCACATAATCGATACACATCAATGTAGCTGGTGGGGTCGACGCGCGGCTCGCCGACGCCGGGCCGCCGGGCGCCCGGAACGCGGCGCCTCGGTCGCCGACACCTACCCGGCCACGGCGTCCAACTGTGTTTCGCGAGGAGGCGATGATGTTTCACCGACCACGCCGTGTTCAGCTCATCGCGGCCGGCCTGGCCGCCGTTGTCTGCGGGGCGGCGGCAACCGTCACGGCCACCGCGGAAGCCGCCGCGTCGGGCTGCCGCGTGGAATACGCGGTCGGTTCGCAGTGGAGCGGCGGCTTCTCGGCCAACGTCACGGTGACCAATCTCGGTGATGCCGTGACCGGCTGGACCGTACGGTGGTCCTTCACTGCCGGACAGGTGGTGACGCAGGCGTGGAACGCCACGGCGACGCAGAGCGGCGCTGTGGTCACCGCGGTCAACGCCGGCTGGAACGGGACCTTGGCGACCAACGGCAGCACGTCGTTCGGTTTCAACGGCTCATGGAACAACTCGAGCAACCCCGTGCCGGCCGGCTTCTCGCTCAACGGCGTGACCTGCACCGGCAGCACCACGCCGGGCACCACCTCGCCGACCAGCCCCGCCACCACGCCGCCGACAGCAACACCGTCGACGCCCGTACCGCAGACTCCGCCGGCAGGGACCGTGCGCGTCTTCTGGCTCAAGCCCACCGACGTGGCATACGACCAGCGCTATCCCGACGGGATAGGCGGCGTCATGCGCGAGGCGCAGAGTTTCTTCAGGCAGCAGCTGGGCAAGACCTTCAAGCTCAACAGCCCGGTCGTGGAAGCGGTCAACGGCCTGCACGACACGAACTGGTACATCAACAACAACTGCGACCCCAACGGCGACCGGTACGCCTGCGTGATCTTCAACATGCAAGGCGAACTGCAGCAACGGTTCGGCCTGAGAAACCCCGACAGCCGATGGCTGTTCGTCGCCGAGGTCAGCGCCGAGGAGGTCGGCAAATCCGGAGGTGGCGGCCAACCCGGCTGGGTCCTGCTCAGCGGGCACGACGCCGACGGCGCGGCCGGCAAGACCGAGCCGATGCCCCGCTGGTACGGCGGGATGGTCCACGAGCTGGGCCACGCGTTCGGACTGCCGGACGCCACCTCCACCGACGGCACGTGCATGTCCGCGTCCTTCTACGGCTACCCGAACTGCACCTTCAACCAGACACAGAAGAACGGCATCCTCAACGGCCCGTACGGCAGCTTCCTCTCCTGACGGGCGGCCAGCTGCGCCTCGCGCAAGACGGGGCCCTGACGGGCGGCCGGGGGCCTGACGGGCGGCAAGGGGCCCTGACGGGCGGCCCAGGGGCCCTGACGGGCGGCCCAGGGGCCCTGACGGGCGGCCCAGGGGCCCTGACGGGCGGCCAGGGGCGGCAGGATCGACGGTCCTGCCGCCCCCGGCACCGGCGGCCGAGGTCGACGGCGTGGCGGCCGGGCGATCACGTAGCACTATCCCGCCGCGAGCCACTGACGAACCGCGGCGAAGTCCGCATCGGTGAGCCCGACGAACGGGTCGACCCGATGCAACAGGGCCTGCCCCGGTCGGCGGGATTGAACCCACCGCCGGTCGGCGTCGGTGATTTCGTCGTCGAGCCAGACGAAGCGGCGCCCACCAGCCCATCGGGTGAGGAACCTCGTCTTCCAATGCAGCCCGTACCCGGGCTCGTCATCGTCATCCGGAAACTCGACGACGGGCAACTCGGGAATCCCGAGCCGAGGCGCAACGACCTCATTCGCGTCAGCCATCCAGGTCGTCGCCCACACCAACTGGCACCCCAACGCCAGCAGCCTGCGCCCGTCCGCCGGGTCAAACCGGGCCAGCAACGGATCACCCGACGCATCCGCCGACCCGCCAGCATCACCGCGAGCGGGCGTGTGCCCGGCCAACCGAGCACGGAACGGGATCAACGGACCATCCACGTCAAGAAAGAGCAGCGGACTGTCACCGAGGCCGGCCATCACCGTCGTGAATCTACCCGCGGGTCGACCACGGTCGCGGCATCCCGTTCCTGACAGACTCGCGGCCAGTTGGGCATACACGGCCGGCGGCAGATGGTGATGGCTTCGGTGGCTATGCCTGGCTGAGGAGGTGGCGGGAAGGGTTGTAGTCGATTTTTGTGTCGGCGTAGACGCCGAGGGTGTTGTCCTTCAGGCACCGTAGGCCGACGCTGACCCAGCGCACTTCGCCGTCGTTGAAGAGCGCGTAGCCGACCGCGACGGCGAACTCTTCACCTTCACAGGGGCAGGCGCAGGAGTCGTGGTCGGTCCCGCTCCAGTGTTCGGCGCTGTCGCCGATGAAGGCGATGGCGCCGCAGGCGAGGCATGCCCGCTGGGTGGCTTCCTCCTCGTCGATGTTGACGCGGAAGGTGCGGCCGTCGCACTCGCCGCATCGGGACTCCACCACCGTGTCTACCGGGTAGCCTCCTGCCTTGAAATGGCGGATGTACTCGGCGAGATCGTCGAAGTTGTCCCCATGCCATAGCTTCCCGGACTTGTCGAGCGTCACTCCAGCATTCTGCCTGGTGGCTGTTCGCGGTGTCCCGCTCGTCGGCAAGTCGCGTCGACACCGCTACGTTCCGGAGGCCATGTACGCGGCGAGAATGTAGTTGGGGTGGCGATCGAGGGTCTCGCGGGCGCGGTCGTAGCGCATCGTGGTGCGCGGGTCGGCGTGGCGGGCGGCGATCCGCACGTCGCGCAGGCTGACGCCCGCGTCGAGCATGGTCGTCACGAACGTATGCAGCACCCGGTGGCCGTGTTCCTCGCCGAGGTCGCTGATGCTGGCGCCACAGGCTTCGAAGATCCGAAGCCCGAGTAGGCCGAGCATTGCGATCAGGGTGAAGTCGTTCGGGTTCGCCGACAGACGGGCGACGGTGATCAGGGCTTCGAACTGCAGGTGTCCCAGTCCGAGGGTGGGTGACTCGGGCGGCACGAGCGGCCGGCGGACGTAGTCGGCCGGCGAGTGCGGCAGGACCTGGTCGATGACGCAGACCCGGTAGAAGCCGATCACGACCGACAGCCGGCGGAGACCGTCGAGGGCTGGTAGCAGCGCACGTCCCGCAACCAGCGCACATACCGCTCGATGGGCGTTGCCGTAGCCGCTTTGCTGCTGGCCAGGGCTTTCCGGTGATCTCCCTCAAGAAGAGACACACCCACCGACGACCGCTCTCAGGTCAGTTTGTACACGTCGATGCCGCGGGATCCCTGCGGGACCAGCAGGACGCTTCCGTCGTTGCCGACGCCGCCGGCCGCGACGCCGATCCGGCGGCGGGACTCCTCGTGCGGAGTGAGCGTGCCGAGCAGTGCCCAGTCGCTGGCCCGGAAGACGTGGACCCGCTGTTGGCCGTGACTGACCGCGAGGAGATACCGGCCGTCGGCCGACCAGCGCAGGTCGGTGATGACGCCTTCCGGCCCGTGCAGCGTCGCCACCCGGCGCTGGGCGACCGGATCCCACACCTCCACACCGAAGTCGTCGAGGCCGACCGCCAGCAGGGCACCGGTCGGGCTGTAGGCGAGGATGTCCGGGTCACCGCTGTCCGCCTTGCGGCCGAAGCTGCGTAGCGTGGCGCCGTCGGCGAACCGGTGCATTTCGATCAGCGGGCCGCTGTCCCGGTCGCGAGTGTTAAACAAGCCGACGGCGAACGTGTCCCCCTGCGGCGAGATACTCATGCAGTCAGCGGAGTGCGTCGGGGAGGACAGGGCGGATGGGGAGAGCAATTCGCGGCCCTTCGCGCCGTCCTTCGAAACGAGCACCACGCCTAAGGAACTCGCCATGACGGCCACGGCCGAGCCGGTCGGCTCCCACATCGGAATGCCGGAGACCTTCCCAGCGGCCAGCCGGGCCATGACTGTCGTGCCGGTCTCGGCGTTGAAGAAGTAGAGCCGGTTCCAGCCGATCTCGGTGCCCCCGATGACGGCCACGGTGGTGCCACTCGGATCCCAGTACACGCCCGGGGCGTTCAGGTAGCAGTGCCCGCCGGCCGCGAGCGTAACCGTGAACTTGCGTACCAGGACGCCGTCCTGGTCGAAGATCTCCAGCCCGGTGTCGGAGCTGGTGACGGCGTACCGGGTCCCGGCCGGGTTCCAGGCCGCCGCGCAGATCGGCCGCCCGGCCAGCAACGTGGTCGTGTACGCGTAGGCAGGGGTGTGCGCCGCCGTGGGAGTCAGCGATTGCGGCGGGCCCGCCTTCCAGTCCCGGAGAACGAAGGCTCCGGCGGCGATGAGCAGAACCAGGACGGCGAGCCCGGCGACGGGCCACACCCATCGTCGCCTGCCGGGAGGCCGGGTGGCACCGGGCAACGGCGGCGGCGCTGGCCTGGGCGGACCCGTCCCCAATGCCGGCTGACCAGGCAGAACGCTAGCCTGCCCGGTTTGCGCGACGGTACCGGCCAGGTCCCTGGTAGCCAGGTCTGCTTGCGGTGTCTGGTAGGCCGTGGTCGCGGCGATCGTCGGTGGCGGTGCCGCCAGGGTCCCCGCGGTGTCGTCCAGCGCGGACCTTCGCCGCCTGGCCCGCGCGGGCCACCAGCCGGGCTGGCGCTGCCCCGGAACGGGTAGGGCTGCCCCGGGCACGCCGTTCGGGTTCGCCACGGTGACCAGCAGCTTGCGGGCCTGCTCGGCGGTCAGCCGGCGGGCCGGATCCTTGTCCAGCAAGCCCTTGATCACCGGCCAGAGCCGGCCGGCGTGGGCCGGTGGGGTGGGCCGGCTGGTGAGGATCGCGGCTAGGGTGGCTTGGGTGTCGTCCCGCTGAAACGGGGAACGGCCGGTCACCGTCGTGTAGAGGGTGACGCCGAGGGCCCAGAGGTCGGCGGCGGCGGTCGCGGGCCGGCCGTTGATCCGTTCCGGGGCGAGGTAGGCCGGGGAGCCGATCATCTGCCCGGTGGCGGTCAGCGCGGTGGCGTCGTCGATCGCGGCGATGCCGAAGTCGGTGAGCACGACCCGGTGGTTGTCGAGCAGGATGTTGGCGGGTTTCACATCGCGGTGGGCGACACCTTCGGCGTGCGCGGCCGTCAGCGCGTCGAGGACGTGCAGCCCGATTTCGGCGGCCCGCTGCTCGGTGAGCAGCCCGTGCTCAACGATGGCCTGGGCCAGGGACCGCCCGTTGACCAGTTCCATGACGATCCACGGCCGGCCCTGGTCGGTGACCACGTCGTGCACGGTGACGATGCTGGGGTGGTGCAACCGGGCCGCGGCCTGGGCTTCGCGCAAGGCCCGCCGGATGCCCGGGTCGGCCGGATCGGCCGGACCGGCGCCGGCCGCCGGCAGATAGATCTCCTTGATCGCCACGTCACGGCCGAGCAG
>Ga0307516_10008279_pt1 | contig 11794 bp, 9 predicted proteins | sample 19_EM_MG_FD_203310 | JGI IMG/M metagenome (GOLD analysis project Ga0307516, IMG submission 203310) | Populus trichocarpa ectomycorrhiza microbial communities from riparian zone in the Pacific Northwest, United States - 19_EM | ecosystem: Host-associated > Plants > Roots > Unclassified | place...
CAGGACCAGTGAAAACGACCAACGAAAACGGAGGAACGTTTTCGTTCCGTTTTCAAGTAGGTAAAACGAAAACGAAATTGAAAACGGCGCGAAAACGGCCAACGAAAACGAACTGTGAATTCCCCTAATGCTCGTGAGGAGCCTTCCCAGACATACACTTGGTTTACACACGCTTTCACAACTTACCCAAGTTCATGTGCTCGAACGCCTTCACATCGAGCTCAGACGACATCAAGCAAGCGTTTCAATTCGTTTTACTACTGCTGTGTTGCAACCTTGAACGGAAAAGTTGGTGTTTTCCATTACAGAAGGTATGTCATGAGGTGGCCCCATGTTCGAAGCCTTGCTTCCGCAGTGACTGATCTTTCGTTCATTCGTTTTAGGCATATATCACCTGAATTTTGGGGTGTTGTTGGATTCCTCGAACTATTATGAGCCTCTTGTCCGCTGAACGGCCAGCATCCGCTGTGGCCATGAGTCTCCTGTGCACATCCACGTCCACTGTCTCGAGTGGTGTTGTCTGCATTCATCCAGCCAACCAAGCGACATCCTGAGAGGCCGAGGCTCGGCGCTCGGCACTCAGCAAGGCTCAGTGACTAGACAATCAAGTGCTCACCGTCATTGTCCCTAGGTGACAGTCGTTCCTCCGGTATCCGTATAGCGAACCTCGATCGCACATTCCCCACGAATTGTGCATACTGGGACTCCGGAGACCTGCAGGGCGAGCGACTGTGTTGGTTCCGGGTCGAGGATGTGACACTGTTCTGTCAGGCTGACTCGAGAGGATCAAATATTGGTCTGCCTAGGAATGGTACAACTGTGAGTCTCTTAGGGAGTCCGATGGACATGGAACTCTTCAAGCGCATCAGACCCGAGTGAAAAGTCGACGTGACACTAAATAAGGAGGCCTTTGTGGCACCTTTCTCTTTCTTCAACATTTCGGCCTTCGCACTCCTGCGACTCCTGGCCTTCCACACCCTTTCAAATCCCCTCACAGCTGTGCTCAGTATTGGTTCTGATTGCATCTCTCGCTACTTAATGGTGCCCTCGTTCACGTCTGTGGTCATCGTGTTCCTTGCTTCACTCCAGAAGGTGCAATACTTGGAAATGACGCACGAAAGAATTCATAGTAAAGATGGACGAACAGACGGTGCTCCCAGGGAACAACTGACTAAGAAAACGACGCTTCACAACTTCATCTCAGCATTTACATCATTAACCCTCGTCGCTTTGGTCATCCTCAGTCTCATCTCCTTGCTCGTCACTTTGGTCATCCTCCGTCTCAGCTCCCGACTCGTCGCTTGACCACTTCTGCTACAGAACTAGCGCCTTCATTTCGGTGCCAAAAAAATGGCTTTGCAACACTGTACAAGGGTGTTGTGATGTTTGAGCGGGGCTGGTCAGGATCAAGAGAACAGTGTACGACCCTTGTGATGAGGTATCTGTTGATGAGTCGAGTAGAGAACGAAGTCAACAATGATTTGAGGTCGTCGTTACTTGGAAGGGACAGCATCAATGGTTTGTATAAACAGAATTCGCGGCGGTCCGTCCAATACAAGGCCGCCACATAATCCATGGAAGATATTTCACGCTGGATTGGGGTGATGTCCACATGTAAAGAAAGCGACTCAAGGTCAGCAATGAGGTTTCCTTCGCGAGAGAATTCATTGGAGTCCGTAAAGCGACCATAGTCCCCCAGCTGTCCTCGTAAGGCTCAAACACCGTATGAAAGACATGCCAAGTGCTCACGTTGATACCATAGGATGCGGGCCAGAAACTACCGGGCAGCTCGGATATTTTGTAGCTACCGCACTTCGTCTGCAGATCGAGTATCATGAGACCCCGCCAGTCACGGCCAGGATCGTCTGTTCCCTAAATAAATAGTGGTATCAGTGCCAATGAGACATGCAAAAAATCTACCCACATCAACATCGAAGGTTGTCCATTCACCTGATACATCACAGAAACCGGGATCATCAAATACCCCAAGCTTAACTCCACACATCCCCGAGCTGTTCCATATGACGTACGAAATCTGAAGGATCCTGGTTGTTCGAGGGAGACGGGTCTGCATAATGCAGATCTGACCATAGCGTTCAGAGCCAGAGCGCGCCTTGTTCATGACTTGTGCATGCTCTGGCGTGATGTCCAGCATTTTAAAGTATTCGTCCTTGGTAGTAGTATACCACTGCCTATATGGGGGTGGCCGAATAATGTCAGACTCGACAGAACCGACATTTATCCAGCCCTTGCCAAAACATTGTCCAAAGCCCGCTAAAAAGCGGTGCCTAGCTTGACTATCAAAATAGACTTTGACGCAAAGGGGATCGGTGTGGGTCAGTGTGAGCATGTTTCCTGAGAATTCCTCTGGGTACATTTCGCAGCAAGTGAAGCCGTTCTCAGTGAGCGCGCTATCATCGACTTCGAATGTGGTGTTGCGATGCGGTGGGTCTTGGTATCTGAGATAGACTTAATGCAATTGTAGTCCCTGTGGACAATATTGTAGATGGGACAGCGTCGGACATCTATAGTAATTGGATTCCCACAAAGTCAAGAAGATGGTCACTGGTGCATCCGATGGATGAGAGCGGCATGGCAGCCGGGCTTCGAAGTGTGTGTGAGAGCCGCGATAGGGACCGAGGAAGAGCCAAATTTGGATGCCACGATTTGTGATTGGGAATGAGCCGAGTCGATCCTCGAGCGAGTCCAGCTCTTCTTCTGGGATGTCCTTGCTGAACCATTCGATGAATTCGTCGGGATCCATCAGCTCCATGCTACCACAATGCTCGAAGAAGCTCGGGTCATCCGCGAGGATACTGCCAGGCTGGTCCATTGTTGACAACCACGCAAAGATGCTTTGGTCGTTCGATGCGCGGATGATCTCCAGCTGAAGACGGTGAAATGCTTTCTTCCCTTCTCCATACAGCATCGGCATATTCACGTCCAGCAGACCCATCAGCGAATATGCTCTGTCCTCCACTCGCGTCGTCTTCCGATGGGCTGCCCACGACATGATTTGAGCAACGCACGAACGGTTTCCGTGAAGTCCATCTGTCAATATACGCTCCGGAATACCAGTAATCTTTCGTAAGGTAGGTGCGAGCGTCCCCTTGTCACCTATGCCTTGCCAACTTTTGTTGAAGAACTGGACATTGCTTGGGGCTATCAGCTCTTGTAGCGTCCACCCACGCGAGAACCACTGTGGCCAGCCTTCGAACTTGGCATACCTCTCCCAGTCTGTCGCGGTCGGAAAGGAGGAACCGGGGACGTCGTGGAGGTACGCATAGCATACTTTGGCGTTTTCGTACCACCGGTACATGGAATTGATGGCCTCAGATAGCTCTGCGCTGCTTCGTTTGTCGATACAGCAAGTGTCGACCCACAACCACTCATATCCGTCCTTTTGAGCCTGCTCGCAGCTCTGAAGGATCTTTCGATAGCCATCACGGTGGCGAATTTCGTCTCTCTCCTCCACGGCCATCTTTGCGAGCTTGACCATCTCGCGATAGTCCACTTCCTCTTGTTCCATCCACCGATGGGATAGAATCGCATACTCTTTTACTTCATCATCACCGAACTCGAGGACATTCTTGCGGCGGTCCACTGGCTTTCCCTCTTCAATCAAACGCTCCCTCTCGAGAAAGGCTTCTACTTTGATCAGGCGCATGCTGTACAAGTGCGTATCAGTCTCAATGCGATCGATAACTTTGGATGGTGTCCATACCTGCTCTAATCAAATTAGAGATGACCCAAGATCGGACACGATTGCTGGATCGAAACGGTAGGCTTGTAGTTGTGGTGATACAATGACGAACGTTGACTTTCTTTGGTCGATGTCTTATGTGCGTGAGGACGGCAGGATGGTAACACAGGAACAACACTCACGGTGGCGCCTCGACGCAGTAAAGACAATCAATGGTGTGGGTAAAGCCACAGGATAACACGTGCTGTTTCTAGCCGCCGAAAAGCTTTGCCACAACAAGCAATTGAACGCCCAATCATTGACATATAGGCGTCAAGTTAAGTTTGATTACGATTACTGAAATCAGTGACAAGTAGCGATTGCTTCCCTCAGTTCGGTCTGCCTAGGGAGACTAAGCACTCTCGATCGTTACAAATAGTTTTGAAATGTGATTCAGCTCGGGCTCCGAGTATGCCATAAAGGCGCTTTCTGCCCTCGCAGAACTTCAAGGTATCTGTGCTCGGCCTGAAGATCTGCCTGAGCTTCATCCCGCCGACCAGAATCACCATTAAGGCGAGCATATGTGCGTATTTCCAAGGTGGGTATAGGGATATTGGAACGATGGCAATTTGGCCCGACCCTAATGCGACGGACTGCAGTTCACGGGAAATCCCTTGGTCACCACTCAAACCTCCATGTGCGCGTCAACGTGGACAGAGACCGTCTAGTTTCTTGCCGTATGCCTCCTCAACAAATGGACATGGGTGAGATTGTTTCTCGAGTAAAGCCTGACATCTTGCGCTGGGAAGGTGTCTCTTTGCTGTCGCGAATGTCTAAGGATGATTTGTAGCAGGCACACCTGACATGAGCAGAGGATTGCTAATGGAGTTCACCACTGGAACCGTACATGATAGAGGTCACACTGATGCAATAAATGTACTCACTGTTTCCTCACTCGCAGCATATACACATGTCTCTGCCCTGCACGCGATGTGTGAATGAGCTCATGATATGTCGTATGGGGCCCATGATTTTATGGGACGCCTGAGATGCAGTATGTGTGCGCGAAAAGTCGCTACCAGTGTCTAATACCTACAGTGTGCATTGTCAGCATAGTCGACACTGGAGGATGAGTACTATGAGTCTCCTGTGCAAATCCACGTCCATGATAGATACTGTCTCGAGTGGTGTTGTTTGCATTTATCCAACCAACCATGCGACATCCTGAGAAGCTCGGCACTCGGCACTCAGCAAGGCTCAGTGACTAGATAATCAGGTGCTCACCGTCACTGTCCCTGATCAGAGCGTTCAGCCCTAGAACGTGCCTTATTCATGTCTTGTGCATGTTCTGGCGTTTTGACTAGCATTTCGATGTATTTATGCTCGGCATAGTCCTCCCATGAAAGGTGGGCGAGTGTCTTAGATTCATTAGAAACGACATGTATCCATTCCTTGCCAAAAGATTGTCCCAGGCCCACTACAAAGCAATGGTTAGTTAGACTATCAGAATAGACTTTGACACAAAGGGGATCGGTGCTAGTCAGCGTGAGTGTGTGAATTTATCTGGGTACGTGTGGCAGCAAGTGAAACCATTGTCAGTGAGCGTGCTATCGTCGATTTTGAATGTGGCGTTGCGATGTGGCGGGTCTTGGTATCTGAGATAGACTTGACGCAACTGTAGATTGGGTCCCGCTGGAGGATATAGTCCAGCATCAGGAAAGCCCGGCACCGGAGACCTATAGTAATCGGATTCCCACAAAGCCAAATAGATGGCCACTGGGGGATGTGGACCATCGCGGCATGGCAGCCGGGCTTCGAAGAGTGTTGGAGAGTCGCGACAGGGACGGAGGAGCAGCCAAATTTGGATGCCGCGATTCGTGATCGGGAATGAGCCGAGTCGATCCTCGAGCGAGTCGAGCTCTTCTTCTGGGACGTCCTTGCTGAAATATTCGATGAATTCGTCGTGACCCATCAGCTCCATTCTACCACAACGCCGGAAGTCGCTCGGGTCATCCGCAAAAATACTGCAAGTCTGCACGTAGCAACCCCACGCAAAGATGCTTTGGTCGTTCGATGCGCGGATGATCTCCAGCTGAAGGCGGTGAAATGCCTTCTTCCCCTCTCCATAAAGCATCGGCATATTCACGTCCAGCAGACCCATCAGCGAATAAGCTCTGTCCTCCACTCGCGTCGTCGTTCGATTGGCCGCCCATGACATGATTTGAGCAACGCACGGACGGTTTCCGTGAAGTCCATCTATCAATATGTGCTCCGGAACTCCAGTAATCCTTCGTAAGGTAGGTGCAAGTGTCCTCTTGTCACCTATGCTCCGCCAATCCGTGTTGAAGAACTGAACGGTGCTTGGGGCTATTAGCTCTTGTAGCGTCCACCCACGCGAGAACCACTCCGGCCATCCACGGAAGTCGGGATACCTCTCATCGTCACTCGTAGTGGGAAACCGTGGATCGGGGGCGTCGTGGAGGTACGCATAGCATACTTTCGCGTTTTCGTACCACCGATACATGGAATTGATGGCCTCCGATAGCTCTGCGCTGCTTCGCTTGTCGATACAGCAAGTGTCGACCCACAACCACTTATATCCGTCCTTCTGAGCCTGCTCGCAGCTCCGGAGAATCTTTCGATAGCCATCACGGTGGCGAATCTCGTCTCTCTCCTCCACGGCCATCTTTGCGAACTTGACCATCTCACGATAGTCCACTTCTTCTTGCTCCATCCACCGATGGGATAGAATCGCATACTCTATTGCTTCATCGTCACCGAACTCGACGACATTCTTGCGACGATCCACTGGCTTTCCCTCTTTAATCGAATGCTCCCTCTCAAGAAAGGTTTCTACTTTGATCAAGCGCATGCTGCACAAATGCACATCAACCTCAATGCGATCGTTAACTTTGAGTAGTGTCCATACCTCTAACCAAATTAGTGATGCACCCAAGATCGGATACGGTTGCTGGATCGAAACAGTAGGCTTGTACTTGTGGTGATACTGTCAGGTCAGTTCATTTTCTTTGGTCGATGTTTTATGTGCGTGAGGACGGCAGAATGGTGGCACACTCACAGCGGCGCTTCAACGTAGTGAAGACGATCGATGGTGGTAAAAGCACAGAATAACACGTGTTGTTTCTAGCCGAAAAGCTTCGCCACAACGAGGTCTCTCTTCTTTATTGTCACGAATGCCTAAGGATGGTTTGTAGCAGGTACACCTGATGCGAGCAGGGGACCATCGTTGCTAATGTAGTTCTTAAAGTACTCATCGCCATATTCCTCCCTGACCAGCATCTCTGAGTCACATTCCGCTTTGCAATTTCAACATACGGAGTTGGCCACTGGCGGAGATGATCTGTCCTTGGTATGATGGCCGTTCTTGTGACATTGTCATCGCGCTTGGTAAAATGGGGAACTCGTCTGAGTAATTGGAACATAGTACTAATACGAGTGTCCGAGCTATTCAACTGCAAATCATAAAAGGATATATTGAAAGAGCCTGCTAAACAGCATCGGAAGCGCACGAAGTCGCAGACGAAGAGGGTTGAATGTCTTCGCCATCAATCCATCTCGTCGCCAGGTTGACTTTGTCACCAGCTACATGGAACTGAGTGAATTTGTCGACAAGATATGGTGTGGGATTTAGATATTGCTGGGGGGTGAGTAGCTCCTGCTGATCGTCCATGAGTCTACGGGATACAATAAGCACGTACCGGCGTCGTTCCTGTAGTAAGCAAAGGAAATGCAGGGTGAGTTGTCTTGCTTGACGCTTTCCGTCATCATGATCTATCGTGGAATTAGCGAGTACGACACTATGACGGTGATGGTGACGAGCAGTGGTAAAAGCGGTGGATGCACAGTTGCAAATAACAGGATGCCCCCGCACATACCTTACAATATAAGTACTCATTTCCTTCACTCGCAGCACACACGCGCATCTCTGTCCTGCACAAGATGGGCGAATGAGTCCATGGTATGGACAACTTTGTCGTATGGGGCGCATGATTTTTTGGGACGCCTGAACTACAGTTTGTCGCGAAAAGGCGCTACCGGTGTCTAACGCCTACGGAGTGCATTGTCAGCATGGTCGACACCAGAGTATGAGTACTATGAGTCTCGTGCATATTTACGCTCATGATGGATGCTGTCTCGAGTTGTGTTATCTGCATAAACCCAGCCAGCTGCCATGCGACGTCCTTAAAGGGTGAGGCTCCGCACTCGGCACTCAGCAAGGCTCAGTGACTGGACAATATATCAGGTGCTCACCGTCACTGTCACTAGGCGACGGTGGTTCCTCCAGTATCCGTATAGCGAACATCGCACATTCCCCACGAATTGTGTGCACTGGAACTTCGGAGACCTGACGAGCGACTGTGTTTGGTTGTGGGTCGAGGATGTGACACCGTTCTATCAGGCTTACTCGAGAGGGAAAGACTGTGTTGGTCTGCCTAGGACGGTAAAATTACAAGTCTCTCCGCTTTGAGTTCAATGAATGGCGCTCTTCCAGGGGAGTGAATATTGGAGTGGAGGACCGTATGACCCACGTGACTCTTGCGTGTAATCGGACTTTCTGTAGCGTAATCTCAGTTCATTTCATTTCTGTCGTTGTTATGTCTTCACAGGGAGTTCCAAAAAATATCATGGTCAGTCTAGCCTCCTTAGACCCCGTGTTTTTTCTCACTGATCTCGCTACCAGAAACCTCCCTTATCTACCACAACCCCTCCGGTGTTACCGCCATCACCCCATCAGGTTAGACCTAATGTAAACTATAGTTATCGCATTGGCACTTACCCGCATGCGGTTGACCAGGAACTCAGAGCCCATGCTAGCAAAATATCATCAGTTGCCTTCTCACCAGGCGACAGATTAGTTGTGGAAGAAAGTGTCGGACTCTGCGATTCTGTTACTGCTCAACATCATCGCTCTATGCTCGACCTTATCAACCGGCTCGTATATACATAAATGTGGAATCCTCTCTCTCTCTCTCCTCCATGCCAGGGCCAATTGGGACCTGTAAATACATTTGTGGGTGTGAATGCATGGTAGGTGAGAGGGAATTGTTGGGGGTTCTGACTAGCATGCATGTCCTCAGTGCATTCCTTGTTAACTTCAGACCAGAGACTGCAATACATAAAAATAATTCACAAAGGAACACATAGTTAGACGAACAGACAGCCATAGAACAACTGATGAAGAAAATGGCACTTCACGACTTCATATCATGAACCCTCACTTGGTCACTCTTCGTCTAACGTCGCAACTCGTCGCCTGACTGCTCGTCTGACCCAGAACCAGCGCTTTCATTTCGGTGCCAAACAAATGGCTTTGCAATGCTGTAGAAAGGTGTTGTAATGTTAGAGCCGTGCTGGCAAGGATCAGGAGGACATTGTATGATCCTTATGACGAGAGATCTGTTGGTGAGTCGAGTCGAGAGTGAAGTCAACAATGATTTGAGATCATCATTACTTGGAAGTGACAGCATCAGTGGTTTGTATAAATCGAGATGGCTGAAGTCCGTCCGATTCCAGGCCATCACATGATCCTTTGAAGATAGTTCATGCTGCCTCGGGGTGATGTCTGCCTTTAAAGAAAGTGACTTGAGGTCAGCAAAGAGGTTTCCTTCGCAGCAGAATTTGTTGGAGTCCGTAAAGTGTCCATAGTCCCCAAGCTGTTCTCTCATGAGGCTGAAACACTGTATGAAAGGCATGTGTGCTCACCTTAATACCATTGGGTGCGGTCGAGAAATTCTCGAGCACTCCCTCCATTGCCCTCTCTAACATATAATTATCGTACAACTTCCTCCGCTGATGGAGTATCATGAGACCCCGCCAGTCACAGCCAGGGTCATCTGTTCCCTAGATAAATAGTGATATCAATGCCAATGGGACATCAAAAGAAACTACCCACATCAACATCGAAGGCTGTCCATTCACCTGATACCTCACCGAAACTGGGATCATGAAATACCTCAAACTTAACTCCACACATACTTGAGTTCTTCCACATGACAGACAAAATCTGAAGGATCGTGCTTGTTTGAGGGAGACAGGACTGCATAATGCAGACCTGACCATAGCGTTCAGCCCCAGAATGTGCCTTATTCATGGCTTGTGCATGTTCTGGGGTTCTGGCCAGCATTTCATGGTATCTACCCCGGGTATAGTCCCGCCATGAAGGTTGCGGAAATATGGTAGATGAATCAGAAATAACATGTATCCAGTCTTTGCCAAAGGTTTGTCCAAGGCCCACTACAAAGCGATGGTTAGTTAGACTATCAGAGTAGACTTTGACGCAAAGGGGATCGGTGCTGGTGAGCTTGACCGTGTTTCCTGTGAATTTCTCTGGGTACGCGTCGCAGCAAGTGAAGCCATTCTTGGTGAGTGCGCTATCGTCGATTTCGAATGTGGCGTTGCGATGCGGCGGGTCTTGATATCTGAGATAAACTTGACACAATTGTGGTGGTCCCTCTGGATACACAGTGTATGGACACCTATAGTAATTGGATCCCCACAAAACCAAATCGATGTTCACTGGTGGATCCAATCGACCAGTGTGGCATGGCAGCCAGGCTTGGAAGAGTGATGGAGAGTCGCGAGAGCGACGGAGGAACATCCAAATTTGGATACCGCGATTCGTGACCGGGAATGTGCCGAGTCGATCCTCAACGGAGTCCAGCTCGTCTTCTGGGACATCCTCTTTGAGCAATTCAATGAATTCGTCGTGACCCATCAGCTCCATTCCACCACAATCCTCGAAGTCGCTTGGGTCATCCGCAAGGATACTGCCCGGCTGCATATGGTCTGCGTTGTAACCCCATGCAAAGATACTTTGGTCGTTCGATGCGCGGATGATCTCCAGCTGAAGACGGTGAAATGCTTTCTTCCCTTCTCCATACAGCATTGGCATATTCACGTCCAGCAGACCCATCAGAGAATAAGCTCGGTCCTCCACTCGCGTCGTTGTCCGATGGGACGCCCACGACATGATTTGAGCAACTCACGGACGGTTGCCGCAAAGTCCATGTATCAATATATACTCCGGAATTCCAGTGATGCCTACCAAGGTAGGTGCAAGTGTCCCCTTGTCCCCTATGCTTTGCCAGTCCTTGTTGAAGAACTGGACGTTACTTGGGGCTATCAGCTCTTGTAACGTCCACCCACGCGAGAACCACTCCGGCCAGCCATCGAAATCGGGATACCTCTCCTTGTCACTTGCAGTGGGAAACCGTGGATCGGGGAAGTCGTGGAGGTACGCATAGCATACTTTGGCGTTTTCGTACCACCGATACATGGAATTGATGGCCTCTGATAGTTCTGCGCTGCTTGACTTGTCGATACAGCAAGTGTCGACCCACAACCACTCATATCCGTCCTTCTGAGCCCGGTCACAGCTCTGAAGGATCTTTTGATAGCCATCACGTTGGCGAATCTCGTCTCTCTCCTCCATGGCCATCTTCGTGAGCCCGACCATCTCGTCGTAGTCCACCTCTTGCGCGATCCACCGATGGGATAGAATCGCGTACTCTGTTGCTCCGTCATCGCCGAACTCGAGGACTTTGGTGCGACAACCCACTCGCTTTCCCTCTCTAATCAAATTCTCCCTCTCAAGAAAAGCTTTGACATTGATCAGGCGCATGCTGCACAAGTGCGCATCAGACTCTACAGGATCATTAACTGTGAATGGTATCCATACCTCCTTGAACAATTGGAAGGTGGTTGGATTGGAACGGCAGAGGTGTAGTTGTGGTGATACAGCCAGGTTTGCCTTATATATGTGGGTACGGCAGATAAAGGCACAGCACAGGATAACACGTGTTCACAGCGTCAACTGGCTTCAGTAGCAACCTTGATGGGGCAGTGGGTCGAGTAGGATACACAACGGATGGATCAATATTTAGGCCAGTGCTAAATGTAGTGGAAAATTTGAAGTTTAAACTTGAAGTATAATCTGAGCAAAAATGTGTGACAAAACTTTAAATTGTGCACCAAATTATATGTAGAATTAAACTTTAAATATTGTTTTCACATTTAGTCCAACATTTAGACCAAGATGAAATATTAATAACCTCCCTGTAGTCCCCAAGCTCTATAAATATTAATGACTCT
>Ga0307516_10008280_pt1 | contig 11794 bp, 10 predicted proteins | sample 19_EM_MG_FD_203310 | JGI IMG/M metagenome (GOLD analysis project Ga0307516, IMG submission 203310) | Populus trichocarpa ectomycorrhiza microbial communities from riparian zone in the Pacific Northwest, United States - 19_EM | ecosystem: Host-associated > Plants > Roots > Unclassified | place...
TGACACATGGCGCTGCGGCGCAGGGCGAAGGCCTGGCCGCAGCGCCCGGCCACACCCGGCCTGGCGCCGGCCGCCGCGAAGGGGTGGCAGCATTGACACTGGGGGCGCTGGGTGTGGTGTACGGCGACATCGGCACCAGCCCGCTGTACACCATGAAGGAAATCTTCGGCCCGGCCACGGGCATCCCGCTGGATGCGCCGCACCTCATCGGCGCGGTGTCGGTGATCTTCTGGGGCCTGATGCTGATCGTCACGCTCAAGTACATCCTGCTGATCCTGCGGGCCGACAACCACGGCGAGGGCGGCATCATGGCGCTGACCGCGCTGGCGGCCAGGGCGGCGGGCCACAACCCGAAAACACGCACCACCCTGCTGCTGACGGGTGTGCTGGGCGCGGCGCTGTTTTACGGCGACAGCGTCATCACGCCGGCGATCTCTGTGCTCAGCGCGGTCGAAGGCCTGGAGGTGGTGACGCCGGCACTCAGGCCCTATGTACTGCCGATTTGCGTGGCGGTGCTGGTGGCGCTGTTTGCGGTGCAGCGTTTTGGCACCGGCCTGGTCGGCAAACTGTTCGGGCCGGTCATCGTGTTGTGGTTTGGGGTGCTGGCCTTCACCGGCGCGCTGGAGATCGCGCAGCAGCCGGCCATCCTGGCGGCGCTGAACCCGATGAACGCTCTGCGCTTTTTAAGCGCGCAGGGCTGGCACATGTTTGTGGCGGTGGGCGCCATCGTGCTGGCCTTCACCGGCGCCGAAGCGCTGTACGCTGACATGGGGCACTTCGGCAAGCGCCCCATCCAGTGGGCCTGGGGCGGCCTGGTGCTGCCGGCGCTGGCCGTCAACTACATGGGCCAGGGCGCCCTGCTGATGCGCGACCCGGACGCGCTGGAAAACCCGTTTTACCGCCTGTTTGCCGAGGACTGGCTGATCCCGGCGGTGGTGCTGGCCACACTGGCCACCGTGATTGCATCGCAGGCCGTCATCTCGGGCGCCTATTCGATGACGCGCCAGGCCATCCAGCTGGGCCTGCTGCCGCGCATGCGCGTGCTGCACACCTCGGCGCGCGAGGCCGGGCAAATCTACATGCCGGGCGTGAACTGGCTGCTGCTGGCGGCGGTGCTGCTGGCGGTGCTCGGCTTCGGCAGCTCATCGGCGATGGCGGCGGCCTACGGGATTGCCGTCACCGTCACCATGCTGATCACCACCCTGCTGACCTTTTTTGTCATCCGCCAGGGCTGGCGCTACCCGCTGCCGGTGGCGGTGGCGGCCACGGTCACCTTTGTGGCGCTAGACCTGCTGCTGGTGGTGTCCTGCATGCTCAAGTTCATGCAGGGCGGCTGGTTTCCGCTGGTGCTGGGCGCGGCCATCTTTGCCGTCATGGCGACCTGGCGGCGGGGCCGCGAATTGCTGATGGACAGCATCCGCCTGAACGACCCGGACCTGCTGCCTTTTGTGGCGAGCCTGGCGGGCGACACGGTCCACCGCGTGACCCGCACCGCGGTGTATGCGGTGGCCAACCCGGACACTGTGCCGCAGGCGCTGATGCACAACCTCAAGCACAACCAGGTGCTGCACGAGCGCAACCTGATCCTGACCGTGGTGTTTCACCCCGTGCCGTGGATACCGTTTGCCGGGCGGGTGCAGGTGCAGCCGCTGGCGCCGGGCTTCTGGCGGGTGCAGGTGAACTACGGGTTCAAGAACACGCCCGACATCCCAAAGGCGCTGGCGCTGTGCCAGGCCCACGGCCTGCCGGTCAACCTGTTCGAGACCTCTTACTTTTTGAGCCGCGACATCGTGGTGCCCACGCGCGGCTCGGGCATGGCGCACTGGCGCGAGGCGCTGTTCGCCCTGATGTCGCGCAACGCGGGAAGCGTGGCGGGCTTTTTCAGGCTGCCCAACAACTGCGTCATCGAGCTGGGGACGCGGGTGCAGATCTGATGTCTGGCGGCCCGCGGTCGCCTCAGGCCAGCAGCGCCGGCAGGTCCGCCATGTTGGTAAATATCTGCGTAGCACCGGCGGCCAGCAGGGCCTGGGGCGCGTCGTGGCCCATCTCGGCCGGGCTGTAGCCAAAGACGGTGCAACCCGCCGCGACACCGGCCGTGACGCCGGTGACGGTGTCTTCCACCACGGCGCAGCGCTTGGGGTCCACCCCGAGCGCCGCTGCGGCGGCCAGGTAAACGTCCGGGAAGGGTTTGGAGCGCGGCTGCTCGTGGCCGCTGAAGATGCGGTCCTTGAAAAAGGGCATGAGGCCGCACTTGTCCAGCTGCAGTTCGACCTTGAAGCGGTCGGCGCCTGACGCGCAGGCGATGCGTCCCTGGTACAGCGCGTGGATTTGCTCCACAGCCTCGACGGCGCCGTGCACGGCCAGCAGGGCTTCGACCAGCCCTTCGTTGCGGCGGCCGCGAAACTCGCCCAGCCAGGCCTGGGTGACCGGCTTGCCGGTGTGGGCCTCGATGGTGGCGACCTCGTCGATCACGGCCTTGCCCACAAACAGCCGCATGCACTCGGCCGAACTGAGCGTCCAGCCCTGCTCTTCCAGCATGTCACGCAACACCCCGTTGGTGATGGGTTCGCTGTCCACCAGCACGCCATCACAGTCGAACAACACCGCATCGAAGCTCACAAAAAATCCTTTTAACTGTTGATTTACTATTAATTTGATAGCTGGTAGTCCCCGCTGGACGGGGGCTGGAGGCCGATTTGATGCTGCATTTACAGCAGATCGCCCTCTACATAGTACCAACGCCACTCCTCACGCACGAAGCGGCCGCGCTCATGCAGGCGCACGGCGGGGCTGCCCGGGTTTTTCTGGCGGGCGACAAACTCCACCTCGGCATGGGTCTCGTCGATCTGGCGATGGCTGCGCACGGCCAGGCCCAGCCATTTCACGCCAGGGTCGAATTCGATGGCGACCGGGCGGTGGCTGGCATGCCAGGTGGCGAGCAGGTAGTCGGCGCGCTCCAGCACAAAGGCGGTGTAGCGCGAGCGCATCAGGCTTTCGGCATCCGGGGCGGGCGTGGCGCCGGCGTTGTCGAGCCAGCGGCCACAGCAGGCGGCCAGCGCCAGCAGCTTGCCGGACGGCCCGCTGCGGCCGCAGGGGCAGGCGGGTGCGGAAGGCAGTGACGGCATCAGCCGCAGCCGGTGTTCTTGGCCTTGCGCTGCTCCAGCGTTTCGGTGGGCGCGCCCTGCTGGACCCATGCGGCATAGCCGCCGTCGATGTGCGCGACATTGCGCATGCCCATGTCCTGCAAGGTTTTGGCTGCCAGCGCGCTGCGCCAGCCCGCCCCGCAAAACAGGATGAACTCGCGGCCCTCGTCGGCAAACACCGGCTTGTGGTACGGCGAGTCCGGGTCCACCCAGAACTCCAGCATGCCGCGCGGCGCGAGGAAGCTGCCGACCACGGTGCCGGCGGTCACCTCGCGCGGGTCGCGGATGTCGACGATCTGGACCTTGGGGTCGCCCAGCCGGGCCTGCACCTCGGCCACCGAATAGGTGGTGACCTCGGCCATGGCCTCGTCAACGAGGGCGCGGAATCCTTTGGTGATGGGCATGGGGTGTGTCCTTCGGGGTGAATGCGGCATGGATTGCGGATCGGGTCCGCAATGACAGTGTCTCAGGCCAGTGATCGCTGAATGATGATTTTCTGCACGTCCGACGTGCCTTCGTAAATTTGGCAGACGCGCACGTCGCGGTAAATACGCTCCACCGGAAAGTCGCTGACATACCCGTAGCCGCCCAAGGTCTGGATGGCGGCGCTGCAGACTTTTTCGGCCATCTCGCTGGCAAACAGCTTGGCCATAGCGGCTTCTTTCAAACACGGCAAGCCGGCGTCGCGCAGGCTGGCGGCGTGCCAGATCAGCTGGCGCGCCGCCTCGAGCTGGGTGGCGCAGTCGGCCAGGCGGAAACCCACCGCCTGGTGGTTGAAGATGGCGGTGCCGAAACTCTGGCGCTCCTTGGCATACGCCACGGCGCACTCGAAGGCGCTGCGCGCCATGCCCACGCTTTGCGCCGCGATGCCGATGCGCCCGCCTTCGAGCGCACCCAGCGCGATCTTGTAGCCCTCGCCCTCGGCGCCTATCAGGTTGTCGGCGGGGATGCGGCAGTTGTCAAAGTTGATTTGCGCGGTGTCGCTGCTGTGCTGGCCCAGCTTGTCTTCCAGCCGCGCCACCCCATACCCCGGCGCGTCGGTGGGCACCATGAAGGCGCTCATGCCCTTTTTGCCAGCGCCCTTGTCGGTGACGGCAATCACAATCGCCGCGTGCCCGTTTTTGCCGCTGGTGATGAACTGCTTGACGCCGTTGATGACGTAGCTGTCGCCGTCCTTCACTGCCGTGGTGCGCAGCGATGAGGCGTCACTGCCCACATGCGGCTCGGTCAGGCAAAACACGCCAAGCATCTCCCCCTGCGCCAGCGGGGTGAGCCATTGCTTCTTTTGCGCGGCATTGCCATAACGCATCAGGATAGCGTTGACCGGGCAGTTGGTGACGCTGATGGCGGTGCTGGTGCCGCCGTCGCCGGCAGCGATTTCTTCCAGCACCAGCGCCAGGGTCACGTAGTCGAGGTTGGCGCCGCCAAACTCTTCGGGCACGCAGATGCCGTAAGCGCCCAGCGCGGCCAGGCCCTGGTGGGCTTCCTTGGGGAAGTGGTGCTCCTTGTCCCAGCGCGCGGCATGGGGCCAGAGTTCTTCCTGCGCAAACGCCCGGACGGCGTCGCGAATCATTTCCTGGTCCTGGGTCAAAAGCATGGTGGCAGCCGGTGGGTGGGGTGGTAAACGAACTTGAAGCAGCGCTTGAAGAGGAAGGGACTGGTGCAGGCGGGGCGACGCGAAGGTCAGCCCATCTTCACTTCGCTGACGGTGGGATCGAACGCATGGATGGCCACCAGGTTGATGCCGGAGGGGAACACCTTGTACCCGGCCGCGGCCAGAAAGGCCTGCAGCTGGGCGCTGTCGCTCTTGATCACCTCGATCAGCATTTGCGGCCTGTGGCGCGCGATGATGCCGGACGCGCCCTGCAGCACCTCCAGCTCCATGCCCTCCACATCGATCTTGATGAAGTCCACGCGTTTGAGCCCCAGGGCGTCCAGCGGCTGGACCGGCACCTCGCGGCAATTTTCGTCGCTGTAGTCGATGGCCTGGCCGATGAATTCGTTGCGGGGGCCTTTCTTCAGCTCGAGCGAGCCAAAACTCGCCGCCTGGTTGTAGTTCGGCTGGGGAATCCGCATGCTGCCGCTGGCCGCGCCCACCGCCGCATGCAGCGCGCGCGCGTTGAAGCAGTTGTTGATGGCGATGTTGCCGGCCAGCGCGTAATAAATGCGCTCCTGCGCCTCCAGGGCCACCACCTCGCCCCAGCCCGCCATGTGGCGCGCCCATTCGACCGTGTGCACGCCGATGTTGGCGCCGCAATCGATGGCCACCACACCGTCGCCAAAATGCTGGCGGCGGCGGTTCAGGAAATGCATGGCGAGGCCAACCTCCTCGGGGTCGAAGCTGCCCTGCTCCAGCATCTGGAAGCCCACGCCATAGCCGTTGCCCTCACTCACCATGCGGTGGTCCTTGTGATTGACGATCATGGTGCCGTGGTTGCTGGCGCAAAGCACAAAAGGCAGTGGGCGACGGGGCAGGGACATGGCAGGCTTTCGGTGGCAGAAGGAACGAAGGACAGGCGCTGGGCAGGAGAGTGTCCTATTTACCCTGGCCCAGGTCCATGATCATGCGGGTGGCCAGGTAGAGGCGGCGCGGGATGGCGTCAATCATCACGTACTCGGCCTGGTTGCTGTGGTAACCGAAGCCGGGCAGGCCCAGGCTTTCGATCACCGGCTTGCCGGACAGCGCGGCATAAGCGGCATCGGTGCCGCCGCCGGTGCGGTCGATGATGGCCAGCTCGGCGCCGGCCTCCTTGTAGATGGCAATGGCCTTGTCCACCAGCTTGCGGCCTTCGGCGCCGGCGTTGAAGGCCGGACGCCCACGCGTGACATTGACCTGCACCTGGGCGTCGGGCAGGCGTTTCTTCGCGGCCTTTTCGTCCAGCGTCTTCATGGCCGCTTCGAAGTCCTCGTTGCGCGAGTAGCGCACGTCGGCATTCAGCGTGGCTTCATCGGGAATGATGTTGGACACGGCGCCGGACTTGGCAATGGTCCAGTTGAAACGCAGGCCACTGGCCTTGTTGTCGATGTCCATGGTACGCAGCACCAGGTCGGAGGCCTCGACCAGCGCGTTGATGCCGAGCTCCGGCGCGGCGCCTGCGTGCGAGGCCTTGCCCTTGATCTTCGCTTCCACGTAGGCGATGCCGGAGGTGCCCAGCGTGAGGTTCTCCTTCAGCGCCAGCGTCGGCTCGAAGGACAGCACGTAGTCGTGCTCTTTCGCCAGCGCCTGGATCAGGTCGCGCGAACCGAAGGAGCCTTTCTCCTCGTCGGTGTTGAACATGACGCCGATGCTGCCGAAGTCCTGGAAACCCTGGGCCTTCAGCACGCGCAGCGCGTGCAGGATGACGGCAATGCCGCCCTTGTCATCGGCGATGCCGGGACCGAAGGCGCGGTTGCCGTCGATGCGGAACGGCGCTTTTTCCAGCGTGCCCTTGACGTAAACGGTGTCCATGTGCGCAATCAGCAGCAGGCGCTTGCCGCCCTTGCCCTGCAGGCGGCCGACGATGTTCTCGCCGACCACCTCGCCTGCGGCCTTGTGCCGGGTGACCGTGAAGCCCAGGCTTGTGAGCTCGCCTTCCAGCAACTGGCCCATGGCCGCCAACCCTTCGGCGTTGCCGGTGCCGGTTTCGATGTTGACCAGTCGCTCCAGCGTCTTGACCGTGGCCGGCTGCTCGGCGGTGGCGGCGGCAAACAGTTTGTCATTGAGGGCCTGCGCCCAGCCGGCGCTGGCGATGACGGTGGTGGCCAGCGCCACGATGGCGCGGATTTTCCAGCGGGAAGTTGTAATCATTGTTTTCTCCAGAGGGTGGGGTGGATTCATTGTGGCGCGGCAGCTCACCAGGCGTCGAAATGCCGGCCGTCGCGGTGCAGGAAAGCGCCCTTGTCGGCAGGCGTCAGGGCCGCAATGGCCCGTCGCATGGCGCTGACGCTTTCGTCCACGCCGAGCTGGCCGGACGGGCCGCCCATGTCGGTCTGCACCCAGCCGGGCGACATCGCCGCCAGGATGGCGCCGGGGTAGTCGTGCTGGGCCGACGCTACCGCCATGTTGAGCGCCGCCTTGCTGACGCGGTAGGTCCAGCCATGGCTGGAGCCGACCCCTGCCAGCTGCGCCATGTCGCTGCTGATAAAAACAAAGCGGCCGTTCGCGGCCTCGACCAGCGGCGCGACCTGCGGGATGGCCTGCATGGCGCCCAGCACATTGGTATGCAGCACCTGGTCGAACTCTTCCAGGGTGGGCGGCGTGGTGGCGCCGCTGCGCGCCATGACGCCGGCCACATACAGCGCGACGTCGATTTTTTCGCCGTCGAGCTGCCAGGCCAGGCCGCTGATGCTGGCGGGTGAAGCGACGTCGATCCGCAGCGCGGTGGCGTCCAGGGTTTTCAGTCGCGCCAGCCCCGCGTCGTCGCGCGCCGTGGCGATCACGCGCACACCGGCTGCGCGGTACTGGCGCACAAACTCCAGGCCGATGCCGCGCGAGGCGCCGATGACGAGGACCGTGCTCATGGGTGGGGTTTATCCATCAAATTGGCCTGCAGCCCTCATGTATCGTCCGTTATCAGCTATCTTATTTATAGCAACTCCAGAGCCAGCGCGGTTCCCTCGCCGCCACCGATACACAAGGTGGCAATGCCCTTCTTGAGGCCGCGCGCCTGCAGCGCATGGATCAGGGTGACGATGATGCGCGCGCCGCTGGCGCCTATCGGGTGGCCCAGCGCGCAGGCGCCGCCATTGACGTTGACGATGTCGTGGCTGATGCCGAGTTCCTTCATCGCGGCCATGGGCACGACGGCGAAGGCCTCGTTGACTTCCCACAGGTCCACGTCCTTGACGCTCCAGCCGATCTTCTTGAGCAGCTTGTTGACCGCGCCCACCGGCGCGGTGGTGAACCATTCCGGCTCCTGCGCGAACGTGGCGTGGCCGACGATGCGGGCGATAGGTTTGGCGCCCAGTTCCTTGGCCGTGGACGCGCGCGCCAGCACCAGCGCGGCGGCGCCGTCGTTGATGGACGAGCTGGAGGCGGCGGTGATGGTGCCGTCTTTCTTGAACGCAGGCTTGAGCGTGGGGATCTTGTCGAGCTTGACCTTGCCCGGGCCTTCGTCGATGCTGATCACGGTCTCGCCGCTACGGCCCTTGACGGTGATGGGCGTGATCTCGGCCTTGAAGGCGCCGGACTCGGTGGCGGCCTTGGCGCGGTTGACGCTGGCGGTGGCAAAGGCGTCCTGCGCCTCGCGACTGAATTGGTACTTGTCGGCGCATTGCTCACCGAACGTGCCCATGGCGCGACCGGGCTCGTAGGCGTCTTCCAGGCCGTCCAGCATCATGTGGTCATAAATGCGGTCGTGGCCGATGCGCACGCCGCTGCGGCCCTTGAGCATCAGGTGGGGCGCGTTGGTCATGCTTTCCATGCCGCCGGACACCATCACGTCACGGCTGCCGGCGACGAGCTGGTCGTGCGCAAGCATGGTGGCTTCCATGCCGGAGCCGCACATCTTGGACAGCGTGACCGCGCCCACGCTGGCGGGCAAGCCGCCCTTGAAGCCGGCTTGCCGCGCGGGCGCCTGGCCTTGGCCGGCCATCAGGCAGTTGCCGAACAGCACTTCATCGACCTTTTCAGGCGCGATGCCGGCGCGTTCGATGGCGGCCTTGATGGCAGCGCCGCCCAGGTCGTGGGCCGACAGGCTGGTGAAGTCGCCCTGGAAGCCGCCCATGGGGGTGCGGGCGGCGCCGAGGATAACGATGGGATCTTGATTCGGGTTTGACATGGTCTGTGTCCTTTCAGGTCAACAAGTGGATTTAGGGGGTCAGTCCGCTGAGCCCTGTCAGGGCTGGCTCGGGCGGCAGTTGCGTCAGCACCTCGTCGTTGTCAGCGCCGGGTTTGTGCAAGTAGATGAAGCGCTTTTCGCGTTCGTAGGGAAACACGTCATGCACGTGGCCGGCCTGGATGCGGGCCTGGTGCTTTTGCCAGAAATCGGCGTCCAGCAGGTTGGCATGGTGCTTCATGAACACCTCGCGCACCGTGTTGTTGCCGAGCAAAAAAGGCTCGAAGGTTTCGGGAAACACGTCTTTGGGCCCGACGGAGTACCAGACCTCGCCGCTCATTTCTTCTTCCTCGTTGCGCGGGGCGGGCACCTTGCGGAAATTGCAGTCGGTGATGTATTCGATCTCGTCGTAGTCGTAGAACACGACCTTGCCGTGGCGGGTGATGCCAAAGTTCTTCCACAACATGTCGCCGGGGAAGATGTTGGCGGCCACCAGGTCCTTGATGGCGTTGCCGTACTCGACCACTGCGCGCTCGATCTGGTCCCTGGCGGCGGGCTCGTGTACCCCGGCGTCAAAGGCCTCCTGCAGGTAGATGTTGAGCGGGATCATGCGGCGCTCGATGTAGACGTGTTTAATGATGACTTCGGTGGCGCCGTCCGCGTCGCGGTCGCTGATCTCCAGCTGGCTGGGCGCGAACTTTTCGATCTCGACGATCAGCTCGTCGCTGAAACGTTCACGCGGGAAGGCCACCTCGCTGTATTCCTGCGTGTCTGCCATGCGGCCAACACGGTCGTGTTGCTTGACCAGCAGGTACTTGCCCTTGATCTGCTCGCGCGTGGTGTCCTTCTGCGGCGGGTAGTAATCCTTGATGACCTTGAACACATAGGGAAAGGAGGGCAGGTCGAACACCAGCATGACCATGCCCTTGATGCCGGGCGCAATGCGGAACTTGTCGGTCGAGTGCCGCAGGTGGTACAGAAAGTCGCGGTAGAACAGCGTCTTGCCCTGCTTGGCCAGGCCCAGCGCGTTGTAGATTTCGGCGCGCGGCATGTGCGGCATCATGCTGCGCAAAAACTGCACGTAGGCCGACGGGATGCCCATGTCGACCATGAAGTAGGCGCGCGCAAAGCTGAACAGGATCAGCAGGTCGTCCTCGCCGAACAGCGCCGCGTCGATGACCAGCTTGCCCGCCTTGTTGTGCAGCACCGGCAGGGCAAATGGCACCTCGCTGAAACCGTTGATGATCTTGCCGACCACGTAGGCGCCCTTGTTGCGGAAGAACAGGCTGCTCAGCACCTGAATCTGGAAGTTCGCGCGCAGCTTGACGTCGCGAAAGCGTTCGCTGATGGCCTCGAGCACGTAGCCGGCGTCACGGTCGATGTCGTCAAACGGCAGGCGCAGGTCGAAGTCGCGCACCAGCTGCAGCAAGACCTCCCGCATGTCGTCGCGCTTGGGGTAGTAGGCGCGGTAAGTGGGTTGCGCCGTGGGCTCGTCGTTTTCAATGTATTCGGTGCTGACAGCCGGTCGCACAAAAATGAAATCGTTCTGGAAATAGCTGCGGTGCAGGATTTTGGTGGTGACCGAGTTGAAGAAGGTCTCGGCCAGCTCGGGCTGGTGGTGGTTGACCAGCAAGCCGATGTAATGCAGCTTGATCTGCTGCCACACGTCCATGGGTTGCTCGCCGGCCTTGAACTCGCGCTCCAGCCGGGTGAAGGCCTCGCGCACGCGCAGGTCGTAAAACTCGATGCGTTCGCGCTGGGCGCGCTGCTGGCCGTGCCAGTCGGCGGTTTCAAAACGGTGCTTGGCGCGCGCGGACTCGGTGCGGAACAGCTGGTAGTGGCGGTTGAAGCCGTCCATCATCGCCTTGGCGATGTCGTAGGCAAGGGGCGAATCGAGGCGCTGCGGAAACATGTCGCTTCAGGGCCCGGTTACAACCCCGGGGCCGGACGCCGCGTGTCCCAGACGCGTTCGACCGCGGCGCGGTAGAAATCGTCCAGCTCCGCAGGGTCGGAGATGGTCATCTTCAGGTCCTGCAGCAGGCCGTCGTGCACGCCGAAAGCCCAACCGTGGATGCTGACCTTCTGGCCCTTGGCCCAGGCGTCGACCATGACGGTGCTGACGCAAACGTTCACCACCTGCTCGATCACGTTGAGGTCGCACAGCGCATCGGCGCGCATGCCGTCGGGCAGGCTGTCGAGCAGTTGCCGGTGGCGGTGGCGCACGTCCTGGATGTGGCGGATCCAGTTGTCGGCCAGGCCGATGCGCGAACCGTCCAGCGCCGCCTGCACACCGCCGCAGCCATAGTGCCCGACCACCATGATGTGTTCGACCTTGAGCATGTCCACCGCGAACTGAATGGCCGACAGCGCATTGAGGTCGGAGTGCACCACGATGTTGGCCACGTTGCGGTGCACAAACACCTCGCCCGGCTCCAGGCCGGTGATCTGGTTGGCCGGCACCCGGCTGTCCGAGCAGCCTATCCACATGTACTTGGGTTTTTGCTGCTTGACCAGGCTGGTGAAGAAGCCGGGGCGCTCGCGCTCCATCTGGCTCGCCCAGGCGCGGTTGTGGCTGAAAAGATCGGTGATGGAAGAAGTCATGACGCTATTGTGGCTTGCGCCGCCTTACATGGTTTCGGCAAACAGTTCACGTCCAATCAGCATGCGGCGGATTTCGCTGGTGCCGGCGCCGATCTCGTACAGCTTGGCGTCGCGCCAGAGACGGCCCAGCGGGTAGTCGTTGATGTAGCCGTTGCCGCCGTAGATCTGCACGCCCTCGCCGGCCATCCAGGTGGCTTTTTCGGCGCACCAGAGGATGACGGAGGCGCAGTCCTTGCGGACCTGGCGCACGTGTTCGGTGCCCAGCATGTCCAGGTTTTTGGCTACGGTGTAGGC
>Ga0307516_10008281_pt1 | contig 11793 bp, 18 predicted proteins | sample 19_EM_MG_FD_203310 | JGI IMG/M metagenome (GOLD analysis project Ga0307516, IMG submission 203310) | Populus trichocarpa ectomycorrhiza microbial communities from riparian zone in the Pacific Northwest, United States - 19_EM | ecosystem: Host-associated > Plants > Roots > Unclassified | place...
TGATGGGAATGATCGTATTCACTGCTCCGATCGCGGTAGCTGCCGTGGAGAGCTCATCGAGGAGAGGGATGATGTCAAGTTTGTGCGGGATCGTCACAGACGCTCCTCCGAAATCAGGGGACCTAATGGCAGTCTTGATCTCTTCCCCGACGTCCAGTGTCTCCAGGAGCTCGTACTTGTGTGGTAATCCAAGAACCTCAAACCCAGTGTTGTGGATAGTCGGAGACATAGAGTAGGCTATGGGCGTGCCAAAGAGAAAGAACTGTCTTGCCGGGAGCAACCCAAGCAGATGAAGCGCTTGTTGGATTTGCTTAAAAGAGAGCTGGCCTGGCGCCGCCTTGATGGGCAGGAGCGGGTGCGTAACGGGGCTGAACGTCGAGTTGAGTATGCGCGACATCTGGCCTTCAGTGCCCATATTAATCGCAATGATCGGCTTAGAGGTCGGAGCACTCGTCATTTTACCGACAAACGCGGACAAAAGGAAATTATCCTCAATGCAGGTCGCCTTCCCGACAATTTTGATGATGTCGCCAAAACGTTCAGCAATCGCATGCTTCTCCTTAACTAGAGCTCCGTCCCATTTCATGGCACCACTCCAGTCGTGCCAGGAAGCAATGATCTGATTGGATCCTTTCCGCAAGGCAAGGTCCCGAATGTGCTTCTCGGGGAGGCTGATTTCCACATCTATATATTCGATGCCGACACGGATGGCAAGGTCTAGGAGGTCGAAAGCCTCCGTTCCCGCATCATCGGGGAAAGAGCCACCTTGTGAAGATGTTCGGACTGTGAAGACGAGAGGCAAGGAGGTTTTGGTTCGGAGGGCCGCTATCTGCTCAAGTACGTAGGACCTGGGCGGTACATATGTCTTTGATGGCTGCTGCGGATCCTTGGGAGAGCGGAGCAGATCCACACGGATTTCAAGAGCATCAACACCCTCCGTCAACGCCTCAAGTTGGGAGAAAGCTGGAGTAATATCGGGGTATGTCAGGCACATGAAATAAGAGCGTCTCCCCGATGACACGTTCGGTGCGAGGTTGAGCTGCTGACCAGTAATATGCTTGAAGAACCGTGCAACCTCATCGCGCGCACCGCCCTTGGACTGAGGCCCAAAATGGTTGAAGAAGTCGTAGCTGGAACATTCCCGGAACCATGGCTCCCGGCGGCGGAAGACTTCCTCGATGGGCTCACCATATGCCGGGCGAGCGGTCTCCACGCCAAGATACTCGACAATATCCTCAATAGGTCGGAGAAGGTGGACGACCGGTCCCTGTTTCACAGCGTATTCCTTGAGCGACTGACGTGCCTCCGGGGTTTCCACCACGCCTCCACCGAGACTGATGACATGGTTCGTGCCCTTTCGTGCCAACAATTCCTGAAGTATAGCCGTTTCTGCAGCACGAAAAGCTGGCCACCCTTTTTCTTGCACAAATTGACGGACACCCGTCTGGTGCTTTTCTTCAAAGTACGTGTCGGCGTCAAGGAAAGTCCATTGCAGAGCACCCGCAGCAAGCTGACCCACAGTGGTCTTGCCAGAACCGCGCATCCCGATCAAAATCACGGAAGCGAATCTATCGCGATGGGTTAAAGCGCTTGCTGATGCGTGGGATGCGATGCCCAACATGTCTACCCCGTCAACCTTCAAACCGATCTTTCCAGGAAAATATTTCAGCGTCATGCGAGTAGTCAAGACGAGATACTCTTACTTTGTTCTCCAAATCATCCCACCAATTAGGCCACGTCTTCTCCACGCATCTCTTTTCCTCAATGACCGTCTCCGCTACTGCAGCACTCAACACGCTAAACGCCATCGCAACTCTATGGTCGTCATAACAATGGACACTGACGCCCCGCTTGAGTTCCGCAATAGGCTTGCCAATGATTTCAAGGCCATCATCAAGTTCAATCGTCTCTACTCCGAACTTTGCTGTTGACAATGACATGAATCAGCGATCCGGTCAGGCAATAACCTAGAAAAAAATGGACACACCAAGCTGATCCATCATCGCACGAATCCTATTACACTCCTTGACCCTCTGGTTCGCAATCCCCAAAATCCGCGTTTTCCCATTCGCAACAGCAGCCAGCGCCGTCGCAGTTAAAAATGCATCCGTCATCGTTTCCATATCCACCTCTTCAATCGCTCGCAGCCCACCAACCGGCGGCCCACGCACCGTCGTCTCGGTCGACGTCTGCTTCACCTCACACCCCATCTTCTCCAGCACCTCCTTTGCGAACTTCGCGTCTCCCTGTAGAGACTCTGAACCAATGTTGCGAATAGTACAAGTCGTGCCCGTGATCGCCGCGATCGCAAGCGGGTATGTCGCACTACTGGCATCAGACTCGATGTTGTACACCGCAGGATTACGATATGTTGTCTTGGGGATATCATATATATCCAGCAGCTTGCCTGAACCATCCTTACGACGAGTGACCTCGACCCCGAACTCTCCCATCATCGCGATGGTCATATCGATATAGGGCTGGGAGATGACCTGGCCACCCGTAAGCTCGAGCGTCACGGGCTCGGAAGCGTATGGGGCACAAAGGAGGACCGAAGAAACGTACTGACTCGACACTGATGCTGCAAGCTCGATCTTGGACCCTTTGAGACCCTGGGGGGCAATGGAAAGCGGAAGACATCCCTGAGATTCGAGAAAGTCGATTTTGCTTCCGTTTGCCTTAAGAGCAGCGACAAGAGGTCCTATAGGGCGTTGCTTCATCCGCGCATTTCCGGTGATAACGGTGGCAGCTGCATCATCGGACGAGGAAGATTGAACGAGAGTGCAGACAGTGGTGAGGAAACGCGCCGCGGTCCCCGCATTCCCAAGATATAGTTCTTTGCCCTTCGACGGAACTGATAAGTGACCCTCCCCACCTTGTACAACAAGTGTTTCGCCTTCATCCTCCCAGGAAAAGCTAGCGCCCTGCGTGAGATTAGATCCTCGGACTGGCACAACTTTAACAAGAGGCAACTGACCTTAAGCTCTAGCAATGCGGTCATCATGACCTGAGTGTCGTCCGAGTGCAAAAGGTTTCTGAGTCTGCATGTCCCCTTGCCAAGTGCAGCGAGGACCAAGGCGCGGTTTGAAATGCTCTTGGAACCAGGTGTAGACATCTGCACGGGGTCATGTCTTGGAGTGGCGGAAGCGACTTTGGCACCTTCCGACAGGGTTTTGGAAATAACGGAATCGGGGACTGCTGTAGCTTTTTGTTCGTATGTCGCACCGATTCTCGAGAGGATGACAATCTTCTTTTCTAAGCCGCTATTTTTCTTGTCAACCTTCATAATGTCGAGAAGGCGGTCCACGGTCAGCAACTTCGCGGCCGGAAGACTCGCGATTCTCGGATCAGAGAGCGAAATGGGTAGATTGTAGCCCTTGAGACATCGCGAAAGCCGACCCACGCCGACTTGCCCCAGGATCCCCATTTGCCTTGAAATCTCGGCCTCAAGGATCATGCCGACACTGACACATTCTCCGTGTAGGATTGTAGGAGTCAGAACAGCTTCGATGGCATGGCCAATGGTGTGGCCAAAATTAACGAGGTTGCGGAGCCCAGTCTCGCGTTCGTCGATGGTCACAATGTGAGATTTAACAGAGATGGAGCCAACGATGACTGATAGTAAAAGTTCTTGGGCTTTGGATCGGGTAGCCTTTGTACGGCCTGCATGATTAGCGGATGGGGTTTTAATAGCCGCGAAGATTTCGGCAGAGTTGGCTTCGAGTGAATTGAACTCAGTTTCGTTCCAAACAGCGGCTGTCTAGACCCGACATGAGGTACCAGAGTGGCGAGTTGAATATATGACGTACTTTGACGACCTCGGCCATGCCGTTTGAAAATTCTCGAGGTGGAAGCGTTTCAAGGAAGGCCGCATCAATGAAGATGTACTCGGGTTGCCAGAACGCGCCAATAAGGTTTTTCCCGAGGGGAGTATCAATGGCAGTCTTACCGCCGACACTGGAATCGACCATCGCCAGGAGGGTCGTTGGAATCTGAACAAAGCGCACACCACGCATACTGCCTAAGATCTCAGCGCATATATTGAAGCATAATCGTCCACGTACAATGTCGCCGCTACGAAACCTATCAGATCTCCAATGACGCCTCCTCCAAGAGCCAAGATGACTGTGTCTCTCGTGCACCTGTTGAGGAGGAGAAAGTCTTCCACGGAAGCTTTTCCCTCGCGACTCTTGGTTGTCTCTCCAGGTGGGATAACATAGCTCAAGAATCTCGGTTTTACCGCCCCAGCTGGGAGTCTATCTAGTGTTTCCTGGAACTCATGATGGAAAGCGGCGAGATAGAACTTTGCGACATGGGTATCGGTGATGAGGACATATGTGGAGGATGCGAGCGTAGCGAGGACGGTGCGGGTGATGTAGGGGATGAGATGGAACCCGCAGTGGATGGAGTCCTTCCCAAGGATAGAAACTCTGAAGATATCGGTGTCCGCCATGGCGGGAAGAAAAAAGAAACGAACCGACCATCGCGAGTCCAGAGCTATAATTTTAATCTACGATCACGTGGTCAGGTTGTCCTAAATTTAGCAACATACTGTATTGACTTCACCTGCGTCATCATTGCAATGCCCCACTCTTAAACACCCATGTCTTCGACCAGCATAGACTCCAAGCCAGAAAAGACCCAGTCTCAAGACGAAGGCACTCCCTCCAACCTGCATGACGAGCCTTATCCAGAGCAACGCCATGCAGGCAAGGTTGGCTATGGGCCAAATTATCACCAAGGACCAGTAGGCACCCAATGGCCATTGAACTGCACCCTCCGCTGACTCCATAGGTCCCATCTAGACATTTACCGACAAATTAAAAGGCCTCGAGGAAGAGATCAAGGGGAAAATTACCAAAAAGCCCGAGTTGGTCGAACAAGGCAAGAAGCGCATGAGTGGCGGCCTGAAGCGTGAGGAGAGAAAACGAGACATGCAGGTGGGGTTGATATCTAAAATGTTGAAACAACGACTCACGAGGTGGATTTTTTAGGACCTCGAGACAAAAGGTTCCCCGGCTCAAGGCGGTTCTGACGAAAAGCCTCGTGAGCCACAGCACGAAAAATAGACACTTCATCCGACAGACAAGAGACACCACTTCTTCCCGCACCACAACCAAGCGAACGTTATGCGATACGTTTTTCAGATCCACCAAGTAATAGACGACATCTATAATATAATATGTACCATCTTGATATATCTACCTTGTCCTCGAGCTCGTCTCCTTGATTTCGAGCGTCATAGGTCAAAGCAGGGTTAGCGCATTAATACCATCACGGCGATATCATCGATTACCGAGATGGACTGTCGGAGTCACCGTTTCCGTCTTCCTGCGCCACCCATGTCACCAATTGCATGAAGCCATGGCCGACCAATTGGTGAGTTGGCAGAACCTAAATCGTCAATATTCAAATTCATGGGCTCGATTTCACCTAGTCTGAAGGCGCGAGATCTTCTCTGCAGCATCCGCGAACCGTTATTGACGCCACTCCTGATCTCCTCAGAGCAAATCTCCGGTGCGCCCATCCATCGCATCATAAACTCAAATGACTGAATCAACTCTACAGAGTTCAGGCAGGCCTTTTCCTTGTTCGATAAAGGTGACTTGACCGCCCTCCATCTACGCGATCTCGATCCACTTTTGCCGCCCATCTCTTAGATGGCGATGGGACAATCACAACCGAAGAACTCGGCACCGTGATGCGCTCACTCAGCCATAACCCCACCGAAGCCGAGCTACAAGACATGATCAAAGAAGCCGGCCCTGTGGACGTCAATGGCACCATCGCCTTTCACGAATTTCTGATCATGATGGCATGGGAGATGGGTGACACAGATGGCGAGGAGGAGATTAAGGACGCCTTTAAAGTCTTTGATAAAGACGGGAATGGGTACATCAGCGCTGCCGAGCTCAGGCATATCATGACGAGCATAGGTAACGGAACTATCTTCCTCGTCTACGAGTCTAGTCATCGCGATATGTAGGCGAGAAGATGTCAGAATCAGAGGTGGATGAAATGATTCGGGAGGCGGATGTCGATGGAGACGGCCAGATCAACTACGATGGTATGTCGATTCCCTTCCCTTGGTCGCTTATCTCAACGTCTCTCCCACAGAATTCATCAAGGTATGCCATCCTATCGAATCGATTCGATCTTTTCACCTCGAGGCCTGTTGCTTTAGATGATGTTGAGAAGGTAATCTGGTCTCGCCGATACTTACTGACAAACGATGTGTTTGCGATGACCGGCTTTCCTGATGACATAGCCGTAGGATTAGGCTGGGATAAATCTTTTCCCTCTCTTATGTCTGTCGTGCAACTATCTATCATAGTATGAACGGTATTGCTGCTCAGCCAATAAATACTCGTATTTCATCTAAGATCATGATACACCACTCCCTTGGTCACACTTCCCGCAAAATCCTACAGGTACCGGCTCCAAGTGGTAACGTATGGTGTGCAGGGAATACCAATAAACAATTCCTGGGTATATATTATCGTCCATCCAATTCCCAGAATAACCTACATATCACTATATAAAGGAAAAAATCGAGGGCAAGTGGGCGGCGCCGGCGTTGAAAGCGGTACGAAAACAGATGAGAGGAAGGGGTATGGAAGGATAAACTCGGTATGTAGCCGAATCCTGGTGTTCAAAGAGGGGAGAGGAGGTCGGGGGCTGGGACGAAAAATGACTCGAAACAAGGTCCATGAAGGACAGGCTGCGATTCAGGATCAGTCCTCTGCTCACAAGAGCTCGTCAAAACAGTCGGTTGGCGAGGATGGATGAGTTGCGACTACCGAGGGAGCCCGAATTGGCGTCCTAAAAGCCCTTAGGGCCAAGAAGTCCACTGCCGACTCCGCTGCCTGAGTTGCTGCTTGAGCTGCCACTGCCTGAGCTGCTGGTTTCAAAACCGAATGAGCCGCTGCCCCCAAATTTGAATTCTCGGCCGGAGCCGTTGCTCTTAGCTGAGTGAGCTGCTGCTGCCCACAGAGAAACCACTGCCGCTCCCAAAACTGAATGGGCGGCTGGAGCCGCTGCCTGAGCTGCCGCTTTCAAAGCTGACTTCGCCGCTGACTTCCCCGAAAAGCCTGCGGTGAACCTCCCTGTAGATATTGGTGCCGGAAGACAGTGCATTCCTTTGAGCATCCACCGGAGGGCGTTGCCAACTACGGGGACGGACGGGCGGTAATGCTCGGGATACATGGGCCTGAAAGTACAGCGGAAGGCGTTGTTGGCGCTATTAGGATCGGGGAGAGGACCTGCCGCGGTGAACACTGCTAAGGAGGCGATGGTGATGAGGAGAATGGGTTTGAATGAGAACATTGTAGTGAGAGAGCGTAGGTAGCCGAGAGCTTTGGAAAGAATGACTGCGAGATGACGACCGTTGCGAGAAGGCGATGGGAGGTGGTGAATCGAAACTCTGGGATTTTCATGGCCTCGAAGGAATAGACTAGACTAGAATGGGATAGGTGTGTTGCTAGATCCTTGGGCAGATGAAACCTGGAGGCGCAATTAAAGGATGGCATGGATGATACGCGAACTCGGTTTCCGAGTCATCTGTCCTCGTAAAGGCATCTTTGGTTCGGTTAAGCAGCATTTAAAGGTTGGTATGCAGCCTAGCGTCGACGAGAGGTATGCGCCACGGCACAGGTGAGGCCAGGGGGATCCGCTAGCGACATGGGCGAGTATCGTATGTCTGTATCATGGTATACCTCGAGATCGAAGAGGACAACAACGCAACCTTTCAGTATTCAGTCGAGCAGAACGGGTTAAATGTTGTTATTTGTGGAAACAGAACAGGATTAATATAGACCATGCCTGCCATCACGGCGATTGCCGAGATGCACCACCGTTGTCAGAGTCACCGTTTCCGTCTTTCCTGCGCCATCCAAGTCTCCAATCGCATAAAAGTCAACCATGGCCGACCAGCTGGTGAGTCGGCAAGTGTTCCAGAATCTAGATCGTCAATGTTGATGGCCTCGATCACCCCCAGTCTGAAGGTGCGAGATAATCTCTGCAGCATCCGCGAACCGCTATTAACCCCACTCCTGACCTCCTCAGAGCAAATCTCCGGTGCGCCCATCCATCGTACCCCAAACTTCAAAGACTGAATCATCTCTGCAGAGTTCAAGGAAGCCTTCTCCTTATTCGATAAAGGTGACTTCACCGCCCTCCATCTTCACAATCTCCATACCCAATTTTGCCGCCCATCTCTTAGACGGCGATGGCACGATCACAACCAAAGAACTTGGCACCGTGATGCGCTCGCTCGGGCAGAACCCCACCGAAGCCGAGCTACAAGACATGATCAACGAAGTCGATGCGGATGGCAACGGCACGATCGACTTTCCCGAGTTTCTGACCATGATGGCACGGAAGATGCGCGACACAGATAGTGAGGAGGAGATTAAGGAGGCCTTCAAGGTCTTTGATAAGGACGGGAACGGGTACATCAGTGCTGCGGAGCTAAGGCACGTCATGACGAACCTTGGTAAGGAACCCTCCTCTTCCTCGTCCATGAGTCCAGATTGATTAATTCCGATTTTCAACAATGTGTAGGCGAAAAGTTGTCGGAATCAGAGGTGGACGAGATGATTCGGGAGGCGGATGTCGATGGAGATGGACAGATCAACTACGATGGTACGTCGATTCTCTTCCCTTGGTCCCTCGTCTCAACGTCTCTCCCACAGAATTCGTCAAGGTATGGCGTTTTATCCTTTTAATTTGATCGTTTCATCACGGGGCCGTGCTTTAGATGATGTTGACAAAGTAATCTGGTCCCGCTGATGACCGTAGGATTAGATTGGAATGAATGAGACTCCTTTCCTCTCTCATGTCTGTTGTGTAGCCGTACTACATCTTATCTACTATGGACGGTATTTCTGGCATCTGTTCAGCCAATAATTTCATAGTGCACATTCTACCGATCGGAATCACGAACCCGCCGAATCGCCGACTCGCCCTTTTCCAGGTACACGTATAGACAAGTCCCCCTGGCTTTTGCGGCTGCCGCAGTCTTCGGACGTCTGACGAATCTCAGGGCATCCCCGGGTGATTCAAAACCGTGGTCCCACGCACGCCCCCACTCATCCTTCATCGCTCCCCCATCGAAGCTGCGCGCAAAAATGACCGAACAGCTAAACCTCCAGGTGCGTTCCCCAATCTACGCGGGGTTTGAATGCCGGCAAGCCAAGTTTGTGCTGACGTGCACCGCCTTCTGCTGATGTCACTGCAGGCTGAAGGTGAGGGATTTGCTGAAGCACTGCCTTCCACTGATCTTATTTTTCCCCTTTCATTCTACCCTCAGACGGTACGGAATGGAATGATCGAAAGGAGTTCTGGTGCCGACTAATCCGCCGTGATCAGATGGATCGTACCGAGAGGCTTTTTCTCTCTTCGATGAAAGTGAATGATAAGATTATAATCATCAGCTCACACTGCATTTACCTTCGATATGCTTCAGATAATGATGGAACTATTTCCATCGACGAGCTCGCGCGCTTGATGACGATCCTAGGCAAAGATCCGAATGAGGCAGATCTTCATAGGATGATCGAAGAAATCGACCTCAACGCGGATGGCAGAATCGATTACGACGAGTTCGTCGTGCTCATGAGAAAGCCCATGAGCAAGGAGGATTCAGACTGGGAACTTGAAGCGGCCTTCAGCGTGTTCGACAAGGACCACAGCGGGTCAATCAGTGCTTCGGAGTTGAAGAAGACGATGCGTGACCTCGGTGAGGCGCTGGAGGATGAGGATATTGACGAGATGATTCGTTTGGCGGATGAGAATTGTGATGGGGAGATCAGCTTTGCCGGTACGTTTTTTGTTCGCCACTTTGCTGACTTGGTTTATCGACGGTTCGTTGTTTCCAGAGTTCAAGGCTGTGAGGACTGTTTTTATTTTCTATGCCATATCATTGCTCACTGTTCAGATCAGATGATGATGTCTCCATAAAGAACTCGATGTACTTGTAACCCATGTCTTCCTTTATGCGGTCTTTCTTGATTGTAGGGCTTCCCTTTTAATTACTCGTCTGTAAGGTTAGTTAGGAGTAAGTATTATGTAACAACAGCATCTTCCGTGATGACGTCATACACCTAATTCCCAAGGTCGCCGCCCCCCGTGCCAAGTTATAATCATGAGACTGTTCTCAACCCCTGTATAAAAGCCTCCTAAGCCAATTTGACTCCGCTCTTCCATCTTTCCCCTCCAACGCTCAACAAACGGAAAACTATGCCCGCATTCCTCGACAAAATCAAGCGCAAGCTATCCAACATGGGCAGCTCAAAAAGCGCAGAAACTCAGGAGAAGAGTTCGACCCCCAAGGCGAAGAGGCCTCCGAGTCCAATGCCACGCAAAGCTGAGAGGGGTGACAACCCCGACTCTGAACAAAGGTTCACCATCCAGCCGCACCCCGCTGCAAGTACCTTTAAAAGCTGTATTAACTCCCTTGGACTTACCTCGAGATTTCAATGGCAGAAAACGAACGACCCGGCTGACCTGCAACAGCCCACGCAGCCAGGTGGGGGCCTGGCGACCAGCAACCCGATGTTAGCATTCCAAACGCCAGGGCCCGTCATTCCCGATGACGACATAAAGCATAGCATCGCGCAACAACCGGTTCTGGTGGGTCCTCTTTTTGGAGCATCTGGTGGTCTACTGACTGGGCTGTGGTCATGTTTACAGACTCCGGAAGAGGTCAAGGCTGCCACGGCAGAGTTGAATAAATAGACTGCCGATTCTTACTTAGACATGCTGCGCAGATGCATAATGATAGCGTAATGTGGACCCAATACGGACTTGTGTTTGGACAGAGTATTTGTTGACAATGAAAGCGACTGCCAAACATCGTCGGATTGATCTCGTCTTGATTTTTTGAGCTCACACTGACCGACGATGGCGACGCGTCTTCCTCCCCCAAAACGCGCAAAACTGTACCACGGTGTGCCAGAGCCTGAACCGGAGCAACCGAAACCGTCGCCAAACGTCGTCGTCCAGTTTGTGTCAGAAGAGGACGGCAGATCACTTGCGCCTGCCGTTAATCTACCTGCAAACACATCGAGAGAAGGATTAGAGGTGTTGCTCAATAAACTCTCCACACAGGTGCGATCGTCCTTTGTTATTTGTAACTTCAACCTTGACCAAACACAGGATGAAGACCCGGTGCCCTTCTCGTTCTATGTCGCTCTTCCCGATGGCCCAGACACGAAGCCAGGCGCTCCGACTCGCATCGTCATTGCCAAGTCACTGGAAGCCGATGTCCTAGGTCACTCATCTGATACTTTTACTCCAGAAGATGTTTTCGTGGTCTACTGCTCACCACAAAGCGTCTTCCGTGTGCGACCTGCAACGAGATGTTCCTCTACATTATCTGGTAAGCCATCGGTCAATCTCAACCACCAGAGAAAAACCACATGGTTCATTTTCCACAGGCCACACCTCGCCAATACTTTGCGCGTCTTTTTCACCGACAGGCAATCTCTTAGCAACTGGCTCCGGCGATACTGCTGCTCGACTATGGGATCTCAACACGGAGACTCCTTCTCATGTGTTGAGCGGTCATGTCGGTTGGGTGCTATGCGTAGAGTGGGAAGCCATGGAACGAAAACTCGCGACAGGAGGCCATGATGGACATGTCTGTTCTCCTCGAAGCTCCAGTATCACCTTGAACTGAACATTTCCCTAGGTTCGCCTGTGGGATCCCAAAACAGGAAAACCCATTGGAGATGCACTAAAAGGACATTCAAAATGGATAACCTCTCTTTCCTGGGAGCCTATACACATGTC
>Ga0307516_10008282_pt1 | contig 11792 bp, 3 predicted proteins | sample 19_EM_MG_FD_203310 | JGI IMG/M metagenome (GOLD analysis project Ga0307516, IMG submission 203310) | Populus trichocarpa ectomycorrhiza microbial communities from riparian zone in the Pacific Northwest, United States - 19_EM | ecosystem: Host-associated > Plants > Roots > Unclassified | place...
TACCTGGCGGCTCACAGAATATTAACAGCAGCAACGTCATCTTTGTTGCCCATTGGCATTGATAAAATGGGATATGGAATAGCTAAATTACCTGGCATTGAATGTCAATTCCATGATGCTTATACTCCAAATTGATGCATCTTGAAAACATTCCAAGGTACCTATATATATATGTTAGTTGAAAATGCTTCACGTACAAGTGGATTTTACTGAGAAAAAAGCTTCCAGAGATATATATTTCTTGAAATTACAGACCATTAATTACTAATTATTGATGATCTCGTTGTAGGACATATTAGCACTTCGAGATTTATTTTATTTTTTCCTCAGTGGTAGTTCCAGCTTGTATATGACAGTCTAAGCCCTAGTTTCCACTTTCGAAACCTTTCTGACATTTGACTTCATTCCATTTTTTGTAGATCAAATATAAATTTGGTTTGGTGAGTTGAAAATCTAAGAACTTCACTAAAAAGGACTTAATTTACTTCAATAGAAAGTGAAGACGGAGCTTTCTGTTTAGTTTGCGGAGGGAGGCAGGCTGATTTTTCACCAAACCTTGATAAATTTGTGTCATCTTGCTAGTCTTATAATAAATTGATGATTGCTTCCACGCAATTCTACTCGTACAATTTAATTATAACCAAGTTAAACCTCTCTAAGTTTTCTTTTTCCGACGATTAAATTTGGTTTTTTAAAATGATTTCTATAGTTAATATATATAGCTTTTTGGATAATCTATTCCTTTCAAAAAATAGAGAAAAAAAAGAAGAAATGATTTAAGAAACACACATAAACATACGCTTTGGTTGAGGCATAAATGGCGAACAATGGGAATGAAGGAAGGACGGCGACGGAGCCAGAGCCCATATTGACTATTGCACCTTTTTTCTTCTTTAACATAGCAGGAAGCACTGCCCTAGTGACCCAAGTTGCTGCCTCTGAATTCACCTTGATAAGACTCTCCGTCATCTTCCAGTCAACCTCATGAAAGAACCGAGCATTAGGGTATGAAACTCCAGCGTTGTTTATCAGAACACCAACATCCAACTCTTTAATACTTCCCTCCATTGCCTTTGATATCTCCGGTCCGCTCAATGTTGCAAAGTCAGCCACAACATTTTTTATGTCTACTTGCTGATCACCAAATCTTGCCCGTATTTCATTTGATGTAGCTTCAAGTTTTGAAGGGTTTCGACCAACAAGAACAAGGTTAAGACCCTTCGATGCTAGCTCGAAAGCAAGGGCTTTGCCTATCCCGTCGGTGGAGCCAGTGATTATAGCCCAAGAGCCATACTCCTTCAAATTCTTTGGTGGTCTCAAGAACATGTCCCATATCCACTTGAGAAAACAGAAGATATGCTTGCAAAGAGAAACAAAACCCAGACAACTCACTGCTACCAGGAAAACAGCTTGTAACTCCATTTCTATAACATGTGGTAGGTGAAATTGTTCAAGGTATATGAGTGCACGCATGTGTATATTATTATATAATACTCTAAATGGTGGGGGATCACTATTCCCCCACACCTAAATCACTGTAGGTTATAATAATCTACAGTGTTTTTTTCTCTGCTAACTTTTTTTTTTCAAAATTATTTTTTTTTCAAAATTACTTTTTTTTTTCAACTTTCCTATTTATTTATTTATTTATTTATTTATTTTTTTGCTTTTTTCAAAATTATTTTTGTTGATTTTACTTTTAAATATTGACCTGGTTAAAATTTTTGCTTTATAATTTTTTTCTTTAAAATACCATGGATCGCTGCGATGTTTTTCTATTTTATTTCTTTATTTTTCAAAACTATATTTGTCGATTTTTTTTTAATATGGGGCTGATTGAAAATTTAGTTTTATAATTTTTTTTATTTAAAACATTGTTGATTGCTACAGTGTTTCTCCACATAGTTTTTTTTAATGATTTTCTCTGAAATTATATTTTTTTATTTTATTTTTTAATATTGAGCTGGTTAAAAATTACAGTTACAATATGTGAGGAAAGCACTGTAACTTTATTCGAAAATTACTGTTGATTGCTACAGTGTTTTTTCCCACATGGTTTTTTTTGTTTTTGTTATGTTTTTCTCTAAAATTATCTTTGTCAATTTTATTTTTTAAATATTAAGCTGGTTAAGAATTACAATTACAAGTAAATACAAGTTTTTCCTCACAAAACACTATGGATTTATACAGTTTTTCCTCACATGGTTTTTTTCCAGTTTCTTTTGTGTTTTTTTTTGTAATATTTTTTTTCCAAAAATTATCTTCGTCGATTTTTTTTTTAATATTGAGTTAGTTAGAATTTAACTTTGTAATAAAGCTTAATCATGTGGGGAAAACATTGTAGCTTTGCTCATAAAACATTGTGAATTGCTACAGTGTCTCTCCGCATGGTTTTTTTTGTTATATTTTTTTTTCAAATTGTCTTTTTCAATTTTATTTTTTTAATATTGAGTTGTTTGTGAATTACAATTGCAAGTCATTACAAATAAGGCTAAATCATGTGGGGAAGCACTGTAGCTTTCATCACAAAACACTATGAATTGCTACAGTGTTTCCAACATGAATTGTTTTTTTTGGTGTTTGTTTTATTTTATTTTTAAATTGTCTCTGTCGATTTTTTTTTTAATATTGAGCTGATTAAGAATTTAGCTTTGTAATTTTTTTTCTTTAAAACACTGTGAATTGTTGCAGTGTTTTCCCATGTGATTTTTTTATGATTTTTTCCAAAATTATCTTTGTCAATTTTTTTTTGAATATTGAGTTGATTAAGAATTATAATTACAATAAAGCTAAAACATATGAGGAAAGCGTTGTAGTTTTTCTCACAAAACACTGTGGATTGCTACAATATTTCTCTAAATGGTTTTTTATTTTATTTTATTGGGAAAAACGCTATAGTTTTCCTCGCAAAACATTGTCAATTGCTGCAACGTTTTTTCTCATGGGTTTTTTTCCTTCCAAAATTATCTTCGCTGGTTTTTTTTTTAAAATATTAAGTTAGTAGAGAATTTAGCTTTGTAATTTTTTTTTCTTTTTATTAACTGAAAAGCTAAATCATGTGGCGAAAACACTGTATTTTTCCTCACAAAACACTGTAGATTGCTACAAATCATTTTGTTCAGTCTCTAAGTTTTTGATCACCAAAACAACTTTTTTTTTCATCATGAAATATTTGCTCCATCATACCTTTAATTTCTATTACTTATCTAGCGCTGATTCACAATTATAACAATATCAAGTATATTTGTTTTATAAACCCGAGACAGCGCGCAGACATGTTATCTCGTATATGATATATCGGGTTTGTTAACTTGTCCGCTTGGATAGCTTAACATCATGTCAATTTAAAGGAAATTAAATGCTATTGGTAGTTTGGTACATTCTTTCTTTTCTTTTCTTTTTGAGTAAATTCTTTCTCAATTTTCAATCTGATTTCCCCCTTTTCTTCCTCAAACGTCAGCCTAAATGCTAATGATAACTATCATTATTTTTGTTGAATCCAAGCCGCATATAGGTTTTTCAGAGAATTTTGTTTTTTTAGAATTAAAAGAAACTAAAAGGGATATTCATTTTATTATGCACTTATTTACTGTTAACTCTATGTGGATTGGAATAGTTATTTTTTTAATTTTTAATTTGATCTTTAATATTTTTTTTTGTACAATTGCACTTTTTTAGATTCAAATTAATAGCTAATAAATTCTTTTTATTTTTTGAAAAAAAAGTGAAATTAAAAAATAAAAAACCAAAGTGAAAAACAGAGGATAGGGAGAGTGAGGAAAATCAAATCGAGATATAGGAAAGGCGAAAGCAGGTAGAAGGAAAGTAGATTATTTAATGAAATTTAATGGAGAGATAGATAAGGACAGAGAGGTCGCTATAGAGTGGTGAAGTAGATGATCTGAAAACCACCGCATTTAACTCTACTATACTGCGACAGCCATGACAGTTTAGTCTGAATATTAATTATTTTTTTTTAATTTCCGTTAACAATATTCACCAATTATCATCCATTATAGGATATTCATCCTTCTATCTATGCAGTTGATCCATAATAATTTTTTTTAATATAAAATAAATATAATAAATATAAAGAATATTTTAAATGTTTTGGATTTGATGATAAAGCCAAATCCAATATCATTGGTTCTTTGCTGTCGAGCCAGACCCAAAAAAATCGGGTCTAAAATTATGATGCAAAATATTTTTTTAAAGTATTTTTTACTTGAAAATAATTTAAATATTTGTTTTTATTTTTAACAACAACACCTCAAAATTATTAAAAAAAATACATCAATATAATGTTGTTTCAAGATAAATATACCTTTAAAATACAAAAACAAACAACTTTTAAAGCAAATATGAGAGAAAACGTGATTGAGTTTAATATATATATATATATATATAAAATCCATATTAATAAAAATAAATATGCATTTGGTCAGGTATGGTGATTTTTTTTATAAAAAATTAAAATTCATATTAATTAGGATTGGCTCCGGCTGTGGAGCCAGACCCAATAGCATTGAGTTTGGCTAGTTGGGTCTGACGGTCAAGCCAGATCTAATGGGCCTTTGGTCTGGCGGGAATGCCAGATCCAAAAGCATTGAGTCTGATGGTCGAGCTGGGCCCAACAACCTTGGGTTTGACGGTGAGCCAAACCCAATAGCATTGGGTCTGATTACCTAGTCATACCCAATAACATTTTAAGAGTATTTGTTACTTGAAAATAGTTCAAATACTTGAAAATTAAAATCCATATTAATTAGGATTGGGTCCGGCTGTGGAGCCAGACCCAATAGCATTGAGTCTGGCTAGTTGAATCTGACGGTCAAGTCAGACCTAATGAGCCTTTGGTCCGACGGGAATGCCAGATCCAAAAACATTGGGTCTGGCGGCTGAGTCGGGCCCAACAACCTTGGGTTTGGTGGCGAGCCATATCCAATAGCATTGGGTCTGGTTACCTGACCATATCCAATAACATTTTAAAAATATTTATTACTTGAAAATAATTCAAATAGTTTTTTTAACAACAACACCTTAAAATTATTAAAAAAATACTAAAAAAATACATCATGTTGTTTCAAGATAAATACACTTGAAAATACAAAAAGTCAAACCATTTTTAAAGCAAATATGACAAAGAAAACGTGATTAAGTTTAGTGTGTGTGTGTGTGTATATATATATATATATTAATTAAAACAAATATGCATTGGGTCACGTATGGAGATTTTTTTGTAAAAAATTAATATCTATATTAATTTTTAACTATTTTGCGGAAGAAGATTTTTTATCCATGTAGTCAGGTATGAAGATGATGCTTAAAATTTGCAAGCAGGTAGATGCCATGACAGCTGTGGTGACCTCTAACCCGTCTGGCTTTCATAACCCACCCCAGTATTTTTATATGCATGTATTTTTATATTTACAAATTTTTCATTTTTTTGACCCAATGCATATTTGTTTTAATTAATATAGATTTCTTTTATATAAACTAAACTTAATTATGTTTTCTTTTTCATATTTGCTTCAAAAGTTGTTTGTTTGTTTTTTTATTTTAAAGGTGTTTTTATCTTGAAACAACATTATATTGATGGATTGTTTTAGTATTTTTTTTTATAATTTTGAGGAGTTGTTAAAAAAAAATTATTTTAACTATTTTCAAGTAAAAAATAATCTTAAAAAATATTGATTAGCATTGGATCTTGCTGCTGAGCCAGACCTAATAGTATTGAGTCTGGCGGCCAAGCCAAACCCAATAGTCTTGGGCTGGCGGCCAAGTTAGACCTAAGGGGCCTTTGGTCTGGCGGGAATGTCCGACCCAATAGCATTGGTTCTGGCTGCCGAGCCAAACCCAATAGCATTGAGTCTTGCTATCGAGTCAGACCCAATATCCTTGGGTCTGATGGCAAGCTAGGCCCAACATCCTTGGGCTTGGTTGCCCTGCCAGACCCAATAGCCTTGTTTCTAGCGGTTCTTGGTTCGGGCGGCCACGCCAAACCCAAGAGCATTGGATCGGGCGATCAAGCCAGACCCAATATTCTTATCCCATTGTTCTTCATCAACCACTATCTCTCCTCTAAATGAGTCCTGCAATCTTTTTGTTTTTTGAAAAATTCAAAGTTTTGAGGACATACACCACTTCCAAAAAAGCATTCGTATTCGTGTTGAAGTGATTTGGGGTTTGGCTTCCAACAGCTTTTGGAAGAAAACTTGGGTCCGGCTACTCAGCTAGAATCAATAGTGTTGTGTCTAGCTGCCAAGCCAGACTCAATAGCTTTTGGTATACAAAACAGAAAAGACAACGCTCCCAAATGTTACAGTGTCGTCCACAGTGCAAACACTCTATATCTACAATGTGGTTTACAGTGCAATGAATCTTTGTACACAATATCTGCATAGTATTTTTCCCACGCGTTTTAAAGTATAATATAATGTAGTTTTACTATATTAGATATTGTAAATTAAAGCATACACAGATATTAAAAAGTATTAAATATCTTAAATAGTGAGAATAACAATTGAAATTGGACGGATGAAGCATCCATGAGATATCATATACATTTATGAAAGCATTTTTATAAAATACCTCCAATTATTCTAAAAAAAGTGCCAAGTATCATTAATTTTCAATCTGGTTTCCCCCTTTTCTCCCTCCAACGTCAGCCTAAATGCTAATGATAACTTTCATTATTTTTGTTTCTTTCATATTCACTCCTAATATTAAATAATTCTCAATTTGTTAAAAGACAAGAACAAAGAAAAAGAAACATGTAGAATCCAACCCGCATATGGTTTTTTTTTTCAGAGAATCTTTTATTTTAAAATTAAAAGAAACTAAAAGGGGCAGTGATTTCACTATACACTTATTTACAATTAACTCTATATGGATTGGAATAGTTATTTTTTTAATTTTTAGTTTTTAATTTGATCCTTAATCTTTTATTTTGCACAATTGCACCTTTTTAGGTCCAAATTAATAACCAATCAATTTTTTTTTAAGAGAGGGTGAAATTGAAAAAGAAAGGATCAAAGTGAAAAATATGAGCAAAACAGGTGGCAGATTCTAATTTCATCCAAAAAATTTAGTTTAGTCCCCCATCTTTTTAACTTGATAGGTGTTTAGTCCCTTAGGTTTCTTAAAATTCAATTTTTTGCCAAAATTTATTTTCATCTTAAGCTTCAATTTACCCTAAAAAACCAGATCTAAGTCGAGGATTGAATATTTTACTTGGTTTGATTTTGTGGTTTGGACCTTTTTTTTTGGTTTATTAGGTTGATAGGTTGGTTTCTTGTTGTTCTAAGGGTGTTTGTGTGTTGAAAAACAAGTTTTTTAGATTAAAAACTCAAAGCCTTAATTTTCAGGCAACCACAATGGTGGCTGGAATTTGGGCTGGTTGATGACACGTTAATCACCATAACGAGCGACATGTTGTTTGCCTTTTTTTCAAAAACAAATATGTTGTTCGCCCCTTTAAATAAATAAAAAATTAACAGGCCCAAGCTCTCGAGTCTAGGCTTGAAAGCCCATGCGCCTAGGATTTTCCTTTCAATGGCCTAGGGGTTGGGCCATTGAGTCACACTGTTGGGCTCATTTTCAGCTTTTTTTTAGAATGTATTTAAGTTAGATATAAATCTATATAAAAAAATATTGAACCCGATGACCCGAATCATAACTTTGATGGGTTAAGCCACATAACCTGAGCTATTATTTTTTACTTTTTTTAATATATTTTTGTCCCTCAATTTAAAAAAAATACAATTTCTCCCTTTGTTATCAAAGATCGATCTTTTCTATCTTAGTCCCACACGCTTGTCATGGTTTTTTTTCTTTCAAAAAATATTTCATGCAAAAAAATTGACAGACACTTTGTTGTCATATAAAGTTTTCAAATAAAAAATAATCTATGAGACAAAAACATTATTGAATTCGATGGCATGTATGATTTGCGTCACAAGTTTGTTTGCTTCACCCGAATTTGAATGATATTTTTTTAATTGAGTGTTGTTTTTTTTTTTTACTATTTTCATCCTTAAATATTGAGTTAATTAGAGATTTAGCTTCCCGTTTGTTTTTTTCAAGATTATCCCCACAAGTTTTGTATGTCAGCTTCGGTTGACTCACGTAGATCTAATGTGTTTCTATCTTAATATCAAATAAAAATATCGTTCACCATGCAATTGATTTTAAATGCATTGTTAAAATCTATTCCTTTTTATAAGAAGCGTGTTAACAATATCTAGACCTTTTTTTTCCACTTAAAACAACATTGCTCCGACTCATAAAGTAGGCGAGCCAATACACTAGTAACTACTAAATATTGTTACTAGAATAAGACAGATCTAGAAACATTTAAGTATCAAAAAGCTATTATATAATGGGAGAAAAAACAAAATGAAAAAAAAAAGATCTAAGAAGGGACCTTCATTGGTTGCAACTAAGGAGATGTCGAAGTAGAGGTGAGATGTAGGGATTTGCTTAGGATTTGAAAAATAATTTTTGTATCATATAAGAGATTGAAAAAATATATAAAAAATAAATAACATATATATTTAATATGATTTGGTCAATTGATGATTTTCCGGATGGAAAAAATATCAAAATTTTACTAGAATCAAAAGAAAACAAAATACAACAAACCCCCTCTAAACCTCAAATTTCAATCACATCCAAAAATATATCACAAAACTCAACTAACAAAATAGCATCATATTATTTTTCTTAATGACTTACAATTCATGAAACTAAAAATAATAAAAAAGAATATTTGAAAATTTGAAAATTTTGAATAAAAAATTTAATAGTAAATAAGCTCAATCTCCAAACAAACATATCTGCTATGATACTTCTCCAAAATAACTATACAACTGATAGTCGGTAGAGATTTTGATGGCTAAGTATGGTGATCGAAGTCTTACATATTGTTGTTACCTCCTTTTGATAAAACAAACCCAAAAATACAAGAAGAAAGCCTAGAAAATTGCTTAAGTTGGCGGTAGAGGACTAAGATGACAAGTGAAAAATTTGGAAGATCAAATATATAAGATTGGAAAAATTAGCAACCCATTTCTGACTGATAAAAGGTCTCATTGATGAAAATATTTTTATTTTGGATAAAGAAATACAAATTTGAATGGTTAAAGACTCAATGAGGATTTTCAAAGGCTTAATTAATTTTATTGAGGATTTTGTTGCAAGGAAAATCAATTTTTGAAGTCAATTTGGGTGTTAATTGGAAGAAATTGAAGTTTGGAGATTGAAATCAAACTTTGAAAGATTTAATTGGTCAAATCATGGGCTTAATTGTGAAAAAACTAATGTTTGGAGGCCAATTAAGGACTTAATTGCAGATTCCTAAGATCAATGACCAATTTGTAAGTGGCACACAATTTCGAGGGTAAACATTGGTCAAATCAAGGGGTTGGTCAAATCAAGGGGTCAAATTGAAAGGTGTGCACCTCCTCTACCAACTTCAGGTCGTTTCCGATGACATTTGCATTGAAGTTTCTCCGGCGAAGTCTCGAAAGTAGTCAACCTAATAAGCCTTGACTGTGACACCTATTTTTCAAAAACCACCCATTTTTTCATGTGTTCACATTAAAAAGCCTCTCAGAGTGTTCTTATCAAAGGCTTTAAAACCTCCATCTCAAGATCAAAAGGCCAAAAAATGGCTCCTTGCCCTCTAAATCTAGCAAAACCACCAAGGACCAAAACCACAATTGCAAAACCAACCTAGTACAAGAGCTTCCAATTGTTAACTTTTGTCCAGCACCCTTTTATTTTTATCAAAAGTGCTAAATTTTGATCAATCTTTGATTGAATCCACCAAAAAAACCCTATAATTACCCCTTGAAAAATTAGAAAAAAAAAAGACAAGGAAAAGAGGTAGAAAAAAGAAGAAGAAAAATGTAGGGAAATACTCTGTTAATAGACTCTATTGTGAAGGTTCAAGAACCTAACATAGAAGGTGTAACAAGCTTCGGAAAAAAAGAGAGTGAAAGGGAAAGAATGAAGGAAAATAGAAGGAAAAACATTAGTCTATAGTCAGCAAGCCTAAAGAAGGTATAACCAAGTAAAAACTCAATGGTGGAGTCCATGCAACCTACCAAATCATGCTTTCTTAATGTTTAATGACATTTTAGAATTGTTTTGGTGTCACATGATGTTAAGCTTAGATGCTATTTAATGCATGAAAATGTAGTTTTTCTTTGCTTGATGTTGCTTTGAGTTAATTGTTAATGTTTTCTGGATGTTTGTGAAACATTTGGATGCTGTTTTTGCTGAGATAGAATGATTTTTGTAATCTGTCAAAAGTGGCAGTGGTTGTTTGATACCTATTTCTGGGTTGTTAGTTCACGTCCTTGGTTCCTGAGCTTGGTTTTTATCTCATAGAGTCAGTTTTGGATGTAGATTTAATGCATTGGTTAACTGTCAATAGGGCTGCAATTTTGGTTTTAGGAATTTCATGCATGTTTTCATGATTTGTGGTTTTTTGTTGTTTGTTTTGATTAAAACATATATGAATATGACAATGTGGTTTGTTAAGGTAAAAAACTGGAAGTTTAAAGCCTTAAATGGGCATTTTTTGATTTGGCAGCAGTTTAAGCATTTTTGGATTTTTGTTGTAAAATGTTCTTCATGTTCATCCGAAGAACATTGTCTTGAGTATTAGTTTTAGGTTTTGTTTTTGATTCGATTTTGGTTTTTACATGTTTGTGTGACTTGTTTAATCAATAATCTAGGATCTTCATGCATCAATAACAAGTTTTTTTTTTTTATAGATTTTTAATCCCAGAATTTTGATTTTGAACTGAAACTCATTTTGACAATATCGTATTGATTCTTTGATAATTGAAGTGAATGGATGCTTGATTCTTGATTTATGTATGATTGCGAAAAAAATCTTGCCATTGATTACTTGAAAACTCGTCTGGATTAAGACTCACACTGTAAAATATTGACCTGATATTAAAATACTTGTTTTTTTTTTTATTGAAATCTCAAGAACTCATGTTGTCATTTATAAACATTTTGACAATAAATTTAAGGTTTAATTTTGCTCCATAAGTTTTGAAGCGAGTCCAATTTCTCTTCTTCAAGTTTCGTTGTTTAAATGTCTCCTTTAAAGTTTTAGCAATCTATTAATTAATATCCTTCTCCAGTTTATGCAAAGGAAGACAATTTTCTTTTTTAATTAAGTCCCTAAACAGTTAAAATTTGATCAAATAGAACCATCTTAAAATAATTTGATAATATCAAATTAAATCTTTTACTTCAATTAAAAACACTACCAGAAATTCGCTAAATACCAACGGATTTATCGATGGAATATTTTCTGTCGGTATTTTGAGGTCGAAATTACCGACGGCCACTTTCCGTCCGTAATTCAGTCGGTAAAAACCGACGAAAACTTTTCCGTCCGTAATTCAGTCGGTAAATACCGACAGAAATTTTCCGTCGGTATTTACCGACTGAATTACGGACGGAAAAGTTTCCGAATTTAAAAAAAGGCGGGTCGCTGACGTGGAGGTTTTGGCGGGTTATTTTTTTCCGACGGATTCAAAAACGACTGCCCGTACAGTGCCCGTAAAGTGATGTGACCGGTTCGCCGTTTAAATTTCTGACGGACTCACCGAGGGATTTGAAATGGCAGATCCGTATAGTGACATGTCTATGTTTCCGTCAGAATCACCGGCGTAATAACCGACGGAGTGTCCGTCGGTAAAACCGTCGGAAAAAGTTAATATATGACAGCTCTGCCGACCCTCTCATCCCCTATTTCTCCTTCT
>Ga0307516_10008283_pt1 | contig 11790 bp, 7 predicted proteins | sample 19_EM_MG_FD_203310 | JGI IMG/M metagenome (GOLD analysis project Ga0307516, IMG submission 203310) | Populus trichocarpa ectomycorrhiza microbial communities from riparian zone in the Pacific Northwest, United States - 19_EM | ecosystem: Host-associated > Plants > Roots > Unclassified | place...
CGCGCGGCGTGTCCGGCGACGATGACGATCCATGGCTGGTCAGCGAGTTGTGCCAGGCGCAGGCCGCGCGGTGCGCGCTGGCGGCGGATCAGTGGGTGGTCGTCCGGCAGGCAGAGGGCCATCGGGTCGGTCAGCAGCGGATGGGTACGCACCGTCGGCGGGGTGCGTGGCGCTGTGCCGTAGGAGGCGATGACCGCGACGTCGAGCGAGCCGGCGTCGACGAGATCTACGCCGCGGTCCGAGGTGATCTCGACGATGGTCAGTTCGGCGTCGGACCGTTGCCGCCGAAGCGCGGTGAGCGCCGGCGGCAGCAGGTGCTGGGCGGCGGCCTGGAAGGTGCCGATGCGCAGCCGGCGCGACAGCGGGCCGAGCAGCGCGCCCACCCTGTCGCCCGCCCGGCGGCACTGCTCGATGACGACATCGCCGGCGTCCGCGAGGACGTGGCCGGGCTCGGTGAGCCGGGCACCCCGGGGACCGCGGACGACCAGCGGCGTTGCCCAGTCGCGCTCGGCCCGGGCCAGCTGACCTGACACGGCCGCCGCGGTCACACCGAGGTCGTCGGCCGCCCCGGCGAGAGAACCGTGCGTCCTGATCAACGCCAGCAACAGCAACTGGCCCGGATCACCCTGCATCAACAAATCTTAAGCCCTGTGGCAAGGTTCTTAACTTCTCTGAACGCCTACGGCCCCGGCATGGTGGGGCCATGCCCACGCACCTCACGGCCTTCATCACGACCGTTGCCCTGCTCGCCATGCTGCCCGGCGCCAACAACGCTTCGATCACCAGACAGACCCTGCTGGCCGGCCGGCGCGCGGGCCTGCTGACGGTTGCCGGGTCGTCCACCGGCATCCTGATCTGGGCGAGCGCCGCCGCGGTCGGCCTCTCCTCGGTTCTGCTGGCCAATCCGGATGCGTATCTCGCCATCCGGATCGGCGGTGCGGCGGTGCTCTGCGTGCTGGGCGCGCAATCCCTATGGGCCGTACGCAAGCCCGCTGCCGCCGGATCCACTTACGCCGCCACTGCCGGCCGCAGAAGTTTCGTCGTCGGCGTGGCGAGCAGTCTGGGCAACCCCAAGGCCGGCGTGTTCGCGGTGTCGCTCATCCCCCAGTTCGTGACCGCCCACGGCCCCGTCCTCGCCTCCTCGATCGGGCTCGGGGCCCTCTGGGCGACCGTCTCGGGCACCTGGTTCTGCCTGTACGTCTGGACCGTCGACAAGGGCCGCGCGCGGGCGACGCGGCCGGCCGTTCACCGCTTCATGCAGGCCGCGACCGGCCTGACAATGCTCGGCCTGGGCATAGCGGTGGCGGTCGCCACCTGACAGCCGGCGGTCAACGGCCCGGACCGGGGTCCTCCGCGCCGCCGAGCAGGCTGAGGCCGTGCGTCTCCACCTTCCACAACAGGGCGCAGAGCCCGGCCAGCCCGCGGCCCAGGTGCCGGCGATAGGTGCTGAACGGCAGGTCCAGGCGTTCGGCCGCCGCTTCCTGGGTGGGCGCGCCGTCGATGAAGGTGGCCATCAGGACGCGGTGATATTTCGCCTGCCGGGGATCACTGCGCAGCGTGGCGAGGGCGTCGGAGAAGATCCGGCGCAGGCCCGCGACCGCGTCGTCGCCGCCCGCCTCGGCGACCATCCGGCTGCGCACCATCCGGGCGTCGGCAAGCAGGTCCGGGCGGCGCCACGACCGCAGCGTGTGCCGGACCTCCAGGTCGAATTCCGTACGCGTCCACGCCGTGGCGCCATTCTGCGTCATGGGCGCCGGCCTCGGGCGCCGGGACGGCATGAGATCGTCGTCGATGTCCGACCGGGCCCAGCTCGGCATCGGCTCGAAATGCTGGGAGTACAGCGTGTACGGCCGACCGCCGACAACCACGGGCGGGCCGTCGTTCCTCGTATGGCTGCGCTCCAGCATCACCGCCCAGAACTCCGGATCCGGGGACACGACCACCGACCGGGCCAGGTCGTCATCGCAGATGAGTCTCGCCGCCACCCGCAGTTGCATCAGATCCCTGACCTGCGACGGGCGGCAATACGCCGCGGGGTCCACCGAGAACCTCGCGATGCCCAGGTGCTCGCCCGGCCGCAGCGGCATGACGGCCCGCACCCCGCTCCAGGCCGCCGCCACGACCGGATCGGTGGTGAATTCCTCGTCGGTCAGGTGGCTGATTGTCAGCCCGCAGAAGAACGCGATCACCGTCGGATCATCCGGACGCCGGTAGACATAGAACGCCTCCGGCTGCCGGCCGAGCCAGTATTCCACCAGCCGCGCCGAGTCGGGGCCTTCGGATTGCCGCGCGAGCTCGAGCACCTGCGGAAGATCGGCCGGCCGGTAAAGCTGCTCCTGCACCTCAAATCCGGACATTCTGGTGAAGAATGGCCGCCGGCTCTCGCCACCCTGCACGAATATGACGTCGGCCACAAACGGGAGAACGACATCGGACGCCATGGTCCGCACGCGCCTGATGAGGTGGGCCTTCACCCGGGCGTGCATGGCGGAGTACGAATCGTAGTCCCGCCACCGCAGTTCTGTTTCCACGACATTGCGCACGACGTCGCTCGGAGACAGCCCGCGCGCGCCCGAGGTGATGAATGGGCGGCCACGCAGCCATGCGAACAGTTCCGCCGCATCCGATCCGTCAACCGCGGCGCGCAGGAGATCCTCGTCCGTCGTCGCCGCGTGCGCGCAGACCTCCAGCGCCTGCCGGTGGGCCCGGGACGGGATTTCGCCGATCAGCGGATCGAAAATCGACAAAGCGAGATTCCGGTGCAGATCCTCATCGGTTATCGGCTTGGCATCGGCGATGACGGTCTGCGCGGCCACGCGCAGCGCCAGCGGATTGCCGCAGCCGAACGCGAGCGCGCTCGCCTGGCGGCCTTCGCGCACCTCGTGCGCGCTCAGCATGGCCGCCGACTCCGCGCTCGACAGCGGCTGAACGGCCACGGGACGCAGGATGTCACTCCAGCCCAGGTCGACCCGCCAGTCCACGGACGGCGGCCGGCGCGAAGCCACGACGATCAGCGTGCCGGACGGGAACGACGGCAGGACGGTGTCACGCAGCCACCGCTCCGGATGGTCCAGACCGTCGAAGTCGTCGATCAGGACGACCGCGGGCGCGGCGATCTCCTCAGCGGCAGCCGTATGCTCCTGCGAAGGGCTGAGAAAGATCACGTCGCGCCGGTTTTTCTGGGCCTCGTCGGCAAAGCGCAAAAGCAGAGTCGACTTCCCGATACCACCCGGGCCATAAAGGTACAGAACAGTGAATGAATGCGTACGTTCAGTCAGCGCGGCACGAAAAACGGCCAATTCCTCGTCCCGGCCCACAAAGGCACGCATTCGCGCGTCCCGGAGTTGCCGGTCGAGCATGTCTGCCGGACTGCGGCGACTGAGATTCATCGTGCGTGCCGTTCGGTCGTCGGCCCAGCCTCCGCTGTGGTTCGTCGGACATCTACTGCTGTATCGCTGGTGAAGGTCCATTTGCCAGAAGTCCAACACGGTCGGGTCAGGATGACCAAGCGAGCAGCCCGAATTTTTGCAGCCAAGGGCAACCGTTCTGCCCTTCCGGCACACCCTCACTGACAATAAGCAATGAGAATGCAACATCCTGTAATGCCGGTCGCTTTGTGTCAACGTTTGACCACGAATGGGGGAGGCAAATGGACCACGCGCGACCCGACGGCGTGAAACTGACCTTCCCGGCGAGTAGTGGACCACCTACCTACCCGTTCGAGGGTCCAGCCTCCGAGCCCTGTCGCGACACCGAGAAGCTTGATCTTTTCAGTGCTGGCGGAGCTGGGCCTGCACTGCGGCCACGGCGGCTCGCAGCTCGCCGACGAGCGTGGCCGTGCGCAGGTCGACGTAGCGGACCCGGGGCAGTGCGATGCAGAGGGCGGCGACGGGAGCCTCGCTCGCGTCCCGCACAGGCATTCCGATAGCACAGACGCCGGCCTCGGTGGCCTCGATGTTGAGGGCGTACCCGCGCCGGCGGATGAGCCGCAGCTCGTCGCTCAGCCGGGTCCACTCCGCGCCGGACATCGCCGGCTGCGGCGACGAGATGCCATAGAGATCCGCCAGCTCGCCGGGCTCCAGCTCGGCCAGCAGGGCCTTGCCGCCGGAGGACTGCACCGCCGGCAGGACGCTGCCGCCGCGATCGCCGACGCGCAGGGCCTGGCTGGACTCGACCGTGGCGAGGAACCGGGTCCGGGTGCCCGCCAGCACCATCAGGTGGACGGTCTCGTCGACGCGTTCGCGGAGACGTTCCATCGCCGGGAGGGCGAGCCGGCGCAGCCGCTGCAGATCATTGCCGATCGGCGACAACCGCGCGAACGATGGCCCGGGCCGGTAGGCGCGGTCCGCGTCCTGCTCCGCGAACCCTCGGTAGGCCAGTGTCGCGAGCAGCCGGTGCGCCGTGGAACGGCCGATCTCCAGGCTCGCGGCCGCCTCGCTGACCCGCACTTTTCCCTGGTCGCTCAGTAACTGCAGGAGCTGGAGAGCCTTGTCGACGGAGTCCAGGACGTACGGCGGCGTGTTCCGCATGGAGGAATTGTAGTTTCGCTCCGCGAACGCCAGCTTTCTGGATGCCGCGGCAGGGCTACTTAATCAGCTTTAGAAACATTGACTTAACGAGATTAAGAAACAAAGCTCTGGGCACGCTCCCATCGACTGTCCTCACTGCAAGGGGAGATCATGAAACATGTTCGTGCCCTACTGGCATCGACCGGCGCCGCGGCGCTGGCCGTTGCCGGGGTGGCAGTGGCCACGGCCCCCGCGTCGGCCGCAACCACCGGATGTTCCGTGGCCTACACCGTCCAGAGCCAGTGGACCGGCGGGTTCACCGGCAACGTCTCGATCACCAATCTCGGCTCCGCCGTAACAAGTTGGACGCTGACCTTCAGCTTCCCCAACGCCAACCAGAAGGTCACCCAGGGCTGGAACGCCACCTGGTCGCAGTCCGGCGCACAGGTCACGGCCGCCAGCATGAGCTGGAACGGCTCGCTGGGCACCGGCGCGTCGACCGCGATCGGCTTCAACGGCTCGTGGAGCGGCGCCAACCCGGTGCCGACGTCGTTCGCCCTCAACGGCACGACCTGCACGGGCGGCGTCGTGACCTCACCACCGACCACCGCGCCCACCACGCCACCCACTACGCCGCCCACCAGCCCGCCCGCCACCGGCCCCGCGCCCGCGCTGCACGTGTCGGGCAACAAGCTGCTGACGGCGGCCGGTAAGACATACAGGCTGCTGGGCGTCAACCGGGCCAGCGCCGAGTTCGCCTGCGTGCAGGGCAAGGGCATGTGGGACAGTCCCACGCCGGACCAGGCCTCGGTCGACGCGATGAAGGCCTGGAACATCCACGCGGTCCGCATCCCGCTGAACGAGGACTGCTGGCTGGGCACGTTCGGCACGCCCAGCGGCTCCACCTACCAGCAGGCGGTCAAGGACTACGTGAACCTGCTCGTCGCCAACGGCATCAACCCGATCGTGGAGATGCACTGGAACCACGGCGTCTACACCGGCACCTCGACGGCCTGCTCGGACGCCAACGCGACCTGCCAGAAGCCGATGCCCGACATGCAGTACGCGCCGAGTTTCTGGACCCAGGTCGCCACCATGTTCAAGGGCAACAACGCGGTGGTCTTCGACCTGTTCAACGAGCCCTACCCGGACGCCGCCAACAACTGGACGGACATGACCGCGGCGTGGAAGTGCCTGCGCGACGGCGGCACCTGCACCGGCATCGGCTACGAGGTGGCCGGCATGCAGGACATGCTCGACGCCGTACGGGCGACGGGCGCCGTCAACGTGGTCATGACCGCTGGCCTGACCTGGACCAACGATCTGAGCCAGTGGCTGACCTACAAGCCGGCCGACTCCACCGGCAACCTGATGGCCTCGTGGCACACATACAACTTCAACGCCTGTGTCACGACCGCCTGCTGGGACAGCCAGATCGGCACGGTCGCCGCCCAGGTGCCGGTGCAAGCCGGGGAGATCGGCCAGAACACCTGCGCGCACGACTACATCGACCAGGTGATGGCCTGGGCGGACGCGCATGGCGTCGGATACACCGCCTGGACCTGGAACCCGTGGGGGTGCGGCTCGGGCAACGTGCTCATCACCGCGTACGACGGCACGCCGACTGCCTCGTTCGGCGAGGGCTTCAAGGCACACCTGCTCACCCAGAACCCGTAACGCCCCGGCACGGCCCCGGCCGGCCCGCCGATCCACCGCGGCGGGCCGGCCGACCACCTTGAAGGACACCATCATGGCGCGAAAATCATTCCTGTACGCCGTCCTCGCCGCACTCATCGCCGCGCTCGCATTCACGATGGCCAGGCCCGCCTACTCGGCCGCCGCCCCGATCAGGATCATGCCGCTCGGCGACTCCATCACAGCCGGGCCCGGCTGCTGGCGCGCCAAGCTGTGGAACCGCCTGCAGACCTCCGGCTACACCGGCATCGACTTCGTCGGCACCCAGTCCGACGGCGGCGGCTGCAACCCCGGCTACTCCTACGACTTCGACCACGAGGGGCACGGCGGGTTCTCCGCGACCGGCATCGCCAGCAACAATCAGCTGCCGCCGTGGCTGGCCGCTGCCCAGCCCGACGTCGTCCTCATGCACCTGGGCACCAACGACATGTGGGGCGGATACATCCCGCTGCAGGACAAGCTCACCGCGTTCACGAAGCTGGTCGGCCAGATGCGGGCGCAGAACCCGGCCATGAAGATCGTCGTGGCGCAAATCATCCCGATGAGCGCGGCCGCCTGCGCCACCTGCCCCGCCGACGTGGTGGCGCTCAACAACGCCATCCCCGGCTGGGCGGCCGGGCTCACCACCGCGCAGTCGCCGATCACCGTGGCCGACCTGTGGACCGGTTACGACGCCGTGGCCGACAACACCGACGGCGTGCACCCCAACGACGGCGGCTTCCAGAAGATGGCCACCGCCTGGTATCCGGCCGTCACCAGGGCGCTCGGCGGCGGCACGCCCACGACCGCACCCACCACCGCACCGACCACGCCCCCGACCACCCAGCCCACCACCCCGCCGCCGTCCGGGAGCTGCACCGCCACCTACCAGGTGACCGGGCAGTGGACCGGCGGCTTCCAGGGCGAGGTGACCGTCCGCAACGGCTCCTCGTCGGCGTCGACGGCCTGGACGGCGACCTTCTCCTTCGCCAACGGCCAGCAGATCAGTCAGGCCTGGAACGCCACGGTCACCCAGTCGGGCGCCGCGGTGACGGCCCACAACGCCGCCTGGAACGGCGCCCTCGCGGCCGGCGGCACCGCCACATTCGGCTTCCTCGCCTCGTCGAACGGCACCAACGCGGCTCCGGCGGTCAGTTGCACGCTCACCTGACCGGCTCGTGTCTCGTGATTCTGGTCGTGCGGCATTTCTTTCCTCCTCAGCCGCAGTTCACCCGGGCGTCGGCCCAGGACGCGCGGTCGTTCTGGGTGCCGTCGCCGCCGTCGCCGGCCGCCAGCGTCAGGGTGGAGACCCCGGTGATGTCGACGCTGAGCGTCCGCGCGGCGTCCAGTGTGGACATCGTGCCCGTGCCGGCGAGCGTCGTGCCGTCACCGGCCACGCTGAAGGCGACCGTGCCGCCGGCCTTCTGGCGTGCCACATCGAGGCCGGCCTCGTCGTCGACGCCGACGTCGGTGACCAGCCGCGTGCACCGGCCGCCGAGGGCGAAGGACACCTCACCGGAGGTGAACATGCCCAGCCCTTTGCCATAGCTCGCTTGCCGGATCGCGATGCCCCGGCCGTCCCCGGCGGCCGCCTGGCCGTTGGTCAGATCGCGCTCGACCGGCCCGAGTCCGTTGCGCTCGGCGGTGAAGGCAAGATCGCTCAGGTACGCCCAGCCGGCCGGCAACGGCCGCCACGTGTGCACGACCACGGCCTGCTGGTCCTCGAAGTACCGCTGCCGTTGCGGTGACCGGAAACGGGCGACGACCGGCACGTCGAGATATCCGAACGCGGGGTCGGCCGGCGCGGTGATGCGCCACGTGCCGGTAAGCGCCTGCCCCGCCTTGACGCGGTCGGCGCGGGCAGCGGGCCCGTGCACGGTCCAGCCGGCCGGCACCCGCGGCGCGAGGGTCACGTCGGTCTGGGCGTGCGCGTCGTCAACGGTGAACCGGCCGGTGACCGTGTACGACGCGAGCGGGGTCACGGTCGCAGTGGCCGGCGTGACCGTCACGCTCGTTTCCGGGATGACTGCGACCGGGCGGTCACAGGAGGTGAGGCCGGGCCGCCAGCGGCAGGCGATCGCGGCGAACCCGCCGTCTTCGACCACGTCGACGGCGAGCACGTCGCCGGCGTCGGCCACCCGGGTCTGCCGTACGAGCCCGGTGGCCCCGTCGGTGACGATGTCGACCAGCCACCGCCCGGCGGGCAGGTTCAGCGGCACCTGCGCGGTGCGGGCCGCTCCGGCGAACCCACCGCCGATGAACCAGCGGTCCCCGCTGCGCCGGGCGAAGACGGCGCTGTCGGCTGGCCGGCCGGCGAGCAGGCGCGTCTCGTCCCAGACCGTCGGCACCTGGTCGAGGTAGCGCTCGGCCTCGGGGCGGGCCTCGTAGTCCTCGACCCGGCCGGCGAAGTCTGCCTGTCCCGACTCGAACACCACCGACAGGGCCAGCTCGTGGGCGTCGGAGGTCGGCCGGCTGGGCCGGTGCCACGCCATCGGCGTGTAGTCCATCGACCCGACGACGTTACGGGTGAACGGCAGGCTGGTCAGGTGCGTCGTGGTGAGGTTGCTCGACTTCTCACCGCCGTGCACGCCCTCCATCGTCATGACGTTCGGCCACGTGCGGTGGATGCCGTGCGGGATCGTGGAGCCGTGGAAGTTGAGGGTCAGGTGGTGTGCGGCCGCCTCGGGAAGGATCTGGTCGTACCAGCGCAGCCGCTCCTGTGACTCCGAGTCCATGAAGTCGACCTTCAGCCCGGCGACGCCCCAGCGTTCGAACAGCGGCAGCCGCGCGGCCCGTTCCTCGGCGGTGTCCAGTTCGTTGAAGTGGATCCAGGTGAGGACCTTTACGCCGCGCGCCCGCGCGTAGGCCACCAACTGTGGGATCCAGCTCGTCGTCTCCCAGGTGGGGTCGTAGTTCCAGTTCGGATCGAAATACCAGCCGGCGTCGACCAGCACGTACGGCCAGCCGTGCGCGGCGGCGTAGTCCACGTAGCCCTGTTGCATGCTCAGGCTCTGGCCGGCCTCGCGGCCGCCCGCGAGCCAGCTCCAGAAGACCTTCCCGGGCTGGATCCACGACGTGTCGCTCACCCGCGACGGCGGGGCAAGGTCGTCGGCAAGTGTCGAGGTTGAGACGGTGCCGAGGTCGCCGACGATCATGGTGCGCCATGGCGTCTCCAGCGGGCCGTCGACCAGCACCTTCTCGTCGTTCCAGAGCTTGATCGCGTACGTGCCGGTGCCCGGCTGATGCACCAGGCGGGCGCCCGAGTAACGGCCGTCCACATCGGACTCGGTCAGCAAGACGTAGCCGCCTGGCGACTCGAACAGCGCCGGATGCTCGAACTCCGCCGCGTCCGCCCCGCCGGCGGTGGTCTGCAGGTACGGGTTCTCGTAGTCCTGGCGATACCGGGCCAGCCAGGCGGCATCGGTGACCGGGACACTGAACGCGGAAGTCTCCCGCAGCACCGCGCCGTAGTCGCCGGGCAACGCGTACCGGTAGGCGACGCCGTCGCGGGAGACCCGCACGACGAGGTCGACCCGGGCGTCGCCGGCGCCCCGGAAGGCGAAGCGCGCCTCGGTCATCAGCGCCCGGCGCTCGGTCCGCTTGCCGACCGTGGTCGTGTACTGCTCGGCGACGGTCCGGTCCGTACGCTTGATGAAGCGCAGTCCCGTCGACAGGTCGGCGCGCTCGGTGATGATGCCGACCGGTCCGGGGTCGAGCACAGCACGGCCGCCGAGCGACACGGCAAGCGTCACGGTGCCGGCCGCGGGGTCGTAACCGAGGTCGGCGACCGGGCCGGCGGCGCCGGGCGGCGCGGTCACGACCCACGGCGCCGGATCGTGGTGCTCCACACTGGCCGGCGCACGGTTCAGACCGGTCGCGATCAGGAGTACGGCGGCGGCAGCTATCGATGTCCTCATCTCGGGCCTCCCGATACATCGGATCTCTACCCTGTCAGAAGACATCGACGGCTGTCGAGCCCCAGATTTTAGCCGTGAGACATCCGATCTAAGGCGGCCGCCGCTCCTACGACTCGCGGTACGCCTTGTAGTTCCGGATGAGCAGATGGGTGTCGATGATGTCCGAGGAGGCACTCTCGATCGAGCGGTAGATGCCCCACTTCGGCCGCACGTAGTCACCCTCGTCGGGGATGTTCACACCAGACCGGCTCGAGTCCACCACCACGGGAGCACCGGAGCCGGTGCCGTTACGGATGAGCAGCCGCCCCGTACCGCTCGAGCCGATCTTGAAGGTCAGCTCGACCGTGATCCACTTTTCCCGGAGCGGGGCGAGGTTGGTGCTGCCGATGTCCGGCGAGCCCTCGGTGCTGAAGGCCCGCAGGCGCAGGGTCTCGGCACTGCCGCTGCGGCTCAGCGACATCGTGACCCACGGCCCGCCGTTGGTGGCCGGCGTCTTGAGCTGGAAGATGTGCGTGAACTTGCTGGTGCCGTGCAGCGTCGAGGGCATGAACATCTCATAGGTGATCCGCCACGTCTGGCCGTTCGTCATCTCCAGGTGACTGGCGTTGGTCACCATGCCCTTCGACTCGGTGCGCTGGCGGTCACCGTCACCCGTGGTGTCCAGGTCGTCGTCGTAGATGTCGAAGCGGTAGTGATCACCCTCGACGTAGATGTACTTCCGGTCGGGGTGCAGGCCACCCCGGTCGGCCTCGATGCCCTCGAAAGCTTTGAGCCCGTCGGTGCCCGGATTGGGACTCCAGAGCAGTTGCGCCGCCCTCGGCGCGGCGGCGGGGCTTTCGGTGCCCGCGTACGCCCAGCGCTCGGTGAGAGCGAGGGGTGCGCCGACAGCGACGAGCGCCAGGGAGCCGAGAACGACTCGGCGTCGGTGACCGGGGGAAGCCGGATTGGTTGCCATGTTGTCTCCTTCCTGCCCTCGCGACGTCGTCGCGGCGGGGGTGTTGGCCGACACACCATCGCTCTACAATCGACAATTGTCAATAAGGTTGCCAGTTATAGATAGGGCGTCTAACGGAATAGTCGCGAGAAGTTACCGCCCATTTGCCACAATAGCCATGCAGACATAGGATCTATGGCTTCATGTCGTAGGTTCGTGCGTGGTTGCGCGCCGCAGCTCCCGCCGAGACCGGGCGCGGCCACTCGCTTCGCTTCACGTCCTGAGCGCCCTGCCAGCCGACTGCCCACACAACCCCGTCCCCTAATCAGGAAGCGAGGCCTCGGTTTCCTTGAAAACGGCCCCTCAACAGCTGTGCGAGACGTCGTTTTCAAGGAAAGTAAGTTGATCAACCGGGGTTGGGGCGACCGGAAACCGTCCTAAAGCCGAACATATCGGGCATCCGAAGGGCTCCGACGCGGAACAACGGGCTAGCGGTGCTTGAGGCAACCGGATAAAAGGGATATTCACCCGCCAGATGGCGTTCGTGTCCAGCCCCGTCCCGGACCTCGCGTCGCGGATCGGCCTCGTCGTCCCCGCGACGGCCGGCGTACGTCTGCGTACGCATTGCCGACTCTACTATCGGCGGGTGACGTCGTTCGCTGTGGCAGGGGCCGGGTTCCGGGCCGCGGCGTACTGGCGTCTGGCCGCGCGGCTGCAGGATGTGTCGTGTGTGGGCGCGGTGATCCGGACGCCGCGC
>Ga0307516_10008285_pt1 | contig 11786 bp, 11 predicted proteins | sample 19_EM_MG_FD_203310 | JGI IMG/M metagenome (GOLD analysis project Ga0307516, IMG submission 203310) | Populus trichocarpa ectomycorrhiza microbial communities from riparian zone in the Pacific Northwest, United States - 19_EM | ecosystem: Host-associated > Plants > Roots > Unclassified | place...
CGCCGGCGGATGCCAGCCGGCGTCAGCGAAACCCGTCCCACAGCAGCTTGATACCGGTGAGGAACATGCCGAGGTAAAGAATCCGGTAGAACAGCACCGGATCGATGCGCCTGGCCAGGCGCACGCCGACCCAGACGCCCAGCGGCGCCAGCGGCAGCAGCACCAGCGAGGTCGCCATGTTGCGCATGTCCAGCAGGCCCAGCCAGGCATACGGAATCCACTTGGACAGGTTGATGACAAAGAAGAAAAACGCCAGCGTGGCGGTGAAGGTCACGGGTGCCAGCCTCAGCGGGATCACGTAGGCGCTGATGGGCGGCCCGCCGGCGTGGGAGATGAAGCTGGTGAAGCCCGACGTGATGCCGAGCAGCGCACCGAGCCAGCGCGGCGGCGGCGGGCTGTCGGGTTTGGGCGGAAACACCAGGCGCTGCGCCAGGAACAGCAGCGTGAAGGCGCCGACGATGCCTGCCACGATGTTGGCCGGCATGATGCTGAACAGCAACGTGCCCACCAGGGTCCCCAGCAGGCCAAAGGGCAGCAGGAATTTCACCAGCCGCATGTCGAAATCCTTGCGAAAGGCGGCCATGCCCAGGATGTCAATCAGCAGCAGGATGGGCATCAGGATGGCCGCAGCCTGCGGCACCGTGACCGTCAGCGCCATCATGGGCACGGCCAGCGAGCCGAAGCCCGCGCCGAAGCCGCTTTTGCTCACGCCCATCAGAAGGACGGCAGGAATGGCAACGGCGTAGAAGAGGGGGTCGGTGATAAGGGGAAAGGACACAACAAGACTCGCACGGGTGGCGGAAGACAAACAAGCGGCCGATTATCGCGCCGGGGTGAAGTCCGGCTGCGCTTGATACATCAAATCGGCACCCAACCCCCGCCCACCGGTCGCGAACAGCTATCTATTTGGTAGCATCGACAGGGCGCACGGCGGTGGCAGCGTCAATCGTGCGCCTCCAGCCCGAGGTAAGCCTTCTGGATTTCCGGGCGCGTGAGCAGTTCGCTGGCCTGGCCTTCGGCAACCATGCGGCCCTCTTCCATCACGTAGGCGCGGCTGGCGATCTCCATGGCCATGGCCACGTTCTGTTCGACCAGCAACACCGAGGTGCCCTGCGCATTGATCTGCCGGATCGCGCGGAACATGTCCAGCACGATGGATGGCGCCAGGCCCAGCGAAGGTTCGTCGAGCAGCAGCAAGCCGGGCCGGGCCATCAAGGCGCGGCCAATGGCCACCATCTGCTGCTGCCCGCCCGACAAGGCGCCGGCCGGGCTGTCCAGCTTGACCTTGAGCGCCGGAAACAGCGACAGCACCTGCTCGAGCGAGGCCTGGCGATGGGCCTTGGCTTTGGGGATGAAGCTGCCGAGTTCGAGGTTGTCCAGCACCGTCATCTGGGTGAACAGCCGGCGGCCCTCCGGGACGATGGCGATACCGGCTTCGCAGAAGCGGTGGCTGGCCAGCTGGGTGATGTCCCGGCCGTTGAAATGCAGGCTGCCCTCGCGCACGCGGTGCAAACCGGCAATGGCGTTGATCAGCGTGGTTTTGCCGGCGCCGTTGGGGCCGACCACACAGACCAGTTCGCCCGGCTGGACCTGCAGTGTCACGCCCCACAAGGCCGGCGCCGCGCCGTAGTTGACCAGGATGTTGTTGACTTCAAGCATGGGGGGTTCCCAGGTAGGCGCTGACCACGTCGGCGTTTTTCATGACGTCTTGCGCCGGGCCGACGGCAATCAGCTTGCCGTGGTTGAGCACCGCCACCCGGTCGGCCAGCGCCATCACCGCGCGCATCACGTGTTCGACAAACACGATGGTCGCGCCGCGGTCGCGGATCTTGCGGATCAGCGCAATCGCCTCGTTGATCTCGCCCGGAGTCAGGCCGGACAGCACCTCGTCGAGCAGCACCAGGCGCGGGCGCGCGGCCAGCGCGCGCGTCAGCTCCAGAAACTTGCGCTGGTGCAGGTTCAGGTCGTCGGGCAAGGCATCGGCCTTGTCCTGCAGGCCGGTGAAGGCCAGCCACTTCCAGGCCTCTGCAGTGGCCTGCGCCTGATTGAGCGCGGCGCCGCCGAACATCGCCACCAGCGAGACGTTCTGCAGCACCGTGAGGTGGGCGAACGGCCGGGGGATCTGGTAGGTGCGCGCAATGCCGGCCTGCGCAATGCTGTGCGCCTCCAGACCGGCCAGTTGCCGGCCTTCGAAGAACATCTGTCCGCCCGTGGCAGGGAAATGCCCGCTGACCACATTGATGAAAGTGGACTTGCCCGACCCGTTGGGGCCCAGCAGGCCGAGGATCTCGCCTTCATGAACCTGCAGCGTCACGCCGTCGAGCGCCTGCACGCCGCGGAATGCCTTGGAGAGCTCACGCACGTCCAGCAGCACCTTGCCGGTGGATACCGGCGCCGCGGGCTCGAGGGCTGCTGCCGCTGGCACTGGCACTGGCGGGACCGAGCGCTTGCCCGCCGTGCGCTTGAGCAAATAACCCAGGATGCCGTTGGGCATGAATAAAATCACCAGCACCAGGATCACGCCTACCGCCGCCTTGCCGGCAATCGGGTTGTTGCCGGCCGTGAAGAAATACATCAGGCAGGTGATGGCGACGGCGCCGACTGCCGGGCCGGCCCAATGCCGGGTTCCGCCCAGCACACTCATGAGCACCACCGTCAGCGGCACCACGATGGTGAAGGTCTCGCCCGCCGTGACGTAGGAGACAAACAACGCATGAATGCCGCCGGCCAGCCCGGCCAACGCGCAGGAGATGCCGAAGGCCAGCAGCTTGTAGCGGAAGGTCGGCACACCCATGACCTCGGCCACGTCCTCGTCATCGTGGATGGCAAATAGGCCGAGGCCCAGGCGCGACGACTGGATGCGGTAAGAGATCAACAGGGTGGCCACCGCGCCGATCAACGCCATCAGGTAGATCGATGAGGACGCGGTCGGCCCCAGCGCCGGTATCGCCACGGCGTTGAGGTAAATGCCCGGCCCGCCGTCGATGCGCGTGTTGAGCACGATGGTGCCGACCACAAAAGTGACGGCCAGGGTCAGCAACGCAAACAGCTCGCCGCGCACCGACTTGACGCGAAACACCACCGCGCCCAGCCCAACGCCCAGCAGTGCCGCCAGCAACGCGGCCACCGGCAATGTCCAGAGAAAGGGCCAGTTGAGGTTGGCCGACAGCCCGGCCGAGGTGTACATGCCGATGCCGAAAAACGCGCCATGGCCAAAGGAAAAATACCCGGAGTAACCCGACAGGATGTTCCAGGACAGCGCCAGGATCATCCAGTGGCACAGCAGGTACAAAAAGGACTCGTAAAAAGCCGGCAGGCCCAGCCAGGGCACGCTGGCCAGCAGCGCCCCCGCACCTAGGATGCCTATCACTGTTTTGCTCATGATCATAGTTTTCCGGGACGAAACAGCAACATCACGATCAGCAGCGAAAAGCTCACGATGGGTGCCCACGAAGGTGCTGCGACGGCCATGGTGATGGCTTCGCTCACGCCGATGATGATGCCGGCCACCAGCGGGCCCAGCGCACTGCCCAGGCCGCCCAGCATGACCGCCGCGAAGACCACGCCGACCCAGGCAAAAATCTGCGAAGGTGTCAGCGTGAAGGTCAATGCCAGGCAAATGCCCGCCACTGCGGCCAGCGCCGCGCAGATGCCCGCCAGCATCAGCGACATGCCCTTCTGGTTGATGCCGAAGGCCGAGGCGATCGCGCCGTCCTCGGCCATGGCGCGCAAGGCCTTGCCGAGGTCGGTGTAGCGCATGGCTGCCCAGATCAGCAGGGACAGGCTCACCGCAATCACCAGGGTCACCAGTTCCGGCACCGGGACGTAAAGCGAACCAACGGTGAACTTCTGGTCGTTGTAATGCGTCTCCAGCCGGCGGAAGTCCGCCGTCCAGATCGCCTGGATGATGCTTTCCATCACCACGGTGATGCCGAAGGTCACCAGCAGCGAGTTGAAAGGCGAGATCGCAAAACGCGACAGCACCCATTGCATGCCCACACCGAAGAGGAAAAACAGCGGCGGCAGGATCAGCAGCGTCAGCAGCGGGTCCACATGCCACACCGTGGCCATGTGGTAACTCATGTAGGCAGCCAGGAACACCAGGCCGAAGTGGGCCAGGTTGATCTGGCGCAGCAGGCCCCAGGTCAGGCCCAGCCCCAGACCGATCAGGCCGTAGAGGCCGCCGATGAAGATCCCCGAGAGGACGGACTGGGCGAGCAGGTTGAAACTCGGGAAACTCATGGACGGCTCGTCGCGTCAGTTGACCTGCAGCTTCGCGCCGGCCGGCGCGAACTGGGCCGGGTGGATCACGACCCACTTGCCGTTCTGGACCTGCTTGATCTTCATCAGGTCGTCGCCGTAGTTGCCCACGCCGTCGAAACGCAGACGGCCGTGGATGGTGTCCACGCGGTTCTTGCGCAGCCAGGCGCCAATCGCCTTGTCGTCAAAACTGTTGGCACCGCGCACGCCGGCTTCCAGGATCTGCCAGGCTGAATACGATGCCGCGGCCTGCACCTCCACCGAGGTGTCGGGCAGGTTGGCCTTGGTGGCGCGTTCGTTGAACAGTTTGACAAATTCGGCGGCCACCGGGTTGGCGGTGAAAGGCGCGTGTTCTTCGAAAATCGTCAGCGACAGGGCGTTTTTTCCGTCGGGCGACTTGGTCATGGGGCCAGGCGCCGGATAGGTGTGGAAGTGCAGCGGTGGCACGTAGTCGATTTTTTTCATCGCGTCCAACAGCATGTTGCCTTCCAGGCCGATGTCGCCGACCCACACCAGGTCGGGCTTGGCGTCCTTGACACGCGCGGCAATCGGTCCGAAATCGCGGTTGCCAAAATCCCATTCCAGGAACAGCACCTCCTGCAGGCCGCGTTTTTTGGCAACCTCGCGCGCGCCCAGGGACATGAAGTGGATGGACGGAAACTTGCTGGTCACAAAGGCCACGGTCTTGGGCGGCTTGGGCGAAGCCGCGAGCGCGTCGAACACCGAGTTGGGCACCGTGGTGCCGGGCTCCGAGCCCAGCGACCAGGCCGGGAAAGCCATGTCGTACTTGGACAGTGAGGGGATGCCGAAGGTGTGGTGCACCAGCACCTTGTTGTAGCGCTGGGCCACACCCATGGCCGAGAGAATCGCCCCGGTCGCGTAGGGTCCCATCAGCAGGTCCACCTTGTCCGAGGTCACCAGCTGTTCGTAGAGGGTGCGGGCCAGCTCCGGCTTGGACTGGTCGTCCTTGACGATCCATTCGACCTTGCGCCCCAGCAGGCCGCCCTTGGCGTTGAGCTGCTCCACATAAATTTCCCCCACCAGTTTGTGCGTCAGCGCCGTGGTGGCCAGCGGGCCGGTCAGGGCCAGCGTGCTGCCGATGCGCAGCGGCGCGGGCGCCTGTGCGCTGGCCGGCAGGCCGGCCAGAAGCGCCGCGCTCGCGGCAGCCGTGGTTAAAAGCGATTTCAAGAACGTCATGGTTTTGTCTCCTGTTGATTTATAGGCAAGGTCGCGGAAAAACCGGGGCAGTCGCTTGTGTCAGTCGATCTGCGCGCCCGAGCGCCTGACCAGCTCGGACCATTTCGAAATTTCAGTGCGGCCGAACGAAGCCAGTTCGTCGGGTTTCATGTTGCGCAGCTCCAGACCTTGCGCGCCCAGCCTGGCCGCCACATCGCCGCTGGCCATCACCTGGCTGGCGGCGTCGCGCAGCCGGGCCAGCACCGGCGCCGGGGTGGCGGCAGGCGCGTACAACATGAACCACGCCACCAGGTCGAACTCGCCGGCGCCCTGCTCGGTGAGCGAAGGCACCTCGGGCGCGGCCGCGCTGCGTTTGCTGCTCGAGGCGCCCAGCGCGCGCAGCTTGCCGGCCTTGATGTGCGGCAACACGGCGGCCGGGTGGTAGAACATGAACTGCACCTGCCCGCCCATCACGTCGGACATGGCCAGCCCGCCCTCCTTGTAGGGCACGTGCACCATCTCGCCGCCCAGCCGGGCCTTCAGCAATTCGCCCGCCAGATGGCCCGAGGTGCCGTTGCCAGCCGACGCGAAACTCACGCCACCGGGTTTGGCGGCCTGGGCGGCCAGGTCCTTGACCGACTTCAACGGCGAATTGGCGGCCACCACCAGCAGGGTGGGCGTGTAGCCGGCAAAGGCCACGGGCGCGAAGTCCTTCAGCGGGTCATAAGGCAGCTTTTTGTACAGCGAAGCATTGATGGCGTGTGTGCCCACGGTGCCCAGGACGATGGTGTAGCCGTCGGCCGCCGACTTGGCCACCAGGTCGGAGCCGATCACGCCGCCGGCGCCGGCGCGGTTTTCCACCACCACCGCCTGGCCCAGCGGTTTGGCCAGCGCTTCGCCGACCACGCGGGCCACGATGTCTGTGGTGGTGCCCGGACCGAAGGGCACGATGAGTTTGACCGGCCGTGACGGGTAGTCTTGGGCCAGCGCCAGCGCCGGCACCAGGCCCAGGGCAGCCGAAGCGAATGCGGCTACCAGGCTTAGCCGCGCCAGCGGCCGGGGGAGAAATGACAAATTGTTCATGGTGTGGTTTCCGTGTGGGGTGTGGCGGCGCGGGGCGCCCAGCCGTCTTTGAGCTCTGCGTTGTGTTCGCCCAGCAGCGGCGGCGCAGTGATGGCCAGCGAGCGCTGGCCGTCGAAGGACACCGGCGATCGGACGGTGCGGTAGGTGCCGGCCACCGGGTGCGCGGCTTCGACGAACAGCTGCAGGTGCTGGGCCTGGGGGTCCTCGGGCACCTCCGCTGTCGTGTACATGGGCGCGTGCGGCACGTCCTGCGCTTCCAGCCGGCGGCACCATTCGGCGCGATCACGCTGGGCAAAGATGGGGCCCAGCACGGCAATCATGTCTTCCTGGTGCGTGATGCGTGCCTCGCGCGTGGCAAAACGTTCATCGTCAAAGATGTCCGGCCTTTCCATGGCCGCGGCCAGGCCCTGCCAGAACTTCGGTGGCGACGACATGTGCAGGGCGACCCATTTGCCGTCCGAACACTTCATCACATAAGACTGCGACACGCTGGGCCGGCTGAACGGGCCCATGACCTCGTTCTCGGAAAACAGGTGCTGGAAGGCATCGATGTTGAAGTGCGTCATGGCCTCGAACATCGAGACCTCCACCTTGCGGCCCACGCCCGTGGCGTGGCGCTCGTGCAGCGCCCCGAGGATGCCGTAGGCCGCGTAGAAGCCGGTGAGCGAATCCGCCATGGCCGGGCCCAGCACGCGCGGGTCCTTGGGGTTCACCAGCAGGCCCAGGAAACCGCTGACCGCCTGGGCGACGGTGTCATAGGTTGGCCGTTGCGATGAAGGCCCGGTGGCGCCGAAACCACTGATGGCGCAATAAATCAGGCGCGGGTTGAGCGCCCGCAGGCGTTCCTCCCCGGCGCCGATCTGCTCGGCCACGCCGGGCCGGAAGTTCTGGATGTAAACGTCGGCGTCGCGGACCAGCGCATCGAACTGCGCCAGGTCGTCGGCCTGTTTGGTGTTGAGCGTGAGGCTGCGCTTGTTGCGGTTGTAGGTCTGGAAGTGCGGGCTGTACAGGCCGCCCTTGAAAGCGCGGAAGGGGTCACCCGTGCCCGGCAGCTCGACCTTGACCACGTCAGCGCCCAGATCGGCCAGCAGCATGGAGGCCGCCGGCCCGGTGATGAAGGTGCCGTGCTCGATCACCCGCACGCCCGCGAGAACCTGGCTCATACCTGGCGCTCCACCGGCATGTCGCCGGTGTATTCCTGCTCGCGCGTGGCCTGGTAGGACAAGGCAAACCCGATGGGGTCGGCCAGCTCTTCGTTGAGATGGGCGATCAGGCTGGCCGTGCGCGCCAGCATGGGCACGCCCTTGAGCGCGTTCACAGGGAAGTCCACCCCCAGCAGCACGGCCGGAATCGCACCCGAGACATTCAGCCTGAGCGCCTTGCCCACGACCTCGGGAATCACCGCCTCGATGGCGCGCGCAATCTCCACATAACGCTGGCCGCCACCGGCCCTGGCCGACACCTCGAACAGCTTGCCGACGCGTGGGTCCAGCGTCTTGTGTTCGGGATGGCCGTAACCGGCGATCGCCTGCTTGCGCGCCCGCAGGTCGGCCAGCACCACGCGCGCGGCCGCGGTGATGTCACCCTGGTGGTTGGCCGCTTCCTTCTCGACCGCCAGGAAAAGGCGGCCGGCCGTTTCAGAAGCGCCGAGGATCACGGACCCCGAGCCCAGGATACCGGCGGCCACCGCACCCTGCATCGCGTCAGGGGCAGCGGCCAGCGTCATGCGCGCGGCCTGCACGCTGGGCACCAGGCCGTGTTCGGCAATGGCTACCAGCGTGGCATTGAGAACGGCGCTGGGCGCGGCATCGGCGCGGCGGCCCGTGACCAACAGGAAGAAGTAGTCGCCGAAGTTGATCTGACCGATCAGTTCGTGCGCGAGGTCGGCGCCGCGAACAACAATGGTGTTTTCGTTCGAGGTGCAGATGGCGGAACGTGGCACGGTGGCCTTGCCGATTTTCAAATGAGTTCTCCAGTCAAAAAGAAAGGCCGGCGCTCAGGCGCTGGCCACCAGCCGGAAGTCGTACTTCGCGCTGTGGAAAGGTTTGTCCAGAGTGCGGCCGTCCGGCGCCTTGCCCGCCGGGTGGGTATCGAAATCCACGATCAGGCTGTTGCGCACGCCGAACACCGCGTCCGAATCGATGTAGGGGCTGTCGGACACGAAGATGTGTGTGGTCAGGCGTTCGTGGCCGGGGGCGCTCAGCATCATGTGCATGTGGCCGGGCCGGTTCGGGTGCCGGCCCATGCGGTGCAACATGCCGCCCACCGGCCCGTCGGCCGGCACCGGATAAAAGGAAGGCTTGATGGACCAGAAACGGTACTGGCCGTCCGCGTCGGTATAAAAACGCGCGCGCAGGGCCATGCCCGCGTCTTCGCCTTTTTGCATGTCGTAAAACCCTTCGCCATCACCCGACCACACATCCACCGCACAGCGCGCCAGCGGCTTGCCGGCCAGGTCCGTCACGCGGCCGTGGTAATAACAGGGCTCGCCGGAGTTGCCCGCGCCGATGTCGGCGCCGAGTTCCAGCTCGGGCGCGCCTTCCCAGTAAAACGGGCCCTGCACCGTGGCTTCGGTCGGTGCGTCGACGCCGGTGCGCGCCTTGTGCGCCGCAGCACCCTTGGCCTGCTCGATCGCGACCACCAGCATGGAGATGCCCAGGGTGTCGGACAGCAGGATGAACTCCTGGCGCTTCTCGTCGCACATCTTGCCGGTGGCGGTCAGGAACTGGATGGCGGTCATCCATTCATCCGGCGTGAGTTGCACATCGCGCACAAAGGCATGCGCGTGTTTCACCAGGGAGGTCATCACCTGCTTGAACCGCGCGTCGGGGCAGTCCGCCATGCGGTCCACCACGGCCTGGGCCAGGTCCTGGGCTTCTAGTTGCGCCATCTCTTGTCTCCTTTGTTCATCGTTGGTCGGGGCGGGGCAGCGGAAAACCCTGCGAGTCTAGGATGTCATGCCCTGCCCCGGAAGTGATTAATTTCCACCGTTATGATCGATACCATCAATGATTGATTCAGGGGGTTTTCCATGGAACTTCGCCACGTTCGTTACTTCGACGCCATCGCCGAAACCCTGAACTTCACACGCGCGGCCGAGCGGCTGCATGTCACCCAATCCACCCTGTCGCACCAGATCCGGCAGATGGAGGACGAACTGGGCGTCGAGCTGTTTGACCGCAGCACCAAAAAAATCCGCATGACCGAATCCGGCGAAATCCTGCGCACCTACCTGACGCCGGCGCTGGAGCAGATCGACCGGGGCGTGCAGGCCCTGCGGGGCGAGGCCGAACTCCTGACCGGCAGCATCCGCCTGGGCACCACGCCGAGCTTCAACACGCGCATGGTGCCGCACTGCGTGTCGTCCTTTTTGCACCACTACCCGGGTGTCCAGGTGACAGTGGAAGAGCTCTCGGCCGCCATGATCGTCAGCCAGCTGGCATCCGGGCAGCTCGACCTGGCCGTGTCCTACCGGCCCGACGGCAGCAAGCTGTGGTTCGAGCCGCTTTACAACGAGGAGCTGCGCCTGGTGGTGGCGGCCTCGCACCCGCTGGCGAAGCGGCGCCGCGTGCGCATGGTGGAGCTGCATCATGTGCGCATGGTCCTGTTGCATCCGCAGTTCCAGACCCGGAAGTTGCTGGATGACTGCTTCGAGGCCGCCGGCGCAGAACCCCTGGTGGTCGCCCAACTCAACTCCGTGGCACCGATGATCGAGCTGATCCGCCAGACCGACCTGGCCGGCATCATTGGCGAGACGGCGGTGTCGCCCTCGGCCGACCTGCGCGTGGTGCCGCTGGAAGACCCGACACCGATACGCACGCCCGGGATGCTCTGGCAAAAAGGCGCCACGCGTTCGCCGATGATCAAACACTTTGCGGACATCATCCGCCGGGCCGCAAGCCATGGCGGATAGGCGCCGCGCAGGGTCAGAGCAGTGAACATGCCTGTTCGAACGACAGCCGCGGGTTGCGGTCGAACAGCTTGCTGTTATCGCCGTAACCGAGGTTGATCAGGAAGTTGGCCTGCAGCCGCCCGTCGGTAAAAAATTCGGCATTGACCTTGGCCAGGTCCACCCCGCTCATGGGCCCGCAGTCCAGCCCCAGCGCGCGCGCCGCCATGATGAACCAGGCGCCACCCAGGGTGCCGTTGCGTGTTGCCGTGCCCTGCGCCAGGGCCGGGTTGCCCTCGAAGTTCTCCTTCGCACCGGGCTTGTGCCAGACCTGCGGCATGTGTTCGTAGAACTTCGTGTCGTTGGCGACGATCACCGTCACCGGCGCATCCCGGGTCTTGTCCAGGTTGCCCGGCGACAGCGCCGGCAGCAGGCGCGCGCGCGACTCCGGCGTGACCAGAAACACAAAACGCGCGGGCTGGGTGTTCATCGAGGTCGGGCCCATGCTGGCCAGTTCGTACACCTGTTGCAGCAGGGCGGGCGCCACCGGTTTGTCCAAAAATCCGTTGGCGGTTCGCGCCTTGAGGAACAGCTGGTCGAGGCAGGGAGCGGGAATTTGCATGATGGCTTTTCTTGATGAAGTGAAGTGAAATGAAATCAGTCTGGCGTGATGCCGAGATCGCGCACGAGTTTGGACCAGCGCTCCACATCGCGCTTGACCAGCGCCCGCGTCTCGGCCTGGGACAGGCTCAGCGAACGGCCACCGGCCTTGCGGAAGATGTCGCTGACCTCGCGCGAGGCAATCACGGTTTCAAGGTCGCCGCGCAGGCGTTCCAGCACCTTGGGCGGCGTCTTGGCCGGCGCAAAAAGCCCGAACCAGGACTCCAGGTCCAGTTTGGCCACACCGGTCTCCGTGATGGTGGGCACGTCGGGCAGGGTCGGCTGGCGTGTCAGGCCGGACACCACCAGCGCGCGTGCGTTGCCGGCCTCGATCTGCGGGCGCGCGGTCGGCGACAGGTCGAAGAAAAAGTCGACCCGCCCGCCCAGCAGGTCCTGGTAGGCCGCCTGCGCACCCCGGTAGGGAATGTGCGTCAGCTCCACCCCGGCCTGCTGCCACAAGGCCGCGGCAATGACGTGCTGCCCGGAGCCGTTGCCAGCCGAGGCATAAGTGAGGCGTCCGGGGTTGGCCTTGGCAAAGGTGATGACTTCCTTCAGCGACTTGTAGGGCAGGTCCTTGCGCCCCATGAGGGTGTAGCCATAGGCCACGGCCAGACCCAGCGGTTCGAAGTCGCGCAGGCTGTTGTAGGGTGGCTTGCGGTACAGGCCCATGTTGATGGCCAGATTGGAGATCGAGCCGACCAGCAGCGTGTAGCCATCC
>Ga0307516_10008286_pt1 | contig 11785 bp, 11 predicted proteins | sample 19_EM_MG_FD_203310 | JGI IMG/M metagenome (GOLD analysis project Ga0307516, IMG submission 203310) | Populus trichocarpa ectomycorrhiza microbial communities from riparian zone in the Pacific Northwest, United States - 19_EM | ecosystem: Host-associated > Plants > Roots > Unclassified | place...
CAGATCGAGCGCGGGCTGCGCAAGCCGAGCGCGGAGGTGTTGCAGCAGGTCGCCAAGGCCCTGCGGATCTCCGCCGAGACGCTGTACGTGCGGGCCGGCATCCTCGACGCCGAGCGGGACCGGGACGAGGTGGAGACACGTGCGGTCCTCCTCGCCGATCCCACGCTGAACGAGCGGCAGAAGCAGGTGCTGCTCCAGATCTACGAGTCGTTCCGCAAGGAGAACGGGTTCGGGATCGACGAAGCGGGCTACGAGGACAAGGGCGACTGGGCGGATGAACCCGCCCGCGCCGCCGCTCCCGGTGACGATGCTCCGAGCGACGGTGCCCTGGGCGACGGTGCCCTGGGCACCCAGGACGGCGACCCCGCCGTACGAGAGACGCGCACGGCGGACGGACGCGAGTCCCCCCGTCGTACCCGCAGGACCGGCGCCAGCGACGCCGACCCGCAGCAGACGGCCAGTTGAGCCGGACCAGGGCGCCGGCCGCCTGACCGCGGACCACAAAACCCTCAGCCGAACGCGAACCCGGGAGGACCATCACCATGGCCATCACCGACGACCTGCGCAAGACCCTCAGCGACCCGACCCCGCTCTACTTCGCCGCCGGCACCGCCGACCTGGCTCTTCAGCAGGCCAAGAAGGTGCCCGGTCTGGTCGAGCAGCTGCGCGCCGAGGCTCCTGCGCGGATCGAGGCCGTGCGTAACACCGACCCCAAGACCGTCCAGGAGAAGGCCCAGGCGCGTGCCAAGGAGGCCGGTGCCAAGGCCAAGGAGGCGCAGGAGAGCATCCAGGCCAGGGTCGGCGAGTTCATCGGCACCCTCGACGGTGACCTGAAGAAGATCGGCAGCACCCTCGACGCCGACCTGAAGAAATTCGGCGAGAGCGCCCAGGACTTCGCCCTGCGCGGTGTCGGCGTCGCCGCCGAGTACGCCGTCAAGGCCCGTGAGACCTACGAGAAGGTCGCCGAGCACGGCGAGCAGACCGTGCGGACCTGGCGCGGCGAGGCCGCCGACGAGATCGAGGACCTGGCGATCGCCGTCGAGCCGAGCGCCGAGCCGAGCGCTGCCCCGAAGCCGGCGCCCGCCGCGGTCAAGGCCCAGCCGAAGCCCACGCCCGGCGCGGTCAAGGCCGAGCCGAAGCCCGCGTCCGCCGCGGTGAAGGCCGAGCCGAAGCCCGCCGTGGTCAAGACCGTGCCGAAGCCCGCCGAGGCCAAGACCGTGCCCGCGCCGGCGAAGAAGCCGGAGGCGAAGAAGGCCGCCCCGGCCCGCAAGACCACCACCACCAACAACAACGCCAAGAAGACCACGCCGCCCGCCAAGTGAGGCACCGCGGTACGGGTCACGGGCCGGGCACTCTCGGAGTGCCCGGCCCGTTCTGCGGGTAGCGGGATTCCGGGAACGGGTACGGTGACCGCGTGACGACAAGCCGAGTCTGGTGGTGGACGTAGTGCTGATGCAGGGTTTCACAGGGTTCATGTGGCTGCTGAGCGTTGCCCTGATCCTTTTCAGCGGCTTCGCGCTGTTCGACGCCGCCACGCGCCGCGAGGACGCCTACCGCGCGGCCGACAAGAAGACCAAGCCCTTCTGGCTGATCGTCCTCGGGCTCGCGTTCGTGGTGAACCTGATCTTCAACATCCTGTCGTTCCTGCCGATCATCGGCCTCGTCGCGACGATCGTGTACATGGTCGACGTACGACCGGCCCTGCGTGGTCTGCCCGGTGGGGGCCGCAGCCGACGCGGTGGCTCCAGCAGCGACGGTCCGTACGGCCCTTACAACGGCGGCCGCTGAAGCGTCCCGAAGGGCGGCGGAGGGCTGCGTACGGCGGAACCGCGAGGGTGGAACCGCGAGGGTGGAACCGCGAGGGCGGAACCGCGAGGGCGGAACCGCGAGGGCGGAACCGCGAGGGCGGAACCGCGAGGGTGGTTCTCCGCTCAGTCCGTCCGGTCCAGCAACAGCACCGCCACGTCATCCGTCAGCTCGCCGCCGTTGAGATGGCGCGCCTCGTTCACCGTGGCCCGCAGCAACTCCTCCCCGCGCAACCCCGCGGAGAGCTGACGCCGGACCATCTCCACCATGCCGTCCTCGCCGAGCCGCTCCCGGCCCTGGCCGACATGGCCCTCGATCAGACCGTCGGTGTAGAGCATCAGGCTCCACTCGGCACCCAGCTCCACCTGCATCCGTGGCCAGCGGGCGCCGGGGAGCAGGCCGAGGGCGGGGCCGTTGTTCTCGTACGGGAGCAGTCGGGCGGGCCGGCCGGGGCGGACGACCAGCGGGGCCGGATGGCCGGCGAGGCACACGCCCGCGCGGCGGCCGTCGGGGGCGATGTCCACCGTGCACAGCGTCGCGAAGATCTCGTCGTCGGAGCGCTCGTGCTCCAGGACCTGCTGGAGCGTGCCCAGCAGCTGGTCGCCGCACAGGCCCGCCAGCGTCAGCGCCCGCCAGGCGATACGCAGCTCCACGCCGAGTGCCGCCTCGTCCGGGCCGTGTCCGCAGACGTCACCGATCATCGCGTGGACCGTGCCGTCCGGGGTGCGGACGGTGTCGTAGAAGTCGCCGCCGAGCAGGGCGCGCGAGCGGCCCGGCCGGTAGCGGGCGGCGAAGCGCAGCGAGGAGCCCTCCAGGAGGGGCGTGGGCAGCAGGCCGCGTTCCAGACGGCGGTTCTCCTGGGCGCGCATCCGGCCCTCGGCGAGCCGTCGCTCGGCCCTTTCGGAACGTTTTCGTTCCACCGCGTACCGGATCGCCCGGCTCAGCAGCCGACCGTCCAGCTCGTCCCGGAACAGATAGTCCTGGGCGCCCACGCGTACCGCCTCGGCGCCGCGCTCGGCGTCGCCGGACGCGGTGAGCGCGAGGACGGCGTGCCGGGGCGCGAGCTCCAGCACCTGCCGGAGTACGGCGAGCTCGTCGTCGCCCTCGGCGCGGCGGGCGGCGGGCAGCGCGAGGTCCAGCAGGATGCAGTGGACGTCGTCGGTGAGCAGCCGCGCCGCCTCGGTGAGGTTGCGGGCGGTGCGCACCCGGATCGGCCGGCCGGCCGAGTCCAGCAACTCGGGCACGACCGTGGAGCCGCCGGGGTCGTCCGCGATCACCAGCAGGGTGAGGTTGGTGCCGGTGGGGGCGAGGACACCGGTGGTGTTGCCGCTGGTGGGGCTGGCGGGGCTGGTGCTGCTGGTGGTGACAGTGGCGCTTGCGGCGCTTGCGGTGCTTGCGGTGCTTGCCGTGCTGGTGGAGCCAGTCGTGCCGCTGGGGTCGGCGGGGTCGGCGGGGTCGGCTGTGCCGGTGGAGCCATCCAGGCCGGTCATGGCTGAGGCAGTTGAGGCAGTGGTACGGCCAGTGGGCTCGGCCGCCGTGCTCCCGGCCGGGGCCGGCTCGCGCGGGGCCCCTTCCTTCGAAGGGCCGGTGCCTGAGGACGCGGCCTGCGCCTGACCACTCTCCACGGCCGGGATCGCTCTCTGCCGCGGTACGGGTACGGGCATCGTCTTGGTTCCTTCCCTCCCCCCGAGGGCATGGCAGGGCGAGGGACCTCGACCTACCGACGGGGACCATAGCGGTAGTCGGCGCCGCAACGGAATGGCGTACGGCACCCTGTGCGCACGTCGGCCGCTGTCATATGCCGCGATCCGTACCGCAGTTGGACAGGTCGGCTGCCGTGCCGGGATGACGAACGTCACGTCGGCGACAGGTTTAAGGTGGGCCAGCTCACGTGGCCCGTGTCACCCGCGCCTGCTCACGGTCTCCGGCCGCACCGCCCGTGGACGCTCACGCGTCCGGCCGCACCACCCCGAGTATCGGCATCGTCCCCGCGCCGGCGATGGTCACCGTCCGCCCCGGCCGCGGGGCGTGCACGATCGCGCCGTCGCCCACGTACATCGCGACATGGCTGGCGTCGGCGAAGTAGATGATGAGGTCTCCGGGGCGCATGTCCTTGACGTCCACGTGCCTCAACTGCTGCCACTGCTGCTGCGAGGTGCGCGGGATCGTGCTGCCGGCGCTCGCCCAGGCCTGTGAGGTCAGGCCGGAGCAGTCGTACGTGCCCGGGCCCTCGGCGCCCCATTCGTACGGTTTGCCCATCTGGGCCGTGGCGAACTCCACCGCTTTCCTGCCCTGGGCGGAGGAGTCGCCCTTGACCTCGTCGAGGATGCCGGAGTCGAGCCAGGCGGTCTGCGCCTTGAGCGCGGCCTCCTTCTCCAGCTCGGCGAGGCGCGCCTTCTCCTTCTTCTCCAGCTGGGACTCGAGCTTCTGGGCCGCCGCGATCTGCTTCTTGATCTCCTTCTTGGCCGACGCCTTGGCCTTGCGGCCCGTCTCCAGCTTCTTCCACTGGGCGGAGGCGTCCTTGGCGTACTGCTCCAAGTCCTGCTGGGTGGTGGTCATTTCCTTGATCAGGCCCTTGGTCGCGCGCTCGCCCTGGATCACCCGGCCCGCACCGTCGAGAAATTCCTGAGGGTCGTCGCTGAGCACCAGCCGCGCCTCGTCCGGCAGCCCGCCGCCGCGGTACTGGGCGCGGGCCGCGGCGCCGGCGCGGTCCTTAAGCCGGTCCAGCTTCTCCTTGCCCGCGACGATCGTCTTGGCCAGCGCGACGATGTCGGCCGACTGCTTCTCGGCCTTCTCCTCGGCGTCGTTGTACGCGTCCGTGGCGACCGCCGCGTCGTGATAGAGGTCGTCCAGTTTCTCGCGTACGGCCTCAAGGTCCTTGTCGGGTGGAGCTGTCGCGGAGGGGGTCGTGGTCGGGGACGGTGTGGGTGTCGGAGCGGCGAAGGCCGTGCCCGGCGCCGCCAGCACGGTGACCGCGCAGACGACGGTCACGGCCGCTGTGATCAGCCCGTGCTTGCCCGCTCCCATACGCCTGCCCCCAAAACTGATTTACCGTCAGTAACTTACGGACGCCTGGGGATCGTGCCACGTATGCGTGCAGAACGACAGAGGCCGTCGCGCACGTCGACAGGGCCAGTCCTTCCCCCCTTCTCGTCCCCCTATGACGATCTCCCCGCCTGTGTGACGAACGACTCGCGGAGATCGTTCCCGGCACGCCCAGAAAGCCGACCGGGTCAGGTGCGCGGCGCCAACGCCTCCCAGGACACGGTCACTTCACCCTGCCGCCACCGCGTCGGCCCGTCCGTCACCGGCCAGTCGGCCGTGAGGTCCCGCACCGCCCGTATCCAACGCTGGCGGGCGCCGTAGGAGGCGTAGGGCGCGGCGGCCGCCCAGGAGCGGTCGAAGTCACGCAGGAACGCGTGCACCGGTTCGCCGGGGACGTTGCGGTGGATGAGCGCCTTCGGCAGCCGTTCCGCGAGGTCCGAGGGGCGCTCCAGCGAACCCAGCCGGGTCGCGAAGGTGACCGTGCGCGGCCCCCGCGGACCGAGCGCCACCCACACGTGCCGGCGCCCGATCTCGTCGCAGGTCCCCTCGACGAGCAGCCCGCCGGGGGAGTTCCCGGTGGCCGGAGCGAGGCGGGCGCACAGCCGCTCCCATACGGCGGCGACCTCACCCTCGTCGTACTGGCGCAGTACGTTGGCGGCCCGGATGAGCGGCGGCCGCCCGGAGACCGGGATCTCGAAGCCGCCGTGCCGGAAGACCAGCCCGTCCCGTTCGTACGGTCGCGCCGCCGCCACCCGTGCCGGTTCGATCTCGACGCCGACCACGCGCGCGCGTGGCGCCGCCGTGCGCAGACGGGTGAGGAGTTCGACGGCCGTCCAGGGGGCGGCGCCGTAGCCGAGGTCGACGGCCACGGGGTCGACGGCGCGGCGCAGCTCGGCCCCGTGTGTCGCCGCGATCCAGCGGTCCATACGGCGGAGCCGATTGGGGTTGGTGGTCCCACGCGTGACCGTGCCCACGGGGCGGGTCGCTGCGCGGGATGTCATGGGGAAGAGGGTATGCGGCCGAGGGTGTGCGGCCGCTTGTCCGGGCACTCGGTGCTCTTGCCTGGGAGCTCGGTCCGGCTCGAGGGGGACCTACGCATCCCACCCTCGAACGGTTGAGCGACAACCGGTAATAACTCGGCAAAAACCCTCCCACCCGGAATGGGAACCCCTCGATCCGATGTTGCCAACCCAGGAGGGCGCTCCGCACCCTCCGCACGGCATGCCCGCAAGTAGGAGGAACGCCACGTGAGCCAGTACGTGAACAGGCTCGGGCGACGCTCTGTAGCGGCACCCTCGCGCCTGCGACTGCACCGTCGCCCCCGCCGCGTCGCCATGCTCTCCGTGCACACCTCACCACTCCACCAGCCGGGCACCGGCGACGCCGGCGGCATGAACGTCTACATCGTGGAGCTCGCGCAGCGCCTCGCCGCCATCAACATCGAGGTGGAGATCTTCACGCGCGCGACGACGGCCGCTCTCCCGCCGACCGTCGAACTCGCGCCCGGCGTCCTCGTCCGGCACGTCGACGCGGGCCCCTACGAGGGCCTCACCAAGGAGGAGCTCCCCGCCCAGCTGTGCGCTGTCACGCACGGTGTGATGCAGGCCTGGGCCGGCCACCGCCCCGGGTACTACGACCTGGTGCACTCCCACTACTGGCTCTCGGGCCACGTCGGCTGGCTCGCCGCCCAGCGCTGGGGCGCCCCGCTGGTGCACGCCATGCACACCATGGCCAAGGTCAAGAACGCCAACCTCGCCGACGGCGACACCCCCGAGCCCGCCGCCCGCGTCATCGGCGAGACCCAGATCGTCGCCGCCGCCGACCGCCTGATCGCGAACACGGCCGAGGAGCGCGAGGAACTCGTACGGCACTACGCCGCCGACCCCGCCAAGGTCGCCGTGGTCCACCCCGGCGTGAACCTCGACCGCTTCCGCCCCGCCGACGGCCGCGCCGCCGCCCGCGCCCGCCTCGGCCTCCCGCAGGACGCCCTGGTCCCCCTCTTCGCCGGCCGCATCCAGCCCCTGAAGGCGCCGGACGTGCTGCTGCGCGCGGTCGCCGTCCTCCTCGACGAGCGACCCGACCTGCGCTCGCAGATCGTCGTCCCGGTCGTCGGCGGACTCAGCGGCAGCGGTCTCGCCAAGCCGGAGGGCCTGCAGAAGCTGGCGTCCCGGCTCGGCATCGCGGATGTCGTACGGTTCCAGCCGCCCGTCGGCCAGGAGCAGCTCGCCGACTGGTTCCGTGCCGCGTCCGTGCTCGTCATGCCGTCCTACAGCGAGTCCTTCGGCCTGGTCGCCATAGAGGCACAGGCGGCCGGAACACCGGTGCTCGCCGCCGCGGTCGGCGGACTTCCGGTGGCCGTACGCGACGAACAGACCGGTGTGCTCGTACGAGGACACAATCCCGCCGACTACGCGCGCGTGCTGCGCGACTTCGCCGACGACCCCACGCGCCTGGCACGGATGGGCGAGGCAGCCACCCGGCACGCGCAGTCCTTCGGCTGGGACACCGCGGCCGCCGCCACGGCGGACGTCTACACGGCCGCGACCCAGTCGTACCGCCGTCGCGTACGCTCCCACCATGGCTGACACCGGAAAGGCGGACCGGGACGCACGGGCCGTGGAGACGGCGCAGGTCCTCGAAGATGCCCTGAAGGACGCCGAACTGGAATGGGAGAGCCCCGCACCCGGCACCTACGTGGTGAAGCTCCCCGGCACCCGCAAGCTCTCGACGACCGTGTCCCTGCTGCTGGGCCGCCACTCCCTGTCCCTCAACGCCTTCGTCATCCGCCACCCCGACGAGAACGAGCCCGGGGTGCACCGCTGGCTCCTGGAGCGCAACCTCAAGCTGTACGGCGTCAGTTACGCCGTCGACCCGCTCGGCGACGTCTACGTCACCGCCAAGCTGCCCCTGGCCACCGTCACCGCCGACGAGATCGACCGCCTCCTGGGCCAGGTCCTGGAGGCGGCCGACGGTGCTTTCAACACCCTTCTGGAGCTGGGGTTCGCCTCCGCCATCCGCAAGGAGTACGAGTGGCGGGTGTCCCGGGGCGAGTCGACGCGCAACCTGGACGCGTTCGCACACCTCACACGGCGCTCGGCCGACTGACCCCGGGCCGCCGCGTCAGTTCCCGTCCGGCGGCAGGGAGGAGTCCGGCTGGGGCTCGTCGGTGGGATCGGGGTCGTCATGGGACCCGCCGGACGATCCGTCGGGCTTGTCGAGTTCGTCGGCGAAGGCGCGCAGGGCGTCGGCCAGTTCCTTCTTGGTGGGCAGCTCGTCGACCTTCCGGTCGAGCTCCGCGATACGCCGGTTGATCGCCTCCAGGTCGGTTTCCGCGGGCCGCGGGGTGGTCGGGGCCTCGGTGGGGACCGGGGGGTCGGTCGGACGGGTCGGGGCGGGGGTGGGTTCGCCCGGTTCGCCGCCGGTGTCACCGCCGGTGGTGCCGGCCGTGTCGCCCGGGTCGCCGCCCTCGTCGCCGGGGTCCTCGGCCGGCGCGTCGGTGGAGACCGAACTGGGGCTCTGGGACGGCGTAGGCCCCTCGTCCGAGGCGGACGCGAGAGCCGCGCCGACGCTTAAGGCGACCAGGGCCGCGGCGCCCGCGACGGCGGTGGAGACCCGGCTGAGTCTCAGCGAGCGCAGGGTGGTCGAGGCGGCCGATCTCTGCGAGCCCGGGGAGTCCTGCGGGCCCTCCAGGTTCTCCGGGTTGGGTGTGTTCTCCGGGTTTTCCGGGTTCTCCGGGTTCTCCGGGTTGTTCGACTTCTGTGTGTTGTTCGAGTTCTGCGTGTTCTGTGAATCGTCCATGGGGCGACGCTAAGCGGCCGTGACCGGTGGACGGACGGCTTCCGCCGAATCCCTCGAACGGACGTCCGCAATGGGCTGACGGACCGACGTCACATGACGTTCGGCTTCCCTCCGAGGGCGCCGCGGGAACCGTTGCGGTAGCTGTTCCGGTACCGCCCGGGGGTCACTCCCACCAGCTTCTTGAAGTGGCGTGTGAGGTGGGCCTGGTCGTGGAAGCCGGTCAGCGCGGCGACGTCGGCCGGACTGTGGTCCGTGAGCAGCAGGCGACGGGCCCGATCGACTCGCCGAGCGTTCAGATACTGGTGCGGGGCGATCCCGTACGCGCTGCTGAACGCCCGTACGAGATGCGCGGGATGAGCCTGGAGCAGCCGCGCGGCCTCGTCCAGGGAGAGGCCCTCGACGACGCGCTCGTCGAGGAGTTCGCGGAGCCGGCGGGCGAGCGCGGGGTCGGGGCGTGGGGTGAGACGTGAGGTGAGATGTGGGGTGCGGCTCCCGTCCGCCGGCCGCAGATGCGTCCGCAGCCGCTCGCCGACGAGCGTCAGCCTGCTCTCGGCCTCCAGTTCGTCGCCGGGCCGGGTGAGCGCGGTGTGCACCTGTCCGACGCGCAGCCGCAGCAAGGGATCGCGCAGATCGGGTGCGTCGACGGCGGGCCCGATCAGATCCTCGCCGAGCCGGCTGCTGTCGAGGTACAACACCCGCTTGCGGAAGCCGTCCGGGGTGGCGGGGGAACCGTTGTGCGGAACGTGCGGCGGCAGCAGCGACACCGTGTCGTGCGGGGTGCCGTGCTCGTGCCGGTCCAGGTCGTACCGTACGGCCCCGTCGTCCACGATGAGCAGCGTCCACGCGTCGTGGACGTGCATCGGGTACGCGTACTCGGTGAAGTGGGCGTGGAAGACCTCCACGACACCGGGGATACGCGGGCGCCAGGCGGAGACCTCCTGCTGAACCGTTGATTTGGCCACCATGCAAAAAACGTACAAGACGCTGCCGTACGACGCCCCGCAGTCTCGACGCATGAGCACTCAACCCCTCCGTCAACCCCTCCGTACCGAGGCCCTGCCTGCCGAGCCCGTGCGCTTCGACACCAAGATCGCCGTGCTGCTGCGGGAGGACCTGGAGCCCTGGCAGCGTCTGAACGTGACGTCGTTCCTGGTCAGCGGCCTGGGCGCGCAGGTCCCTGAGGTGATCGGCGAGCCGTACGAGGACGGGGACGGGGTGGCGTATCTGCCGATGTTCCGGCAGCCGGTCCTGGTCTTCGAGGCCACCAAGGAGACCCTGCGCGCGGCCCACACCCGGGCCCTGTCCCGAGCCCTGCCCCGGGCACTCTTCACGAGCGACCTCTTCACCACGGGCAACGACCGCGACAACCGGGCGGCGGTACGGGCCGTGCCGACGAGCGAGCTGGATCTGGTGGGGCTGGCGGTGTACGGGCCGCGCAACGGGGTGGACAGGGTGGTGAAGGGGGCGCGGATGCATCCCTGAGGGCCGCCTGCTAGGCCGGGCTGACCTCGGGGTTGACGGGGGCGGGTGGTTCGGTGGGCGGCGGTTCGGTGGCGGGCGGTTCGGTGGCCGTCGGCTTCTCGGCCGGTCCCTCAATCGGCTCGTCCGGTCCCTCGTTCTGTTCCTTGTTCGGTTCCTCGTTCGGTATCCGCCGCATCAGGGCGGCGTACCCGATCGCGGCCACCGTCCCGATGACCGCGCACATCCCCCACAGCCAGTCCGCGCCGAAGTGATCGATGACGACGCCGGACATCAGGGGTGCCACCAGGGCCGCGCCCGACCAGGACATGGTGTACATGCCCTGGTAGCGCCCGCGGCCGTGCACCGGGGAGAGCCGGACGACGAGACCGGTCTGGGTCGGCGCGGTGATCATCTCGCCGAGCGTCCACACGCAGACGGTGAGGGCGAACACGCCGATCGACCCGGCGAAGGCGGTGAGTCCGAAGCCGTATCCCGCGAGGAGGGACGAGACGACCAGCAGCCGCTTGGCGTCCCGGTGCTCGATGAGCCGGGTGACCGGGATCTGCAGGGCGACGATCAGCACGCCGTTGACGGCGATGGCGATGCCGTAGTCGGCGGGTGTGAACCCTGCCTCGCCCATGGCGACCGCCAGACCGACCGACTCCTGCTGGAAGATCAGCGCGATCAGGAAGGACAGCCCGACGACGCTCATGAACCGCCCGTCGCGCAGGACGGTACCGAGGCCGATGTCGTCGCGCGCCTCCTCGGTTTTGTGCTCGACGGGCCGGGACTCGGGCAGCTTAAGGAACACCACGACCGCGCAGACGGCCGTCATGCCCGCCTCGATCAGGAACCCGGCGCGGTAGCTGAACTCGGCGATGAACCCGGCGGCCATCGAGGACACGGCGAACCCGAGGTTGATGGCCCAGTAGTTGAGGGAGAAGGCCCGCACCCGGTCCTCGGGCCGCACGATGTCGGCCATCATCGCCTGCACGGCGGGCCGTGAGGCGTTGGACGCCATCCCGACCAGTAAGGCGACGCCGGCGATGGCGACCGGGTGGTGCACGAAGCCGAGGAGCGCGACCGACGCGGCGGTCGACGCCTGGGCGATGAGCAGCGTGGGCCGCCGTCCGAGCCGGTCGGCCATCACGCCCCCGCCGAGGGAGGAGACCACCCCGCCCAGCCCGTGCAGCGAGGCGACCAGCCCGGCGTAGGAGGCGGAGTACCCGCGGTCCAGCGTGAGGTACAGGGCCATGAACGTGGCGACGAACCCGCCGAGCCGGTTGACGAGCGTGCTGGTCCACAGCCACCAGAACTCACGGGGGAGCCCGGAGACGGTCTCCCGAGTGGCACGTCTCAGGGCGGCGACGGACATGGCGGATCCCCCACGGATGCAATGGATGTAAGTGGCTCAGACGGCGAGCACAACTTACGAGGGGGAGGTCGGCGAAGGCCACTCAATTAACGGATTCCGTCAACTGTCTCCGCCAACAGCCTCCGCCAACCGTCCGCTCCACGCTCCGCCTGGCGGGCGGGCACACAACGGATCAGAGCCTTCGATTACGCTCGTGCGCATGGCCGACGCACCGTACAAGCTGATCCTCCTCCGCCACGGCGAGAGCGAATGGAACGCGAAGAACCTGTTCACCGGCTGGGTGGACGTCAACCTCAACGA
>Ga0307516_10008287_pt1 | contig 11785 bp, 7 predicted proteins | sample 19_EM_MG_FD_203310 | JGI IMG/M metagenome (GOLD analysis project Ga0307516, IMG submission 203310) | Populus trichocarpa ectomycorrhiza microbial communities from riparian zone in the Pacific Northwest, United States - 19_EM | ecosystem: Host-associated > Plants > Roots > Unclassified | place...
TCACCTTCCTGGCTCAGCAGTTCGGCGATTCTCGACCACACCTTGAGCTCGTACGGTCCCAGCCCCGCCTTCGTGGTGGCCTCGGCCGCCTGCCTGAGTTGCTCGAGTGCGAGGTCCGGGCGGCCCGACCGGACGAGATTGGCCGCCAGGTCGCTGCGGATCTCACTCTCCACATGCACGTGGCCGAGTTCCAGCGCCAGATGCAACGCGCACTCGAGGGAAGCGGTCGACTCGGACAACCGGCCGAGCCGGGCCATCGCCTGTCCGACCCCCCAGAGCCCGATGGTCTCGGCGTGCCGATCACCGGCGACCCGGTACAGCCGGAGGGCCTTCTCGGCGTGTTCGAGGGCCATCTGGTCGCGGTCGGCCGCATTGTGGATGCTTCGCAGGTTGCTGTGCACCAGCCCCTGCTCCAGCACCATGTCGTGTTCGGCGTTGATGGTCTGCGCCGCCGCCAGAAGCCCGATCGCCTCGTCGCCGGCGCCGAACGAGAATCGGGCGCCGGCCAGGCTGCGCAGGGCATGCGCCTCGCCGATCTCGTCATGATCGTGCCGGGCGGCGCGCAGGGCGGCCTGCATGGCGTCTTCCCACTCCTGGAAGTAGCCGGCGCCCTGGAGGTAGGGCTGCATCGTGAGAGCGAGCTGCCACGGCACGACAGCGTTGCCGAGATCGGCGGCGTGCCGGACGGCTTCCAGGAGCACCTCCCGGTGGGCGGTGAACCAGACGATGGCCTCGTGGAAGGTGGCCGGATGCTCGGGTGTCACGCCCGGCGGTGGTGGTGCCGGCACGATCGGCGCGCGATAGGGCTGGAGCAGCGCCTGGGCGTTGAAACTGCTGTGCAGGTAGTGCTGGAGCAGCCGGCTGGTCGCCGTCTCACGCTCCAGGACGGACTCGTGGGCGAGCAGAAGTTCCTCCGCGTACGCGCGGACCAGGACATGAGAGGAATAGCAGCCGGCCTCGTGCTCGGTCACCAGCGCCACCTCGGCCAGTTCGGCCAGTGCGGTCCGGACGTCGGCCGGGTCCCGGCCGGCGAGGCTGGAGCACGCCTCGGCCGTCACGCCCGGGCTGAGCGCCAGGGACATGAGCCGGAAGAGACGGGCGGCTTCCAGGCTGAGCTGCCGATACGACCACGAAAAGGCGGTACGCGGATCGGGCGTCTCCCGCCCGCCCGGGAGAGCGCCCAGCCGGTTCGCCCCGTCCCGCAGCTCGGCGACCACATCGTCCGGCGAGAGGGCCGGGCGGGCGATCAGCCTCGCCGCCAGAACCGCCAGGGCCAATGGCAGGCGACCGCAGAGCTCCACGATCTCGTCCACCGTGCTCCCCCCGGCGGCTCCGGCTCCGACCCTTGTCACCTGGCCGGCCAGGCGCCGTTCGAACAGCTCCCTGGCCGTGGCCCGGTCCGGCACATCGACCTGGATCATGTGAGCGCCGTCGAAAGCGGCCAGACCGACCAAGCGGCGCCGGCTGGTGATCACGACGAGACTGCCGGCGGAGTTCGGCAACAGCGGCCGGACCTGCGCCGCGTCCCGCACGTTGTCCAACAGCAGCAGGAAGTTCTTTCCGGCGGTCAGGCTGCGATAGGTGCCCCGGCGCGCGTCGAACGTGCCGGGCACGTTCGACGCGGGCATGCCCAGGGCATAGAGCAACGAGCTCAGCGCCTCGCCGGCGGTCAGGCTGTCCTCCTCGCTCTGGTCCCCGCGCAGATCGAGATAGAGCTGGCCGTCGGTGAAGTCCTCGGCGACCGCATGCGCGAAGTGCGTCGCCAGGGTGGACTTCCCGACGCCGCCCATACCGTCCAGCGCCACGATCAACGGGCTGTTCCTGCGTTCCTCCCGGCTTCCCCCCAGCAGCGCCGCCAGGCGCTCCAGCTCGGTCTCCCGGCCGACGAACAGAGGCAGGTCCGGCGGTAGCTGCGCCGGCCGGATATCCTTGATCAGGCGCGGGCTCCCGAGGTCCCCACCGCTGACATGGCTGAGGACGGCCGGTTCGGACGACGGCATGGCCTGGGCGAGGACCCGCCGATGCGCCTCCTGGAGGTCGTGGCCAGGATCGATGCCCAGGTCGTCGGACAGCCGAACGCGCATTTCCTGAAACACGCTCAACGCTTCGGCCTGGAGTCCCAGCGCGGCCAGAGCGATCATCAGGCTGGCGTGCACGGGTTCGTTGTACCGGCTCATGCGCGACGCGAGCCGTAGCGGAGGGAGGACGACCGTGGGGCGGCGCAGGCGGACCGCGACGTCGGCCGCGGAGGTCACCGCGTCGAAGAACTCCCGGTCGAGGCCGGCGAACACCGATGAGGCGCCCGAGTTGTCGGCAAGCGCCTCCCCCGCGTTGCCGTGGCACAGCCGCAGGGCCCGGTCGAACAACTCGAGCGCTCTCTCGGGATGGCGAGTGAGATTCGCCTTCGCCTCGGTAACCGACGTCCGGAACGCGATCAGATCAAGAGATTCGGCATCGGCGGTGAAGCGGTAGCCGTTGCCGTGCCGCAGAAGGAACGAACCGTAGGCGCGGGACTGCACGTCGGGCTCGAGCAACCTGCGCAGGATTCCGACGTACTTGTGGATCACGTTGACCGCGCTGGCCGGCGCGTCCGCTCCCCAGATCAACTCGACCAGGTCCGGTGTGCTGATCGGATGACCCACGTGAGCGATGAGGAGCGCCAACAGGCACCGCTGCTGCCGCGGGCCGGCATCCAGCTCTTGATCGCCCCGCCAGATCCGGAGCGGGCCCAGCACTTGCAGCCGTAACGCGCCGGAAGTCGGCGACGACGGTCCGTCATCGAACGGGAGAGGCCGCGCTGAAGTCACCCACTGATCCTTTTCTGCAGTACTCCGGCTTTCGGTGCGGTCAGGCTCGGCTCAGCACGCCGAAAGTCAGCGAGTGAACGATTTGTTGACGATTTCTGGAATTCCCTCACCGGACTCGCCACCTCTCCCAATCATGATCATCTCGTATGCACGCATTGCCGTTCGAGTGGCAGATGCAGGAGCCGGGGCAGAAGTTCGGATCACAGGGAAGAAACTTTCCACCGGCCGTCGATATGCTCCGAAACATGATCTTGGTCAGCCCCGAACCGGACGTAGGCCTGGAAGTTTTCGTCCGTGCGGCACAACAGGGCGATCCCGAAGGTTTCGCCCGCCTGCTCCAAGATGAGTACGTCGAGATGCGTACCGTCGCGATTCGGATCCTCGGCATGGGCCAGGACGCCGAGGACGCCTGCCAGGACGCAGCGGTCACCGCGCTCGCCCGCATCGGCGAGCTCCGGGATCCGTCCAAAGCCCGCCCGTGGCTGCACGCCATCGTTCGCAACAACTGCCGGATGATCCTGCGTAGCCGCCTGCCGGGCCTGGTCGAGGCGGCCGGCTCCGAGCTGATCGCCTCGGAGCTCGACGATCCGGTGGCAACCATCGACCGCGGCGCCCTTCGTGACTGGGTCTGGCACGGCCTACGGCTGCTGACCCCGGCGACGCTTCCGGTGGCGATGCTCCGCTATTTCACCGTCCGCAACTCCTACGAGGAGATCGCCGTGCTGTGCGGGATCCCGGTAGGGACCGTACGCAGCCGGCTCAACGACGCCCGCCGCCGGCTCACCAAGGTGCTACCGCTGGTGAGCGACCATCCGCACCTGGACCAGAAAATGATCAACAACGAACGTGGCGAGGAGGCCGCCGCGATCCTCTCCGCGGTCGCGAACGGCGCATCGCTTCCGTCCGTCCACCGGCGCTGGTCCGACGATCTGGTCATGTACTGGCCGAGCGGGCGGATCTCGAACGGGCTGGAGCCCATCTACAACATTCTGCACAGCGACTACGACATGGGCACCAGATATCGGCTCACCCTCGCGACGGGCACACCCGGCGTCTCGATCTGGGAGGCCGACCTCGACTATCAGCGCGGCCGCCCGGACGGCTTTCCGCTGGCGGCCACCTGGCTGCTGAGGGAGAAGGAGGGCCGAGTCTGCGAGGTACGCCTCATCTACGGGAGGGGCGAGCCATCGGGCTGACGCGGCGAACCCCGATACCCAGCCGGCGCTCACCACCACGGGTCGCGATTCCGCGTCTTCCCGGGCCTGGGGCTCGGAGAGTTCCACATCCCCGTCGCCGCCCGCCGGGAGAACTCCACCACCAGGTGCGCGAACCGGTCCGCCTCGTCCTGATGCGCGTACCGGCCGCTCTCCTCGAACACCGCCATGCCCGAACCGGGAATGGCGGAGTGCAACCGTTCGGCTGCGGCCGGCCCGAACTCATCGTCCTTGGCCCCGGAAAGGACCATGGTCGGTGCGGTGATCGACTGCAACAGATCCGCCGATGCCGCCGTCGCGTACAGGATGAGTCCCTTCACCCGGGACGGCCGCCGGACCGCGAAGTCCTGGGCTGCGTAGCCACCACTCCCGTGACCGAGCACGAACACCGAACCGTCGGCGAAGTGATCGGCGACCGCATCGAGGTGGCCGATCGACATGACCGAGTCGCGAACCGCGTCGGCCTTCCCGGACGGGTCGAGGTAAACCATGGTGAGCTCCCGTTCCACAAGCGGCATACGCAGAGAATCCACCTGTCGTCCCGGGCCGGACGGATGGGCGATACAGATCGGCCCGTTACCGCGTACATGACAACGCAACTCCTGTCCGGCGAACCAGACAATTTGAGTGCTCCCCGTTCTTCGCATCATGGCAAACGGTCTCCTTGGACGACCTACGGTAGATACACGTCTGATAGGTGTCCGAAGCCTGACACACGAAAGTTTATTTTGTGTGACCGAAGCCCGTAAGGGCCCGCGAACCGAATGGCCGGCCTTTCCCGAAGGGCCGGGGAGCACGTCCCGTGCCCGACGTCGCCGGCGAGCACGGGACCGCACAGAATGGGCTCAGGCCGCCGTCTTGCGCACAGCCTTGAGGATCAGCGCGGTGACGTCCTCGGGGTGACTGACCATCGCCGCATGTGAGCTTCGGACCTCGACCGTGCTCGCCTTGGCACGGGCGGCCATGATCCGCTCGGCCACGGCGGGAAGCGCCTTGTCGTTGTGGGCGACCAGATACCAGGAAGGAATGGTCTTCCAGGCGGCGGGACCGGACTTCTCGCCACGGGAACTCAACGTGATGGGGCGCTGGGTGGCGGCCATGACGGACGCCTGCGCGGCCGGCACATCGGCGGCGAAGATGCTGCGGAAGGCATCCTGCTTCAGGTACGCGTCCAGGTCCCGCTGCCCGGTGGAAGGATCGATCACCGGCGCGTCCGGGTACGGCCGGAGATCGATATAGGGCAGCAGGTCGCTGTTGGCGCCACCGAGGTGGTTCGCTTCCTCCACCGACTCCCCCTCGTCGAGCGCATAGGCGGCGACGTAGACGAGTGCCTTCACATTCGTGTTGCCGTTGGCGGCGTTGGTGATGACCGCGCCTCCATACGAATGACCGACCAGAATGATCGGTCCGGAAATGGTGGAGAGCACACTCCGGAGGTAGGCGGAATCGCCGGAAAGCCCGCGCAGCGGGTTGGCCGGCGCGATCACCGGATAGCCGCGTACCTGAAGGTCCCGGATGCTGCCGGCCCAACTGCCGGCGTCGGCGAAGGCGCCGTGCACGAACACGATCGTTGGCCTCGCCGTCGACCGGGCCTCGGCGCCGGCCGGGGTGAAGGAAAGCCCGAGCACGACGGCGATCATGACGACAATGGTGCCGGCGGCTTTTCTGATCCGATGCGGACGACGTTCATCTGACATTGCCTGTCTCCCATTTTCGAGCTGTTTCACATCAACTCCCCGATCGGGAATGAATGGAGACTATTCGTGCGGAGTGAGCAGTCAGTGAATGTCTTCTGTATCGGCCGGATGATGTGCCGGCCGGCTCACCTCAGCCCGACGGCGCGGGTGATCGTCTGCTCGACGGCGTTGCCGTACGAGTCCTCGGCGCCGGCCCTGAGGGTGACGTGATCAGCGGCGGCCGGGGCGGCGAGCCGGGTCGTCCAGCCGTCCTTGGTCCTGGCCATCCGCTGCTTCACCCAGGTCGCTCCGTCGTCGTAGGACACCTGGAGAGTGGCCTTGCCGATCGCCGCGGTGTCCGGCCCGCCCGGCAGGTGCGAGGCGGTGACGGTCACGGCGGCCGTACGCGCCGCCTTGTCCTCGAGATCGGTCTCCACCGCGTAGTCGAGCTGGATCAGCGGCAGCTGCGCCCGCTCGGCCCTCACCGACCCGAAGCTCCAGGTGGTGCTGGTGCGGATCGAGTACGGGTCGACCGCCGGGTCCTGCTCGGTCGTGACGACGAGCCGGTAGGACCGGGCCGCTGGATCGACGACGACGTCGTTGCTCACCCCCAGGCCCAGCCCTGGCCCCTGGAACACGACGGTGTCGCCCTGGTAGAGGGCCGTGGACGAGTCCAGCTGGCCGGGCCCGCCGGTCGCCGCGTGATCGGCGCCGGAATCGCCGAACCCGGGAACCTCGGCCACGATCCGGTCGCCTTCCCGGTAAGGCAGCGAGAAAGCGTCGTTGAGCCGTGGGCGACGGATCGGGCCCAGCCACTGCTCCCGCGGGTTCGCGCCGGCCCGGTAGGACCGGCTGCCGCTGAACTGGGTCTGGAGGAGGTCGCTCACCTCGGTCGACCACCGGACCGAGTCCTGCACGGTCACCCAGTCGGTGCGGAACCGCTCGGCCAGCATCGGCGGCGCCGCGTTGCCGACCCGCACCGGCCGGTCCGGGTTGAGGTCGTACCGATACTCGTACCGTTGCCGCGAAGCGGACCGGAAGTCCATGTCGACCCGGGCCAGCTCGTCCTGCGTGGGGTGGTAGGTCACGTTCCCGGGAATCGCCCCGTCCCAGCGCCGTACCAGATCGTAGAGGTAGGCGGTGTGTGGGTGCGAGACCACTTTCAGGCTGACCCGGCCCTTGTTGATCTGCCGGATCAGACGATCGCCCTCGTCCTGGCTCAGCAATGCCACGGCCAGCGGGGTCAGGTTGGCGCCGGGGACGAAACGGCCCGGCTCGGTGTTGACGACCAGCAGCAGTGTCACGCCGGCCTTGATCGCCGCCGCCAGCTGTTTGCGGATGTCGCCACGACGCACCACCGCGATCTTGCCGGCCGCGTCGATATCGGCGTAGTCGGCTTCGGTTCCCTTGCCGGCGAACATTGCCTGACGCTGGAAGCTGCCCTCGGGCAACAGGGTGGCCGCCGGCAGCACGATCAGGTCGTCGAACGAGTAGCCGTCGAAGTACATTCCCTGGGGTACGCCCGGAGCGTTCAGTTCGAGACCGAGGGTGACCGCGGCGCTGCCGGTGTTGGTGTACGTGATCTGCCGTTCCGTGGCGCCGGTGGGCTCGCCGTTGCGCGGGTGAGCTCCCAGGTAGGTCGAAGCCGTCGCGAACACCGTCGCCTTGCTTGTCCGGGCGATGTCGACCCGGCCGCTGCCTCCTTCGTACGGCCCGTAATCCGGGGTCTCCTTGGCCGTGCTGACCAGAGCGTCCTTGAGCTGCTGCCCGGTCCAGTCCGGGTGGGCGACGGCGAGCAGGGCGGCCGCCCCGGCGACGTGCGGCGTAGCCATCGAGGTGCCGCTCATCGTCTGGTACAGACCTGCACCGTCCCGGGCGAACTGCGAACGCGCGGCGAGCACGTTCACCCCCGGCGCGGTGATCTCCGGCTTGAGCGCCTGGTCGATCAGGCGCGGTCCCCGGGACGAGAAGTCGGCGAGGTGGTCGGACGAGTCGACCGCACCCACCGTGAGGGCGGCGTCGGCGGCGCCGGGCGCGCCCACGGTCGACCGGTCAGGCCCGCTGTTACCGGCGGCGATGACGAACAGGGCGCCGGTCTCGGCGCTGAGCTCGTTGACGGCCTGGCTCAACGGGTCGGTGCCGTCGGAGGGGCCGGCTCCGAGGCTCATGCTGATGACCTTGGCCTTGCGCTCGCGGGCGGCCCACTCCATGCCGGCGATGAGCCACGAGTCCTGCCCGCTACCGGCGTTGTCGAGGACCTTGCCGATCTGCAGGTCGGCGCCGGGCGCGACGCCCTTTTCCCGGCCGTCCGAGGCCGCGCCGGTGCCGGCGATCGTCGAGGCGACGTGGGTGCCGTGACCATGCCAGTCGGTGACGTCCTCACCCGGCACGAAACTCTGCGACGCCTCGATCTGACCGGCCAGGTCCGGGTGCTCGGCGTCGACGCCGGTGTCCAGCACGGCGACGTCGACCCCCGCACCGGTGTTCCCGCCGGCCCAGACCTCGGGGGCGCCGATCTGGGCGACGGTGTCGGCCAGATCGGCCTTGACCTTGCCGTCCAGCCAGACCTCGGTGATGCCGTGGGTGTACCGGCCGGTCTGGGAGGCACCGCCGGTGAGATCGGTCCAGAAGTCGGCGGCCCGGGCCCGGTCCGTGGTGACAGCCCTCGCCTCGATGCTCCCCAGGTCGAGCGTCGGCCTGGCGGCGACCGGGAGCGCGGTCCGGCTGCGGCTGGTCGCCGCGTCCTCATAACGGAGGATGACCGGAAGCTTGGTGGCTTCGGCGTACCCTTCCTTCAGCAACAGGGTGATGTTGAACAGTCGCTTGTCGAGGACACCGCTTCCGACGTACGGCAGCGCGCTGTCCGGATAGACGTAGGTGTCGGAGCCGGACGTGATGATGTGGGCGCCGACGGGCCCGCCGTCCGCGCCTCGCACGGTGATGGCGCCGGCCTGTCCGGTCACCGTGTCACCGGTGATCAGGGTGACCGTGCCGGCCGGCTCGTCCGCCGCCGAGGCGGAGGCGGAGACGTGCGCAGGATCGACGGGCTGGGCGCCGGCGGGTACGGGCGGAAGGGCCGCGAGCGTGGCCAGGGCAGCGACGACGAACGGTACGGGCCGGCCGAAGAGCGAAACTGTCAACGGTAATCCTCGAGCTGATCGGGCCGAGCCGGTACGCCGGCAGCGGTGTACGTCGGGGTGGCCCGCTCCGGCCCGAGTGCGTGTCAGGCGGACCGGAGCGGGCCGGGGGACGGGCAGCGGTCGTGTTCCGTCATCCGGGGGACGACACCGCTGACCTCGCGCAAGTCAACCGGTACCGACTGGATCAGAAGTGAAGAAAGACTTGCACGGCCCACTTGACCCACCGCCGGTCGCCTTCAACTCTTCATCCATTGTGGAGGCGCAAAGTGGTGATCCGAACGATGGATGACCGACTCAGGGTGGGGGAAACATGAAGCGCAAGACCAGGGGTGCAGTCCTGTTCGAAACCGGAAACCCGTGGCAGATCGTCGATCTGGACCTGGACGAGCCCCGCGAGGAGGAGATCCTCGTCAATTTCGCGGCGACCGGGCTCTGCCACTCCGAGGTGCACGCGGCCAACGGCAGCATCCGGACCAAGCTTCCGGTCGTGGGCGGCCACGAAGCGGCCGGGATCGTCGAGGAGGTCGGCGCGAAGGTGACCCGGGTGCGACCCGGCGACAAGGTGATCACACCTTCTCTCCCAGTTGCGGGGTCTGTGAGTACTGTTCCACCGGGCGTCAGTCGATCTGTGTCCTGACCGCCGGGCTCGCCACCGGGGAACTCCCCGCGGGCGGCTTCCGGTTCCACCACCGCGGACAGGACGTGTCCAGCTTCTCGATGCTGGGTTCCTTCGCCGAGCGAGCGGTGATCTCGCAGTACTCCGTGGTCAAGGTCCCGCCGGCCACCGACCTGCTCACCGCCGCGCTGTTCAGTTGCGGCATTCCCACGGGCTGGGGAACCGCCGTCATCGCGGGCGACGTCGAGCCGGGGGACGTGGTGGTGATCTTCGGCGCCGGCGGCATCGGCATGAACGCCGTCCAGGGCGCCGCCTACAGTGGCGCGGCCGAGGTGATCGTCGTCGATCCGGTGCGGATGAAGCGCGATACCGCCAAGAAGTTCGGGGCCACCCGCACCTTCGCGACCGCGGCGGAGGCCATCACCGAGATCACCAAACTGAGCGGTGAAGTGATGGCCGACAAGGCGCTCGTAACCGTCGGTGAGGTGACCAGTGAGGTTGCCCTGGCCGCACAGAGTGCGGTCGGCCGGAGCGGCGAGGTGGTCATCACCGCGCCGCGCGCCGGTTGTCCGACCCGACGCTCGCCGAACTGCTTCAGAGGACCGAGCCGATCGGGCCGCCGGAGACCGCGCGGCGGCCGTCGAACCGCCGGCGCCGGTTCGAGAAGCTGAGCCGCCCGGTGGCCGGCCTGCTGACCCTCGGCGATGCCATGTGCAGCTTCAACCCCGCGTACGGCCACGGCATGACCGTGGCCGCGCAGCAGGCCATCGCACTGGCCGCGGTGCTGCGCCGGCACGGCGCGGCGAGCAGCGCCATGTCGCGCGACTACTACGCCGCCGCGGCGTCAGCCATCGAGACGCCGTGGCAGCTCGCCGTCGGCAACGACTTCGCCTACCCGGCCACCAGCGGACCTCGCCCGGCCGGTACGAGCTTTCGCAACTGGTACGCCGCGCGGGTTGCCCGTGCCTCGCAGCAGGTTCCGGATCTGAAGGACACGTTCTTCGGCGTCCTCCAGCTCGTCGTACCCCCGCAGAACCTGACCAGCCCGGCGGTGGCCATCCAGGCGATCCGCCGCGGTGGACGGGCGCCCGAACCGGTGGCTTCCCGAGTCAGCTGACGCCGCGTCGTGAGGCGAGAACGCATTCGCCGTGCGTGGAGGACGAGTTGACGATCAATGAATTGAAGCGGCCACCAGCGGTCACACCGCGTTCCGCCTGAACTCGAACCGGGATTCCGGCGTGTGGCTCGTGCGCCGCTTCACACCGGGCGGCGGTCGAGAGAAGGACGGTCGCAATGCGTAATCCCCTTGATCTGCGGAACCTCCGCCGAGGCGGGTTGAGGTACCCGCTGGCGGTGCTCGCCACCGGCGCCGTTCTGCTCGGCGCCGGCTGCAGCGGCGCCACCTCGTCAGCCGAGCGGGGCGCCGGATCGGAGTCCCAGCGGCAGCACGACGGCGGCAAGGACGCGCCCGCCGCCCCGCCGGCCATCGTCTCGCCGGCCTCCGGCGCCGAGGACGTCAAGGCCATCGAGCCGGTGACGTTCACCAGCGGGAACATGGCCGAGACGACGGTCACGGTCAAGGGCGCCGACGGCCGGCCGGTGGACGGGAAGACCGACACCGACAAGGGCACTTGGACGCCGGCCAAGGGCATGGCCTGGGGCGAGACGTACACGGTGACGGTCAGTGCGCCCGGGCAAGAGGGCGCTGCCACCACCGCCGAGAGCAGCTTCACGGTGATGGGCAAGCCGGCCAATCTGGTGCGCGTCTCCAGCTTCCTGGCCGACAAGTCGCAGGTCGGCGTGGGGATGCCGCTGATCGTCCAGTTCGGCCGGGAGGTGCCCCCGAAGTACCGCGCCGAGGTCGAACGGCGGATGCCGGTGACCTCGGCTCCGGCCCAGGAGGGCACCTGGCACTGGGTCAGCGGAACCGAGGTGCACTACCGGCCCAAGGAGTACTGGACGCCCGGAACCAAGCTGACCTACAACGCCGACCTGGAAGGTGTGCCGATGGGTGACGGCTGGTACGGCCGCTCCAACCTCGGCGTCAATCTCGAGGTCGGCCGGTCGTTGGTGATGACGGTCGACAACGACACGAAGAAGATGCAGGTACGCGAGAACGGCAAGCTGATCCGGACCATCCCGGTCAGCCTGGGCAAGCCGTCGACTCCGTCGTCCAGCGGCACCATGGTCGTGATGGAGAAGAAGCGTCACACCGTCTTCGACACCATCGCCGAACTCGGCTCCGAGCAGGGCTACCGCACCGACATCGACTACGCCCAGCGGCTGACCTGGGGCGGCGAGTTCATCCACGCCGCGCCGTGGTCCGAGGGCG
>Ga0307516_10008288_pt1 | contig 11784 bp, 16 predicted proteins | sample 19_EM_MG_FD_203310 | JGI IMG/M metagenome (GOLD analysis project Ga0307516, IMG submission 203310) | Populus trichocarpa ectomycorrhiza microbial communities from riparian zone in the Pacific Northwest, United States - 19_EM | ecosystem: Host-associated > Plants > Roots > Unclassified | place...
CACTCGTGGGACATCAGGAGAGGGTCAGGGCTGTCGCATTCTCGCCAGACAGCAAACGTATCGCGGCATCAGGAGACGAGACCATCCGGCTGTGGGATGCTGAGACGGGGGAGCTGCTGCGACCGCCACTCGAGGGACATAAGTCTTGGGTCAGGTCTGTCGTATTCTCGCCAGACGGCAAGCGCATCGCGTCGGCATCAGGTGACAAAACCATCCGGCTGTGGGATGCTGAGACGGGAGAGCTGCTGCGACCGCCACTCGAGGGACATACAGATCGGGTCATGTCTGTGGCATTCTCGCCAGACGGCAAGTGCATCGTGTCGGCATCACATGACAAGACCATACGGCTGTGGGATGTTGAGATCGGCGAACTGCTGCAACCGCCTCTCGAGGGAAACAAGGGGTCTGCCACACCTGTTGCCTTCTCGCCAGACGGAAAGCACGTTTCGGCGGCCTCAGGTGACAAGGCCATCTGCCTGTGGCACGGAGCTGACATGAACGATCAAGGATGGTTTATTCGGCCCAATGGGGAGCTTTTATTCTGGGTCCCAACCTACCTTCGACCGTGCAGCCTCACCACAGACGCGAAGTTGGTGATTACAGGCCTGGGATCATGGGTTGATGTTACCCACCTCATACATGGAGAGGAATGGCGGAAGATAAAAGACTGAGATTCGTCAACATCATGATCATATCATTCAATTGTTTTAGTAACTTGTGTAGAATCTGAAAACCATTCCTCGCCAGCCTCCAGGCTGTCCCTTCAGCAATTTTGTAGCTTCACAAATTTCCATGCCTCACGCGGGTTGATGAAACTTTGTCGTCATCGAGATCTCTTGACTTATGTTGCCTCCACGGAAGAGGAGCGGGGAATCCATGCAACAACAACCTATTTCATTAGGCAATGTAGATCCCAGTGCCTTGTCCAGGCTCTGGTGGGGGGAGCCTCTCATTTCCACGAAAGACGACATGGCCAGCATCGTGACGCGCAAAGAGCGGAGGTACTCGGGGGACAGGGCCTTTCTTCCGATGCTTTTTTCTCCTGGGCTGGGGTGTCATCGGAGAATGATCTGATGGTAAATTAGAGGTGGAAGCTAGGGGATGATCAGCGGAGGGGTTGGCTATTGTGTTGTCATGTGATGGGGTGGGTGGCGCAGGGATGCGTCTTATTGTTTTGCAGTCGGTGCAGGTGTACAATATGGCGTTGCCATGTGATGCGGATTCTGGAGGTGGGTGAACAATAGAGACAATGGGAGGTTAATTTGGCACGGACTCTTGATTCGGACAGTTGCCGTTGCGCCTGGAATGAGAGTGATGTTGCAGCCCTTGCAGAGTGTACGCTTTACAGCCGGATCTCTAAGGTGTTGCCGGTCCACGAGCTGATCTGATCCGAGAAGAGAGGACGTACATTCTGACCGTTGTCCTTTGACCGACTGCCTTCATGGTGGAAATGTAGTCCTTTGCGAGGTCGCGTGTGGAGACGAGTTTGGGTGCTTTTTGTAGTGGATTGCATGAGGAGAGGTATACGCTGGCTTGGTAGAGAAAGTTGAGGCGTTGGATGATGTCGCGGTTGACAACATTCGGGACGTCGACCTTTGCCATGGAGTGTTCCGTCGGATTCGGAAGGTAGCCGAGCCGAGGATGACAATGACCACCTCCGGATCCTTTTTGTCCCCTCTCCATGCATCCGCCGGCCCGTCATGTTCTCCGCACTCATTTTTCATTCAAATACGGCCTCGCCCTGGCCTGGCCCTTTTCCATGGACCACCCCACTCCTCCCTCGCCCCTGGCCACCCTCCCCGGCGATCTCCTCGTCGAAATAGCCCACTCGCTCGGCTCTCTCGACGTTCTCAACTTTTCTCGGACAGTAAGTACATTCTAAACATTCCCCACTACTCTAACAGCCACACAGAACAGCTACATCTACTCCCATGTATCCGCCGTCCTTTACCAGACAGTCACCCTGAACACCCTCGAGCAATGCAAACGCGCCCTCACCATGCTCCAACGCCGCCCGGACATCGCCCGCCATGTCCGCGAGCTCGTCGTCCGCCCACACACTGACGAAAAGTCCGTGCCGGCCTCGATCGCCCCCAGCCTCATCGCCTCTGCTGCAGTCAGGGAGATTGCTGCCACAAAATGCCTTGATGCCCTCACGAAGTTCACCTGGCACGCTGACGAGAAGCCCTATCACGACGACATGTGGTTTGCCTTGCGTATGGGGTCCGCAGCTCCTCTGCTCCCATGATGACGCGTTACTCACTTGCTCTTTCTCACAGCTGTCCCCAGCTCCGATACATCGCTACTTCGATCGGCATCTACCTTCCTCCACACGGCAGCCACGTAGGTCTTGCATCATTCTCTTTCGATTGCTGATATGGATACCTCATCAGCTCTTTGATTTTGTTGATCTCGCTGGCTTTTCCCTAACCCTAAACCCCGAGTTTTACGATGTCCACACGGACACTTTCACCGACGGTGCCCAACTTTCCCCTGCCTAATCTTCCGAACCACTGACACGTCTTTCTCAGATGAAAACTTCATCATTCACCAGCTATGCGACATGCTCATTCATCGTTGCCCCAACCTAGAAGAGCTCGCCATAGAAGGCACCTCGTCCCTCCCCACCAATGTCCACTCCCTAATTGACGGCCGCTGGCCGAACCTCCACAAGCTCGACCTCGGCGATGTTTCCGTCGACTTTTTACCCAATCTTAGCGATCCCGGCCAGAAGTGGCCCTTTGTTGAATTCCTAGAAGCTCACCCGAAACTACAGACCCTCGGACTCTCCCGATTCGTCATCCAGCCGGCACACCTCGCGACCCTCGATCCGGACGTGCTCGACAACATCTCCACCTTCTCGGGTACACTCCAGCAGCTCCAATCCCTGCCCTACATCCACCCCCATCTCCGCTCCGTCACGTTCCGCGACCCCATGCAGACGCGCGAGGTCCCCGCTCAGGCGGTGGCGGGTCTCTTGCAGGGCATGAAGCAGCTGTCGAAGCTCAAGATTTCGTTTACCCTGCACTCGATGTACGACAGCGGGAACCTCCTCCGATCGCTCATTACGTCGTGCCCGCACCTGCGGTACTTGGAGCTGACGTGTGGCGGTAAACCGTCTTTCCAGCTCGTGAGTCACTCTCCTTTCTCGTACCCTACCCTCCTTAACCCCTTTCCAGGACGGCTTTTCGAAAACAGTCCGCGGCTTCCCCAAACTCCGCACGCTGCACCTCACCATCGTCAAGTACCCAGGCGACGAGCCGCTGTCTGCCGGTGCCGCCCGCATCGCGCGGTGCAACCCCCGCCTGACGCGTTTCTCGCTGACCTTCCTCCCTCCTACTCAGCCGTCTTCTCCTTCCCTCCTGACAGGCCTCAACCTCCCCTCGGCCTCATCCCTTTTTTCGTTCCCCTTGCCCTCCTCGCGCTCGTCCGGGACCTTTGCGCTGACATGCGACCACCACGGGCTCCCGCTCTCGCTCTCTGGCGCGGAGCACGAGAAGCGCGAGTGGCCGTGGGGTCTGGGGGTGTCGCGCTCGACGAAGCGGTGGACGCGGGATTTGAGGGTGGGGAGGAGGAGGGAGGGGGCGTGGTGGAGGTTGTTGGTGGAAAGGTCGACGGCGGGGGATGAGATGAGGGTGATGGTGTTTTGTGGGATTTTGGTTTCGTTGGCGCTGTGGGGGGTTTTGGTGGGTGGGAGTGGGAGTGGGGGAGGGATGGGGGCTTCTCCCCCTGCGGAGTTTGGGGCGGTGTTTTCGAGGGCGGCGGTGAAGGATAGGGCGGTGGTGACTGCGACTACGTGAGGTGGTCGAGGCATTTATGATTTCTTTCGTCATGTTCGTGGACTGATTTCTTTTTCTTGTACACTAGTTTTTGCCTCGCCAGAGGACGGAAGGAAATACGATATCGATATCCATATAGACCCATGTACAATATACATACCTACATATTCCCCTCTTCACGATGTACATATAATTTCGCCATACACGAAAGTTCACGATCGACACGTTTTGAAATCAGGTGTGCTGGTCTAGAGCATCTTTTCAAAAATTCATCTTTCCCAGCCAAAACGCTCATGCTCAATACATATCAGTACCTAAAAATGCCAAAAAAAAACACACAGTATCGTAAAAGGATACCAATTAGCCGCGAGTAGAGTGCCACCATCGAAAAACGAGTGAACGCGATCAGCGAGTCGCGCAACAAACGAACGTGAATGTGAATTCAAGACCTGATGCCCGGTCAGCGTTCGATTCTTCGCAAGATCCCACACACACAGAAGGGGGAAGATGAGGAGAGGGAAAGATAATCCACGCACATCTTGTATTGTATCGACACAAAATCAGACCCAGGGGCCCGGTACGTTATCCCAATGTCGAGATCGCGGTTGTTGCGGGCGTTGGGAGCGCAGGTGATCGTGCCTTCGACTCTGTCGCCGTGCGAGACCGTGAGGGTCGAGGGTGTGTAGAACACGGTTTGCCTGTGATGAAAAGGATGGTGAGGGGGAGAGAGAGAAAAGGCACGATGTTGGGACCTACTTCCAGTGGGTGTATTGGGAATGGGGTCCGGTGGAGAATTTGACCTTTTTGTGGGTGCATTCGAATGAGATGTCGAACCATGCCAGGAATGCGTGGATGTCTGAGGGTTGTTACGATGTTGTGTTGGGGAGTAGGGTTGTGAGAACGTACAGTCGTTGCGGGTGGCGGTCAACGAGAAGGATGACTCGAATGTCAAGTCTTCTTTCTTGGCTGTGAGGAGGTCGATGTGCTGTGATGTCAAGTGGTCAAGATGGTCATCATTTTTTGCGAGTGATCCAAACCAACCTTGACCAAGCAAGGGTCCGTTACGACCGCCTTGAGCTCGACGGTATCAACCAAAGGCTCACGTAGGGCGATATCCTTGATACACGAGTAGTCAAAGCCATAAACACTGTCCCAGACTAGCCGAATCTCAACGAAGGACACGGAGAGAGACAAACGGACAGACAGTTGATCTTGTCTTCCTTGTAGTCTTGGTCCTCGATGGCAGCGAGGTACAGAGTGGCGGTGTCGGGAAAGATGAGTCCACCCTTTTTGAGGTATTTGTCTCTTGCTAGGAGAACGGTATCGAGCATGGACTCGTAGAGAAGGAAATAGCCCATCCATTCTGAAATGATTATGTCGAATTCTTGCAGGGGAAGCTCCGAGTCTTCAAGTTTGCCCTTGACGAGGGTGATTTCTGGAAATATGTTATGAAAGCGCTGTGCAGAGATGCAGGAACTCACTGTCTTTGAACCCGTTCGCCTCGATAATTTTTTGTGCTTGATCGATGATGTTGGACATGTCGATCTTTTTTTTTTTTTTTTTTTTTTATTTGATAATGGAGTGTTGATGATTGAAGGACTCACACCGACGACGTGCTTGGCGCCTGCTTTTGCGGCAAACATGCTGAGGATGCCGGTACCGCATCCGACGTCGAGGACAGTTTTTCCTCGGAAGAGGTGGCTATTATCGACGATGGCGGAGCGATAGGATCCCGTCCGGACGGAGTCCTTGAGCATCTCCTCGTGAATGCCTGATGCATGTGGCGATCAGGATGGGTGAAGGGACAGTGGAGGGGCGATAACGGACCAAAATGAGCGTAAGAGTCGGCATAGCTGTTAAACGCGAATGAGATGGGTGGGGAGAGGATGGGGGGAGACGGGCGCAACTAGTCTCTGGAGGTCATATCGTGGTCTGGGGGTGCGACATGGTGCGTCGTTGGGGGATTCGAGTGGGGCATGGCGGATGGAAGGGAATCGATGAGGAGAGGTCGGGACTCGGCTTTTAAAAAAACACTCGACACCGCAACACTGCCTTGACTCAATCTCGTCTCTCCTCCGCAGCTTTCTTTCTCGCTATAAAGGCCATGATCATAGACCCCCCGAAACAGCCCAGCACCATGGTCAGTCGCAGCACCCCCTCATTCCACCCATTCACTCAACGCCACTCAAAGACGACACAGCTGCCCCAAGATAGTCCCCCAGCCTACGACTTTGTTGGAGGGAGCGGTAACAACAGTACGTCTCTCTGTTTACAGCCAACATCGTACTGAACGTGGAATGCCTCAGATGATAACAACCCCGGACCCGATACCAAACCCATCCAGCCACAACAGCTCGTCCAGGTGCACACCGGCATCGTCCATACTTTCCAGCAGCCTGGATTGACACCCGCCCCCGTGGTACACCACTACGTCAATCCCGTCACCGGCGAACGAGTGGCCTCTCTCTTGCCTCCCGATCATCCTGAAATGATCTGTCTCCAAGCGGGAATGCACGAGCCACAGAGCCAGTTCGGGTTACTGGGTGAGCCTCGCCACCATCTCCTTCCCACTCCACACTCACACGGTTGTAGGAATCCTCGCCGCCATATTCTGGTTCCCCCTCGGCATCAGTCTCTGCATTCTTGACAGGCGCGTCAGATGCGAGCGCTGCGGTGCTCATTTGAACGATGGCCTCTGCAGCTGAGCGCTGAGGCTTTGATCCTACTTTTTTTATGCGATCCGCTACGTCTTTATGATCTCTTTTTATACCTCCTCTTGTTCATATCTGCCCCATCTCTGCACCTGCATACGTGTATTTCTTTATCAGCATTGTATTTACCACGTACCCAGTGATGTAAATAGATATCAGGGACATGTACTTTGATCCAACATGAACGATCGCAGCGGTCTTCCCGATGTACCTCCAGGTCACTGTAATTGAAACTTCAAGTTGGCAGTCTGGATATGGTGAAGAATACCTTCACTCACACTAGTCTCAATCGTAGTTTTGATCCCGCCCTCAGTTCCGCACATAGCTGTGATAGGGTCTGGCTGAATCTTTCAAATGCAGCTTCGAGGGCCTCATCCCCTTCGTAGATGGGTGCCAGTCTAGTCACTTTTGCATTCTGCCTGCCTGCAGGTTGGGAACAATGTCGGTTCAAATTATTTGTGGAATGCTAAGCAAGTTGACTCACGTCGCTTGTGCATAGAAGACCAAGTTTTGAATATTCTGCTAGATGATGTCGAGCAGTCAGCCTCAGAGGACATGCTAGTCGAAACGAGGCGGTACGTGTGGGAATACACAAAATGCTCGGTGACTTTACCGACTCGACAAACCCCAATGGATCTTCTTCCCGTTTCTCCGTCCCGCCCCTAACCGACAAACCTCAAAATCCAATCATGGACACGCTTGCCACCAGAAACGACCGGATTCTGCTAGAGAAAAACCAGGCAATAGCCTCAGCCACGACCTATGGTCGGACGTCGCGACGCGTAGTTTCGGAATCAGAGTGTGTATTACTTCGTTCTTTCCCGTGTCATCCGCCGTCCCAACAGCAGGGCAAAGCACTGTAGCTTGGATAATACGTCCATTTAGCTCTCCACAAAGTCAGTGACCCCGAGTTCCAGGTTCACCGGTTGAAAAAAAAAACATGGTGCAGCCACAGAGAACGCAAGAATATGGGTAATCGTGGTCTGTCTTCCGCTATTTTCCATCATCTCAAGCTTCCAATCAGCCTAGTATCAAGCTGCTCGGAGAACGAATTGACGTGCGTATCTACTAGTACAGTACTCGTTAAAGCATATATTAATTTCAGTGCATCTAGGGCGGACATAGAACTATAATGTCCACTTTTCTACTTGCACCACATATCAACTAGAACAGATCTAGAGGCCGAGAGTAGTCAGGAAACCCTGTTCAGAGTTCACAAACTCGGGCAGATAACAAGGGAAAATAAAATACTGCAATCCATATTGTAGGCATGCCCGATACCTCACGATTTAGGCGCATTTGTCATCGGCGACGTTCCAGACACCCCACCAGCCATATAGAACCTAATGATCCATTGAGTTCTCGTCCCTTTACAGCAGTGTGATAGATGTGCTCACATAACGCGTACACGAAGCCGGGCTCTCAAAAGCTTGATCCATGATCGTGGCAGGTGTGGTGAAACACATCCTTTCAAGATCTTGTCCAGCATGCACTCCCAATGAGCCGGCTTCAAACCGCTACAAGTTACGACGAAACAGTCAGGTTCATTGTTGTAACAATGTTTGATTGTACCTACTCTAAGACGAGAACCGGGAGCGGTGCATCCCTATGTTTGGATGTTGGTCAATTCAAACATCAAAGGATCTAGAAGCGTACCTTGTCTTTGAACGCGTCCCAATATGAAGAGCATTTGGCTTCGTTACGCACGGTCCAATGACCATAGACAGTTGAATTTCCCTACATGCGCATTTTAGTTAGCGACACTACAGAGTGGAGGTAACAAGACGTACAACATCCTCACACCCTTCAGGCGATTCGTAGAGTACCCCATTGATTGTGATGTTTGTATTCTTGCACGCGTCGACCGGGTCAAGGGATGAATCAAGGTTGCCCAAGAGCGCACGGTAGTGAATGCGATCATGGCCAAGACATTGGTCGTCCGCCAGAATATCCGTCCAGTAGAGCTTCATCTTCGCCCTCCGCTCTTTTTGTTCTGATAGCGCCTTCTCGTATTCTCTCTGACGTTCCCGAGCGGCGTGTTCTGCTTCTTGTGCGTGTCGTACTGCTTCCTCTGCATGTCGTGCTGCTTCCTCTGCATGACGAACTCTTTCCTGAAGCTCCAGCACCTCGCCTTCTAAACTCTTCTTTTCCTCGGTCAGATCCTCCGTGTCGTGTCGTATGATCCCCAGCTTCTCGGTTAACTCGCGTGTTTGATTCTTGTATCCTCCAATTTCGCCGGTCCAGTGCAACACCTCCTTCTTATGCTCCAGCCTTTCCAGCTCCCACTGCTGACGGTCGACGAGAGTGTCTACAAGCCGGGAACGATAGATCACAGCCGTGATCAAGGAGACCAGGATGATGGTGATGGGGACGTAAATAAGATGAGTCCATGCCGTCCGTGTCACTTTCGTGCGGCTCGAGGTCGTTCTTTGTGTAATCAGGGGTGTTGTTTCGCTGAAAATTGGAATTCGGTTAGGTGAGGAAACGAGGAGCGGAAGACAACTCAACTGAGGATCATGATATAGTTCACCTTCGTTCCCTGATTCGAATTCTGCAAAATGATAAATAATAGGATTTGCTGATTCGACGCTAGGAATGTGAGTGGCAATGAGGTAATGAAGGGATGTAAGGGCCATTCAACGCACTCGGTCATTGTCGTCGTTGCTTGCCTTGTACATTCAGTTTGAGCGACATGAATGATTGATCGTCTCACTGCGGCGCAGCGCGGTGACGTGACAACCCCAAAAAGACCGACAGTCGGTCTTTTTGCTACCAGAATTGAGAATGCTATATAAGTAAAAAATTGACATTGGGTGCTACCTAAGGCATACTTAAGGAGCGAGGAAGGCAAGAAATCAGGACTTCACCGGTGGTAGGTCGCGCCAAATCCAGTTGCCGTCGAGCCCGTGTAGGCTGACATTACACAAGGCCGGAAACCGCCAATAAACCGTCTCTTGCCATAAAATCACTGTTGGTAGGTCGCGGCGTCGCGCCAGATCCAGTGCATACCATAGTATCAGTAACGAAGGGGATAATGATTGGACGCTCCTCAAATCCACATTTCCCCAGGCTCTGATCCTGGTTCCGAAGCACCGCCTGTATACGTAAAAAGTTGGCAGTCAGTATATGTGTAGGTGAAGGGAATATGTTCACTCACAAGAGAAGTCCGCAACAGGGTATTGGTGTCTTCTAAGGCCTGACTTATTCTTGAAAATTCAGCCTCGAGCTCCTTAGCGCTAGCTGTTAATTGTCGTTCTAGGATGGATCCGAGCTTGGTTCTGCCTGCAGGTTGGGAACAATATCGAATGATTTTGTGGAACATTGGTAAGTGAGTTATTCACCTCGCTTGTGCTTAGAAGACCGAGGTTTGAGGGTTCTGCTAGAGGAGGACATGCTACTATAAATAGGTTATTTGTTTATGTGGTAAACCCGAATCCGCGATAAGTTTTCCGAGGAACGAGGGAAACTTATATTAGGATAAGATCTATAGCGACCCACGGCCGAGTCTCCAGCATGCACACTCCATTAGCATGTCATCCTAATACATGCAAATATTTGATCCCTGTGTGTGCATGGAAAAATCTGCACGACCTCATCGCGCCTCGCAACCTCGGCCGCTGAGTCGCTTGAATCCCTCTCTTTTTCGACCCGCCCACCATCCCTTCAGTGCTTGGTGTTTCCAGATTTGGACTTCCGGTCTTTCCGGATCTGGTTCCCGAGCGCTCTGGTCTTTGGCTTTGACTTCAGTTTGATTTCGGTTTTCCTTCAGTTTTCTCTTTCGGGATAACGCGTCCAGATCACGTGACCCACGTGTTTCCCCGCTTTTCCGAAATTCGAAGTCCAAGCCAAACCCCCCCCCCAACCAACCATATACCTGTCTGCCGCTTCTAATATCTGACACTTACACTACTTTCTAAGATTCATCATTCATTCATATTTTTCTCGGCCTTCAGCGGAAAACATCTTATCCACAGAATGCTCGCCATTGGGGACATCGCCTTGCTCGATGACTTTACCGACTCGACAACCACAATGGGTCTTCCTCCAATCCAATCCCGTTTCTTCGTCCCGCCCATAACTGACAAGCCTCAAAATCCAATCATGGACACCCTCAACCTCATCTCCGCGAACCGAAAGACCCCCCAATACCTTCAACGCTTGCCACCAGAAACGGTCGTATCGGTCCAGGAACCTGCTAGTGAAAAACAAGGCAACAACCCCAGCCACGATCTATGGTCGGACGCCGCGACGCGTACTTTGGGGATCAGAGTGTGTGTTGCTTCGTTCTTTTCCCGTCGTCCGCCATCCCAACAAACAGCAGAGCAAAGCACTATCTTGGGATCGATTGAGACCGTCTCATCCATCCCATGCCACATCTACCGGGTTTCTCTCTGAACAGGATAGCCTCGTGTTTGCCTCTGCCCGATACCAGTGAGTCCCATTGACGTACTACACGACAATCCAACGCATTCACTCGGCTTTTGCAGTCTTTGTGTCCGTGTTAATGACCCCTCCGTGGAAAGGGTCTACGTCACGCAACCCAAGCTCCTAGATGCGCTCAAGTTGACTATTTTGGGAACCTCTTCGGTATTTCACACATGGGAGGTGTCGACACAGCGGTTTGTGCAAGCGAATCTTGGAGACAAGAAGAGCGGGTTTCTGTTGATGGATGGGAAGGACGAGGTGATCAGTCAGAGGTGCGCATGCACCCTTTATCTACTCCCCTTTTATTCACCGGGAGCAACCAGCCTCATCTCCCGTTTTCTTACGATTGGAACTCTGTTGAGACGTCTTGAGGTGTTTCTGGATTCTCTAAGAACGCGGTCTGTGATTCTTGGCTTGTCATGGGAAGGAACCGTCTGATTTTTTAAATTAGGTCTGCACAAGAGGGACCCGCTGTTCACGCTTATGCGCACACGTTATCGACTATAGTGACCTACCTTCGATTGTCTCTTTCTAAAAGTCCACTCTTCAGCGAAGGGCCTTATAACACACTATCTGCGATATGGATGCACTATGAGATATATGAAGGGACTTTGGTGGCATTGGCGGATCTATGCGGACTTGTGCGCTTCTTTCGAGTCTTCTTCCTAACATTGTTCTCATAATGTTTCAAAGGATGAAAAGAGGTCACCTGAAGACTACGTTCTATTTGATCCGTCGCCCACGCCTCTATTATCCCACCTATACTCTCACCTTGATATGCATATTACCCGACAGTCTCCGCGTTCCACCAAAGCCATATTTGCCTTTCTTTTAACGACCATATCCGACGAATATCTTCAACAGGTATC
>Ga0307516_10008289_pt1 | contig 11783 bp, 8 predicted proteins | sample 19_EM_MG_FD_203310 | JGI IMG/M metagenome (GOLD analysis project Ga0307516, IMG submission 203310) | Populus trichocarpa ectomycorrhiza microbial communities from riparian zone in the Pacific Northwest, United States - 19_EM | ecosystem: Host-associated > Plants > Roots > Unclassified | place...
GTGTGGATTGTGTTTTAGCGACATCATTTAGATTTTTGTATAACTAGCTAGGTGTCCTACTATTCTTCACAAGTCAGGAAATTTTTTAGAAAAAAATGAATATACAGATTTTTCCAACTCCTTACATATAAAAAAAAATCCAATTATAAATCAAAATTCTTATACATGAATCTAATAAATATATTAATCTAATAAATATATTAATCTTTGATCAATAGATTACTGAAATTAAAATATTTGATTTCATAAAAAATTAAATGTGAAACGAAAGTGAAAAAAAACATGAAAATCAATTTAAAAGAATTAAACATTAAATATTAAAATTAAATAAATAAATAAAAAGAACCAAGAAAAGATTAAAATCGATCTGTGTTAACTTGTGTTGGGTTGCTTATTAGCCGGGATTTATACAGTACGAAGGATGATGACAATTTTAGCGAAATATGGAAAGGTTGAATTGGTTAATCAACTTATAACCAAGATAAGAAGTAAGGTAATAAGGTTTCCTTTTACCACCATAGATTGATTATTGACTTCTGTGGTATTTCAAAGAATGCTGATTCTGCTCTAAAGGTCTTCTGAGAGGACAGAGCACTCTGTGGTCCCGTAACAAAATAAAATAAATATAATCTAATGTTTTGGTATTCATCTCTCTTACAAACATTGATCGAGTGCAAGAGAGATTCTGATGCCATTGATGTGCTTGAAGAGATGATTTTGTGTGGGATATTCCCAGATACTCGGACATTTTCTGGATTGATGTATCACTTTGCATCACAAGGAGATATTAAAACCGTGCAGAAACTGTTAGATGGTGTGGAACCAGATGCTTACATGTACAAAGTATTGATCCAAGTTTATTGTAAATGTGAGAGCGCTGCTCCTGCGTAGTTGCGTGGAGGATTCTTGAAGACATGAAGAACTCAAATTTAATACCTGATGCTGCAACAAAAGATTTGCTTGTGAAGAGTCTTTGGAAGGAAGGAGAGGCTTCCATTGTAGAAGAAAGCTGTGATAAAATAAATTCAGTCTGTTCTCATAAACAGCATGGTCATAAGTGGACAGTGAACTCTGAAGATCTCGCAAGAGTTTATAATCTTTATTCTAACTGTTTTAAGCTGAGCACCAGCTAGAGTTTGCTGTTGATTAGGAAAATATGCAGTGATCTCTTAAAAAACCATATGTTTGCATTGCATCATAACATTATAGAAAAATGACTTCTTCCTTTGACTCTTCATCTGGACTTGAGTTTATGTGTTTCATCCTGCCCTTTGTGGCTGCAAAAACAATTAAGCTCTAACTATTTTCTCAGATAAATTATGTAAAGATGGTTTTCTGCTAAAAGAACAAAAACGACCCTAAGAGGTCATTACTTCCTGGGGTTCACCATGGGGTCCACTGCATCAATTCGAACGCTATTAAATAAATCTTGATCCTGATACATGTTTTTGAACATTGTTACCATGCCGTATAAGGTGTTGCACTCACACACACACACACACATATATATATGCAGAGAACCTCTTTGAACAGCAGTGACTGGGTGCGAACATGTGCAATTCACAGTCTCTTATTGCGTACCATCGTTCCTTCCCGGCAGAAAACTAATGAGCTACATGTGAGTTTTCTCTACACTGCTTTTCTTTGCTTATTACTACTAACAGCCTTATATATTGAGAAAAAGAAAATGGAATTTATATTCTATATATTATATATATATGCAGAGAACCTCTTTGAACAGCAGTGACTGGCTGCGAACATGTGCAATTCAGTCTCTTATTGAGTAACATCGTTCCTTCCCAGCAGAAAACTAATGAGCTACATGTGAGTTTTCTCTACACTGCTTTTCTTTGCTTATTACTACTAACAGCCTTCTATATTGAGAAAAAGAAAATGGAATTTATATTCTTCCATGTATTCTTAGAGTAACGATAGTTTAGGACGGGGATAATTACCTCCTCTGTCAAGCCACTCGAGGACACAATGTGAAAGAGATATTTGATCCTTTGTTTTGGTCGCAAATCATTAAACTGGAAAATCCTTTCATATGTGTATTTGTCTTTCGTGTGTTGGCTGTTCTGATTGTTTTGCAACAAATGTAAACTAACTTGATTGGATATTTCTTACAACTAAGGCAGCGTGTAGGCATACTTTTGGACCGAGTTAACTCTATACAAAGATTATTTTTATCAGATTCTGATGCTGCAGTAGTTGGGAAATCTCTGTATAGACAGTCCTGGAGGAGCCATCAAATTAGTTGTTCACTAAAGCATTGGCCCACTGACTTTATAGAATTAGTAATAAATGCAACTCATTGCCGTCCCTGTGGGCTCTGTGTTAAAATAGTAGGGTGACTAACAAGGCTTCTGATTTCTAAGCAGAAAACGGAATTAAACTAAAAAAATTAGATAATTATAGGAGCTTTTGTCATGATTCTTCCTTTAGGTGTATTAACATGTCAGCCCATCATATAATATGTACTCCAGGCACAATTTTTTATATGATTTCTACATCAAGGAGAAGTAACCAAGAGAATCATTCAAATCAAAGCTAAAGACAAGGCCTCTTGTATATTCATTACAATAAAATCTAACTTACTTGGAACAAAAACTCCAAGCTAACAATGCTGTTTAGCTTTTCCATCAACCTTAAGCGAGAGTTGGCAAAATGATGTTTTTATCTAGTTCATATGACAAATTCTTTCAGAGTCTAATCATTCAAGCTTATGGCCATGGCAATTTCTTTGCTCTCTTCCTTTTTCACTCAAGCTCTATTTTTCTTGGTTCTTGTATTTTTCTCCACCTATGTCACAGCACAAGCTCCACCCGGCACAAATTTTTCATGCCCTGTTGATTCACCGACCTCATGTCCTACTTATATTAGTTACCTTGCCCAGCCACCAGATTTTTTGGACCTCGGAAAGATTTCTCATCTATTTGGGATCAGTCGTACGCTAATAGCAAGTGCCAGTAACCTGGTGTCTGAGGACACCCCATTATTTCCAAATCAACTCTTGCTTGTACCTATACGTTGTGGTTGCACTGGTAGCCAATCTTTTGTCAATATCACCTACCAAATCCAGCAAGGTGATAGCATCTACTCGGTTTCAACTATTTCATTTGAGAACCTCACCCGTTGGCAAGAGGTGGAAGCTTTGAACCGCAGTCTGACTCCAACCCTCTTGCATGCTGGTGACGAGGTTATATTTCCTCTGTTCTGTAAGTGCCCTTCAAGGACTCATTTGGAGAATGGGATTGAACATCTCATTACTTATGTGTGGCAACCTGGTGATGATCTCAAGAAAGTAGCTGCTATGCTTAATGCATCTGAACGTAATATTGTGATTGAAAACAACTATGATAACTTTAATGCTGCAGTCTATAACCCGATAGTGATCCCTGTGTCCAAGTTACCAGTTCTCTCTCAACCATACCTCACTCCTGAAAGAAGAGGATCTAAGCATCTTTGGATTGTCATTGTTGCTGCAAGCATAGCAAGCACTTTTTTTACCTGTCCTTTGGTTGCTTTTCTGATCCACAAGCGTTGTTCATATAAGGCAACCAAAGCTTTGGATCGTACTGGTTCCTGTTTGGAGACCAGCGATGTCATTCAAACGAAGGAACCTGTGAAATTTGAGAGTTTTGAGGCAAAGATCAAGCCGGATAAGCTGCTTCCAGGGGTTTTAGGTTGTCTGGACAAGTCAATCATTTATGAGGTTAAAGCAATTATGGAGGGAACCATGGATCTACACGAACACTACAAGATAGGAGGATCAGTATATAGGGCCAACATCAATGGCTGTGTCTTAGCAGTGAAGAAAACCAAGGATGATGTCACGGAAGAGCTAAAGATTTTGCAGAAAGTCAGTCATGCAAATCTGGTGAAACTAATGGGGATGTCATCTGAATCTGATAGAGAAGGCAATCGCTTCTTGGTCTATGAATATGCAGAAAACGGGTCACTGGACAAGTGGTTGCATCCCAAGTCTGAATCTTCCTCAAGCTCCGTGGGTTTCCTCACTTGGAAGCAAAGGATGCAAGTAGCACTAGATGTGGCCAACGGCCTGCAATACTTGCATGAACATACTCAACCAAGAACCGTTCACAAGGATATTCGAACGAGTAATATTCTTCTCGATTCCACATTTCGGGCAAAGATAGCAAATTTCTCAATGGCTAGAGCTGCCACAGACTCGATGATGCCTAAAGATGATGTATTTGATTTTGGAGTTGTTTTGTTAGAGTTGCTTTCTGGAAAGAAGGCCATGGTAACCAAAGAAAAAGGCGAGATTGTTCTGTTGTGCAGGGAAATAAAAGATGTCTTGGAAATGGAAGAGAAAAGAGAGGAGAGGTTAAGAAAGTGGATGGATCCCAACTTGGAGAGATTTTATCCCATTGATAGTGCCATGAGCTTGGCAACCTTGGCTAGGTTGTGCACACTGGAAAAGTCTTCAGAAAGGCCAAGCATGGCAGAGATTGTCTTTAACCTCACAGTTCTCACCCAGTCATCTCCAGAGACATTAGAAAGGTGGACTTCTGAGGTGGAAACGGAAGATTTTACTCGGCTCGTCAGCCCTGTCACAGCTCGTTGATTTAGCATGGAAGTAACAGGACAGACAAGTCCATGTAGAACTTTTCCTACTAATATTTCATGCTTTAAAAATCCTTGTACATTAGCCCTTTTTCAGTTTTGGTTATGGATTGTTTTATTGTGCGGATAAAAGAAATACCTGACCTCCTAATGAGTTTATATTCTAGCTTATTTTCAATAAACAACATAATAGACAGTAAAATACATCTTTTCTGGAACATATACATGCTACAGCATCTGTCAACCGAACGCTGGATAGGTCCACATTTATACCAGACATTGACTTGAACCTTCAGCGGTGAGGAGACTTTTTCAGCCATACTTGGTCTGCTTTCTGGTTCTTGTTCCAAGCAGGCTAGATTCAACTTCACCATTCGCACGAAAAGTTTCATACTGTGCTTTGCCATCAGACAAGGTTCTATAAGTCTGCCAAGTTCAATTTCTCCATCATCTTCCTCCATAATTGAAACTATTGCTTCTGATAATTGCATTTCTTTTCCATCCTGTATGGAAAAACCGCTTCCTTTCTGGTGACCAATTCCAGCAGAACAACCCAAAAAGCATATACATAAATCTCAGGAGTCACCAAGCCATATTCTATATACTCAGGTGCCGTGTAAGCTTTTCCCCCCAAAGCCAACCTCATTGAAGAACTCATATATTCTTCTTCCTTTAATGAATGTGCAAGGCTGAAGTTGCCAATTTTACCCTTTAAATGTCTGTTGAGCAGAACATTGCTACAGATGCGCTTGTGCACGCATGTAGGATCAGTGAAGTAGTGAAGCCCCTTAGTAACATCCAAGGCAAATCTGAATCCTAAAATTCCAACTCTGAATGCAGTATAGGGCCTTATCAAATTGAAGTGGTTGATCTTTCTCAGCAAAGTCACCTTATCAGACGCATCTTTGCTCATCTTTTTTATCGCTACTACTTGTCCACCGATAACCCGGAGTCTACAACTGAAACCTACTTTGGGTGTTGAAATCTTTGGTAGCCACCGTTACTTCCTTAAATTTGCAGATTTTCAACCCCTAATGTACCCTCAGCAACGTCATGTAGGAATTCTTCAGGCAAAGTGAATTTCTTTTCTCCTTTCTATCTCCAAAAATTTTCTTCCTGTAAAGCAACAATACCATAGGGAAAACAGAGGAGAGGACTAGCAAGGAAATTCCAATTATAATCGTTCTTTGAAATCCTTTACTTGAGTCCGATGAAATGGAGTGAAAGGAGAAGAATTGGGTGGTAGTGGATAGTGAATGTTCATTTGAAATTGGAATGAGAATTGTGGTAGAAGGAAAAACAGTTGGATCATCTTAGTGAACCTATTTTGCATAGATTACACTCTCTATGCTCGCATTGAATCTCTCACTGACATTATGAACTTCATCAACCCAACTGACCAAGTAACTTAATAGATGGTGCAATTTTTATTTTTTTTTTATTAACGTGGATGTCCACGGGCCCTGAAGTTAATGACCATATAAGCCTTCAATAGCCTTGAGAGGACTCGAACTTGTAACCATTAAGAACCAAACCCAAAACCTGACCAGTTGGGCTATCTTTCATGATTAAATGGTGCTATTTTTGGTTTGATTGCTTGTAGGTCAAGCACATCAGAGTAGCACCCGCGGTTTCATACCGACATCCAAACTAAATCCGCTGCAATTGTTTTCACGTATAAGAGAGTTCAAAGTGGCTAGACCCTCGAAAGTGTAGTTTGCAATTGTAAAATATGTATTATAGATACTTGGAATTGTGTAGGAGGTGTTGGCCCGATAGTATTGCCCTGAGCAGGAACTATTACCTCTTACCAGCGGAACTTGAGAAATTGTTGATGCGAGCAAGCTCAGGCGGGTCTGAAGATAGGAGGTTTGAAATGCTAGAGATTGTGTTATAAGGAGGATGAAATTTGTAGATGAGAAAGGCTTGGCAGGATTGATTCTTACCATTTCCAGTGTAAAGGAAAGCTGAAAATGCGAAAGTTGCATCACAGTTATCGCAATCCATGACTGTTTCCTGAATAACTTTATTGGGCATCAAAACATGGAGGTATACAGAAGAAAAACAGGAGACTAAGAAGAAGCCGATTCATTTTTCTATGGAAATCTTTTCTGAAGACTTGCTTGAAAATTGAAATGAGAAAGTGTGAGCACTAGGAACTCGGGAGTTTTCTGGGATTCTAGCATAGTAAAACAAATTGATAAAATAATTCAGTGCAAAAAAATATTTAGAGAAATAACAAAGTTTAGAGAGTCACATATGAAATTTATGAAAATTGTTGGATACAATTCAATAAAGAGAGAGAAGAGAGAAAAATGAAAGGAAAAAAAAACCTCGAAAGCATACCAAAACTTCAATGACGACATCACTGGTACTGTTGCAAAGATCTTGACAAGACGAATCCAATAATACCAATGAAGGTCATCAACGTTGATCGGAGTGGGTCACGTGAGCAGCCCAAAGGCAAGTGAGTCTCAACACCTTTGAACAGCTCGTGTGGCCCACTCTATTCATCGTTTATAACCTTCTTTAGTGTCATTAGATTTATCTTATCGAGATCTTTTCAACAATACTGGTGATGTCATCATCGGAGTTTCGGTGTGCCTTCAGGGTTATTTTTTTCTTTTTCTTTCTTTGTTTTTTTTCTCTCTCCTCTCCTCCTTGTAATTTGTGAAGAGATAAGAGAGAGAGAGAGAGATAAAAAATAAATAAACACAATGGTGAACGGAGTGAGCCACACCATCCATCTAAAGTTGTTAGTGTAATATTTTGAAAGAAAAGAAAGGTTTTAATAGGAAATGGCAACAATGCCCTTGGAGGAATAGACAACAGGTATAAATGGGTAAGGGGTAATTTGGTAATTGCATAATTGTTGATAAATATAAATAGAAAGAGATAAACAAAAGAAGATTGAGAGAAATCAGAAATTGAAGAGAGAACTGAGAGAGGGAAAGAAAAAGAAGAAAGGAGAGGGAAAGATAAAGGAAAGAGAAGGAGGTTAGAGAAAATAAGTGTTTAAGGTAAGATTTATATCTTGATATGTATAATTGTTGTTATTAGCTATGGTTTTGAATTAATTAAGATTTAGGATTTTAAAGTTTATGTTTTTTAGTTTAATTGATGGGTTAATTAAAGTGCTAAGGGTTAATTGTTATAGGGTTTTGAGGTGTTAGTTGAATTAGAGATCTGCCATTTTTTGAGACACTGGTGGATCGGGATTCTAAAATCTCGTTCAACTAGTTGACCAGTTGGCTTGACTAGTTTTGATCGACCAGTGGGTTAGTTTTGGTCAACCGGTTGGTAAGTTTTGGTCAACCATTTGGTAAGTTTCAGTCGATCGGTTGACCTAACAATGAAGGTTGAACGACTTTTTTAGGTTTTATTAGTTTGAGATATATTTGGGAACGATCGAGTGGAATTCATTTTGTTTTTATAATTATGTTTTGGTCTTTAATCTTAGAGTTGTAATCTCTTATGTTATCTACTTCAAGTCGTTTTGAGTATATCTTCTTTTATATTCGTATACTCTAGATATTTCACTTAATAGGCATTTGTAGGATTCCATCGATATTTGTTTCTATGTTCATTCTACTTTTAAGTCAGATGAGTGAGTAATATTCCATATGCAACAGGAATAATATAGATGTTTGAATTGTTAATATGAAATGGATTATGCTTTATGGTTGTATATATTGCTTATTATCTCTTGTTTATGATAAAGCATAATCATTCATTAAGACTGATTTCTTGATATGAGATATTATGTATATCTGAATTGATAGCTCCTTATTTGATTAATTGCATGAGTTGAGCCTATAATAATGATTCTATTTGTTTGATTATGACCATATGGTATGCAAATCAGAATACTCATGCTAACAGGGGTAGTGTTAGTCTTTGTGCACATTGTAGTTCTGAATCCTAGTTGGTCGAGGGAGTCACCAACCTATAGTGACTGATCATTTCACAGTTTGGAGCATCATGCTCACTGCATTTTGATTTTCTAATGAGCCTTACTTGATGATATTTCTTATTATGACTTGTGAAATTCTCCTGTAAAAGCATAAAGCCAAACTTATATATATTCTTCTTTATTGTATTACCTTGTAGGTGTATATTGAATGTTATTTACTCACTAAATTTTTGAACTTACCCTCTCATTATTTATCATTTTCAGGCATGTAGCTTTGTTAGCAAGTCATTTTTATTGGACTTCTAGAACCTACTTTTTTTATTATAATTAATGATATTCCTTATATTTAGTTAGTACTCCACATTTAATGAATTTGTATTAAGGATTGTATTAAGATATTAATTTATATTATGGAATTATTATGATATCTAATGTTGCGTAGAGCTTTGATTGAGTTAAAAGGAAAAGGTATGTCTGAATGTTTAGATTTGTATAGGTAAAGAACTTAAAGGGGGACCTTTTTCTATATTTCGGTCATGGATCTGAGAATCAGGTCATGACAGTCAGAGCTCCCTTGCCTTTGGCCCATTCATGTGGTCCATTATGATCACCATTGGTGACCTTTTTTGGTATCGTTGGATTTGGCTTGTCGAGATCTTTCCAACGGTACCGATGGTGTCATCATCAGAGTTTCGGTGTGATTCATAAGTCTTTTTCTTTCTCCTCTTTTTTATTGAATCTTGTGTTACGACCCGAATCCCGAATCCATGACCGGTAACGTAGGAGTGGCGTCAGAAAGACACCCCACCTACGCTAATCCTCAAAACGGACATATCTAAAGAACAAGTTATTTAAAAATACGCAGCATTTCATAATCTTCAGAAATATTATTTTATTCAAAACTAATGAAACTAGATGATAGTTCAAAACTTCTCATCAGTAATTAAAACAAAAAAAATAATCCATAATACTCATTACATTGTCAAAATCCAAACTTAATTAAAATGAGGTAACACTGGAGTGTCTAAGACATCGAATCAAAACTAAAAGGAAAGCCTCGCAAAACAAGTAAGGCATACCGACCAAAACTGAAGAAGCATGAACACTCTACAAAGTCCACCTGCTATCAGAAACTAAGAACTTGAAATAATATTAAGAATGAGGGGTGAGTTCAACCAACTCATTAAGGAAATAACATTTAATATACATTTTAGATATTTTACATATTAATAGTTTGCAAGTTGATTTATCTTGATATACATATACATATACATACTAAACATATTATCATAAAGTAGTGGAATACATGTCAGAGATCAGATGACACCCGAAGGTGACCAGATGACACTTAAAAGTGACCAGGTGACACCTAAAGGTGACCATTGTGGGATGATCAGTCGTCACAGGCTGTGCCTCTCTCACCAGCTAGGTATATAGAATATTATGTGCACATAGGCTAACTACTCTCCGTTAGCATGGAGTTACTGACAAACCCTATATCAAGACATAATAGATATACACAGAATCATCAAAGAAATGTATATCATATCAAATAGAATTTAGTTCAACAGAATGCAAGTGCAAATTTAAGAATAAATGAGCACTCGAAAAATAAAGCAACATATATAAATATTCAAGAAATTAACAAGTTGTACTTATAATATAATCAACATACATATTTATTTATATTATATGCATATTAAAGATTATTTCACTCACCTAGAAAAATATAGATTAAAAGGAATATCAGATGAAAGATCCGAAAAACCTATTGAGGATCGTTAAGAGAACTAACAATAAATATACAAAATATATTCTCAAAACAACACAAATAAAATATTTCAATGCATAAAAGAAAACCAGGTTTAGCGACTAAAACGACAATTTTCCAACACAGGGACCAAAACGTAAATTTACCAAAACTGGACCAAACTTTAAATACATAACCATACTGAAATTTCACCCATAAACCATCCTCAATTCTATCCAGAATGAACCAGGGGCCAAACTATAGTTTTTTTAAAGTTTGGGAACTAAAATGTAAATTCCCAAAATTGAAGGACCAAACTAAAAATATTCCAAATCAATTATCAAACTGAGATTCATCATCCTCAACCTAATGATAACACTGCCAAGAATCCCAAAATATAATTAGGGATCAAATAATAATTTTTCTAAAGTTAGGGACTAAACTGTAATTTCTCATACATCAAGGACCAAAATAAAATTTTGTTATCTTCAACCTCAAGACCATTCTGTCCAGATTTTCCAGCAAGGTTGAAATGAATTTCTTAACTCATAAAAATCAATCTAACCAAATCAACTCACAAATCCTTATTGCTAACAATATACTTAAAATCAATCACTTAACATTAAACCCGTAAGACCCAAACTTTTGGCCTAAACCTAAGCCCAAGTCAGCCCAAACCCAACCTAAGTTAACCTAGGTATATAAGAAAAAGTTTCAAGAGAATTACTTTTCTCTCTTCTAATTCTTGTGGCCGTCGTGACCCTCTCCTCATCAAACCAAAGATTTTATATTTTTATCTTGAGTTTTTGGTTCAAGAAATGTGGAAGTAACAAGTAAGTGGTTCTCTTTCATATTACTTTCGATTATAGCTTGTTTATGAAATGATTAAAGAAGAGATTGCGGTTGATAAGGATTTGAAGCTTTTGTTGTTAAGATTGATTTATGATTATTAATGGTTTAATGTTAGGTGATTGATTAGTATGTTGTTAGAAATAAAGATTTGTGAGTTGATTTGTTTAAATTGATTTTTTTTTATGGGTTAAGAATTTCATTTCATCCTTGCTGGAAAATCTGAACAGAATGGTCTTCAGGTTGAAGATGACCAAATTTTTTTTTGGTCCTTGATTTATGAAAATTACAGTTTAATCCCTAAACTTTGGAAAACTTAGTTTGACCACTAAATGTGTTTTGAGATTCTGTACAGTGTTATTATGAGGTTAAGGATGATGAATCTCAGTCTGATAATTGATTTGGAATATTTTCAGTTTGGTCCCTTAATTTTGGGAATTTACATTTTAGTCCCTAAACTTTATGAAAATTATAGTTCGGTCCCTGGTTCGTTCTAGACATAATTGATGATGTTTTATAGATGAAATTTCAGTATGGTTATGTATTTACAATTTGATCCTTCAAATTTGGTAAAATTACGTTTTGGTCCCTGTTTTGGAAAATTATCGTTTTAGTCCCTAAACTTAGGATACTGAACCTGGTTTTATTTTATGCATTGTGATCTTTTATTTGTGTTTTTTT
>Ga0307516_10008290_pt1 | contig 11780 bp, 16 predicted proteins | sample 19_EM_MG_FD_203310 | JGI IMG/M metagenome (GOLD analysis project Ga0307516, IMG submission 203310) | Populus trichocarpa ectomycorrhiza microbial communities from riparian zone in the Pacific Northwest, United States - 19_EM | ecosystem: Host-associated > Plants > Roots > Unclassified | place...
GAGAGAAGTCTTTGGCTACAAGCCTGGCTTTCTTATGACCATCGCTCTTAGTCATAAATACCCAGCGATTTTTGATGGCCTTACGGCCTGGAGGTAAATCGGCTAGTTCAAAGACTTTGCGCTTAAAGAGGGCCTTTAATTCCTCCTGGCATGTCTTTTTCCACTGTTCCCTTAGCTGAGATGGTAATCTAGCTATGTCTTTGTAAAAGACCAGTTGATCCGCTGCCAATGGTACTGCTTTATTCAGCAGAAAGGCAATGAATTCAACTCCCCCTTCCTGGACTAGGCGGTTTAAACGCACTTGGCCCGAGGTATTCACAGGGTCTTCTCCTGTGTCGTCATTGGCATCAGTTGTAGTCTGATGCGGAGGAGGTGGTGCATGACTAGATCCAGGGACAGGATTATGTGTCGGCTGTTTAGGCAGAGCACGGGAGCTACCCAGCTGATTGCCAGCTCTCCTGTGTAAGTCATCTTATTGGAGATCGACCGGCGTTCTATCACCATAGACACTATCTGGATGACTGTGTACCATTCGCTGTCTCGTACTACGCCTTTGAGTGTCCTCATTACACCATTGAGGCAGAGGTACAGGTGGGTTTCCCTGAGTGTGCGAAGGGTGTTCCGTGTCTCGATCAGGAACAACAGAAACTTCAGGTTCGGAGGGAGGAGATGACGGTGGGTGATCGTCATTTTCTGTAGGGAAGGGCAGATGATCACCAAAATTATTGTCATCGGACTGATCTATGGGATCATCCGGATATCTATTCTCAGTGGGCGGTATATCATCTAATTCTGTAAAGTGTCGCTGTTTGCCATCAGGGCAGTGCGGAAAAAAGGTTTCATCAAATACGGCGGTAGTGCCGATAAAGATGCACCCAGTGGTGATGTGATAGAAGCAAAATCCCTTATAGCCGGCAGGCTGTCTGAGATAAACCATAGTCTCAGATTTAGGAGATAATTTATTTGCTCAAACGTCTTCTGGTAGGAAAACGTAAGCACTACAACCGAATATACAGAGATGAGAGACATCAGGTTTGTTGGACCTGAGTGCCTCATAAGGGGTCTGCCATTTTAGGTGATGAATGGGAGTGCGATTATAGACATGTATTGCATGGTCCCATAAAATTTCCCACATAGTATCAGTGAGACAGGCACAAAAGCGCATAGATTGTGCCTTGTCCATGATCATGCGATTTAAACGTTCAGCACGACCATTTTGTTGGTGCATGTAAGGCACGCTGGTCTCAGATAAGATACCATTATCGCGTAACATTGTTGTGAACATGTTATTGAGGAATTCAGTCCCACCATCAAATCGCCAAGTGCCGATCGAGGCATTATGTTGATTTTTGGCATAGGCAATAAACTGCTGAGCATGGTCAATTGTATCAGATTTCTTTTTTAGATTAAAAGACCATGCGTGGGACATGAAATCATCAAGTATGGTAAGTATGTAATGATAGCCATTAAATGATCATTTGATCATATCCTTTAAATCCGAATGCACTATTTGGAAAGGCTTCATTGCACGCGAAGATGATGGGGGGAAAGAGCGTGATGGCATCTTTCCTTTCGCACAAGCTTCACAGGGCTTCTTAGCCGTGGGTATAGTGATAAGCTTTGGTGCCCCTTTTACCATTTCAGATAATTTCCGGAGAATGTCGGTACTGGGATGACCCATGTGTTGATGCCATATGCTGTAATCAGCGGCATAGACTGTTCCGGTCTTGGCTGATAGTGACTGAACAGACTCGATCGTCAAATTCAGCCAAAATGTTGTGGAGCCTACAACATGTGGTTTGTTAAGACACACTAAAACCAAATAGGTCTTTTGCGGGCTTACAAGAATAACACAAGGAAAGGAAAAGGGAAGTCCATATTGACTAGGGCCCTCACACTAGGTTATAGTGGATAGCTTAAGAGAATACGACTAGAGTTACAGGTTTTGTGCTACTCTATATATACTATACTAGCTAAGACTTATCAACCAATAGGATATGGTCCAGATATCCTCCAATAGGATATGAGCCAGAGATAAGAAGATAAGGAGATAAGAGATAAGAGATAAGAGATAAGAGATAAGAGATAAGCCAAACAAGGACAAACAAAGATAAAATGAAATGAAGTCAGATTTATGTTGTTGACCTTTTATAATATCGTCTACAAAGTCAAACAATAACAAACAAGGACAAATTGAAAAATAGTTGTTAAATGGCTGTTCCATAACAGTTATCTCCTCTTCAGGTTTGTGTTACTCCCTCTTTAGGTTCTGTTTATATAAGAAGCTAGTGCCATTCCATAACATGGTTGACATGTGAGAACAGGAATATTATTCCTTAAGAACATTAGCTGGCGATTATCGCCTCTGATGAGCTGTTCATCGTTCAGGAACTCCCCCATAGAGAGTAGATGGGTGTTTAATCCATTTAGATAATAAACAGGTTGTAGGTGTGTTGTTTTCTCATACGCCTTACCATTGCGCAGAAGAACAGTGTGTGTAATAAACACTGTTCTGGCCTCTTTGACTTGAGTAATATTATTAGCCGTCTGAATCATCAGTGGCTGTGCCAATTTGAAGGCATCTACTAAGTCGGATCATTGGCCTGTGAAGTGCATTGATGCACCTGAGTCCAATAGCCATTGAGGCTGTTGAGGCTGTTCTTGCTTACATCTTGAACATGAACATTTATCAATAAAATTATATTGCACCTCCGTAGGGTGTGCAGATGCTACTAGGCCATAGAGGCCGACAGGTACAGAGCAGTAAAAAAATATTTTTTATTGAGCCAAAAGAAGTGGGCATCAACACGGATCGATGCCAAATAAGGCTCTGCTCAATGTAATTAGCATTAGGTTCATGATCAAGAAAAATAGGGACTGATGCGAAATAATCCGGGTTGTAATCCCTAGTGAAGTCTGGTAGCGGCGTTGGGCTGCCAAGAAAAATGGTCCTATCATCGATGCGTTGACGCTTCAACAGTGTCTCACTTCCCAGGAGGTAGGGGAAATCATCTTTGGTGAAGATGAAGTTCAGAGAGGGCATTCGCCATTTCAGGGAGTGATCCTGAGGCGGGTGGACGATATCAGCAACATGAGTCTCAAGATGTTTGAGCGTCGAGACTGTCGGGGTGATGTCCATGCAATCGGCTAGATCATGTGCCTTCTCGGCATTTACCCAGACACTGGGCCTTGTTTCCGTGGAGCTGGTATACCGACGAGGTATAGGCTTGGCGGCAATTGCTGCCGGGATTGCTTTCGGAATGAAGGCGGGGGCAGGGATGATCCTACCATTTCCATTGATTGTGGTGACAACCAGAAGGGGAGCTGGAGGTGCTGAAAGTGGAGCCGATGATGAGGCTATGGGAGCGGAAGGATCGACCACCATCACAGATTCTTCCATATGGGCATGATCGCGTTGTTTGGCGGCTTCTCATCGTTTCTTCACTTTTTTCCCAGCACAAGATCGTCCTTTCTTCTGATCACCTGAGCCAGACCCAGTAGGCTGTTCCTCTCTGGATTTTCCTTTCCAGAAGGGCGGGTGATCGGACTTATGCTTGACAGTGGAGATCTTGTTCGCCAATTGTGAGAGTCGTGAGACCCCTGCTAGGCATTGGTATTCTCCGGTGATTGTGTTAGCCACTATGGTATACTCGAGTTTATCGAGGGAGTAGTAAGATAGGAGCCATGTTGATATCATATCCCATTTCTGGGGAATAGCAATGATCAAGATCAAGGCTTGGACAAAATCAGGGACCATGAAGCCATGTTGCTCAAGACGAGTGAACATAGCGGCGAGCTTGGAGATCTCATCAATGGGATCTCCACCAGAAAGCCTGAAAGAGAAGGCTTTATGTATCTCTTGGAGCACGGTGGCAGCAGACGCCTTGTTGAAACGCTTCTTGAGACCATCCCAGACTTCTTTCGAAGTCATATGCATCACAGGGATACCCACAATAACTGACTTGGTACATTTTATCTTAATGTACCTGATCGCTGCACTATTCTCGGTAACTCAATCATTACGAGCCTTAATAGATTCAGCTGTAGTGGGGCGAGAAGAGGCAGTGGCCGGGGCTGAAGACTCAAGGGCAGGCTTGGTGATCAAGCCAGAAACATATGTCCAGAGCTTCTGAGCCATCAAGAATTGAGACATCCTGGTGGACCAGGAGAGCCAGTTGGAGCCGTCAAAGGCTGGGACAGAGTCGAATCCGGTCTTGGAAGACATGTTGATAGAAGGCTAAACAGAGCATAATCAGCAATCAATGGTATATGAAAATGCAGGGCAAAATCGAAGATAATGCCAAAGCCTTTGAATCAAAAGATTCGGTTATGCATCACTTTCTTGTGGACTTAATCCGCGGCAATAGCCATTGAAGGCTAGTGGTAGATCGGGGAGGAACTGATCATCTTGCTATATTGTTCATTGTCATTACAGACAATGAGCAGCGATGGTACCACTATGTACAACCAGGCGAGGCCTGCCAACACCACCAGTATTTGCGCTGAAGCACATAAGCCAGTGCAGGTGGGGCCTATAACCTATTAAAAGGTAACTATGGAAGAGTGCAACTACCTTACCTGATTGTAGAGGGTACTTAGAAATAGACTACAGGGGTAACTCACTGGAAAGCAAGTTATATTGCTGAGGTGAGTCAAGTGCCTTTATATATGCCCAAGGTATCTAGATATGGTAATGATAGTAATCTAATCTATATACGGCATCATCAGTATGTAAAACAATACCGGAATCATATGATGCATCATGTGATGACGTCATATGCATGTCTTGGACATTCATCTTTCAACATATAAACTGGTGCTTTCCTCTCTCATCCTCTCTCTCTCTAAGCTTATCTATGTGTGAGCCCACAATGCTCGATTCTCAGCATAGTCTTTGGATTATGCTTTGAGAAGATAGTTAAGTGGTTGCCCTAATATTGGGTGTCTTGCAGGGTCTTGCAGAACAAGTCGAAGTCCCAATCTACAGCACATGGGTTGAACAGTCAATTTTGAGTGAATGAAGGTTTTGGAAACCCAGGCGTCAGAGGAGCTCAGGGAACCTGCAGGAGTCATCTGAAATCAGGGAGACGTCGGTCAGGTTCTGAAAATCCCTTTCATGTGAGTTGATTGATAGGAAGATGGCAAGATCTGAAGAGTCGATATAGATGTGTAGTATGCAAAGAATGGTGACAAGATAGGGAAGGCAACTCCCAATGGTTAAGGTATCGAGGAGTTCGAGTCAAATGAAATTGAGGTGGGTAATTTGCAGTAGAGGTGGCGCATTTCCAGGGATACATGAAGGCTGCATGTAAGCAATGATAAAATTATTGATAGATGGGAGAACCAATATGGCGTTCATTACATTCTCCCAGGACTTCCAAAGAGGAGTTGTTATAGTTTTCGACAATTCTGGATCCAAGGTTGTCAACAATTCCAGGGTGAGGGATTTGGTGTTGGGTTGCATAATAATACTCAAGTAGTATGGGCCACACACGAGTGAATCCAAAGGAGTGGTCAGTGCCCTGAGATTATCTAGAACCTGGAATCTTTCAAAAAAGGGAGCTAAAACTTGAAAGGCCCCTGGGTTGATCTCATCTTGTATCATCGTGTGGTGTTTGGCATCCCCCAGGCCTTTCACTTTGTGGCCATAGTAGCGTATGCGGATAAGATCATCGTCATATATGCACCTCATGAGTTTCTGCAGTGGGTTTGGTCAGTGCCCAGCTTGGAGTGACCTATTGTTACTTACCAGTACTCCCCCTTCGATAACATATGTGTCACAAGGAAGGCATCAAATTAAATAGTTGATAGAGAGTAATTGGTGCCAGAGGAGATTCAGTGCAATGTCGGAAAACGTTTGACAAGTTTGTGCGAGTGCATAGAGGGTCGCGGCGCCTTCAGTGGGTTGGTGGGGTAAATTGTACATGTCGGGATTCTCTGGGGTAAGGTGGCTGAAAATCAAGTGGAGGATGTCGTCCATGAGTAGAACCTGATGCATCGTGGAACAGAAATGGGGGCATGGGTCAGCACACAAGGATTATATATGGGAAATAATAGGAGTGTCTCACAGGAGACTCATGAGCTCCTCTTGAAGGAAACTCCTCATTAGTTTCATGTGCCTGCGCATGGCTCCCGAGTTCTACATCTATTAGACTGTGAAGTGTCTACTTGATATCACTGCTGGGCCACTCCCCTTGACACTCCGCATCCTCTTTCAAGAATGTAAAAAATTGGTGGGAATCAGTGATTATTTCCCTGATTTTAACTGCGTTTTTTTCTGGAACATGCACTCCAAAGAAAAGGTGGTGTACCTACTACCTTACCCCCCCCCAAGTCAAACAAAAAATGGATGATCCGTGGGCATTGCAAATTCATGATTTCCTACCCGAAGTCCAGTGCACCACTCAGGCTCACTGCTCAGGCCACATACTACTTTGCCCAGCTCGGGTGCATCTAGTGGTTAAAGGTTCGACTCGGTTCGACTTTTCGTCCCAATTCAGGGAAGTTGAACCATAGTCGGTCACCAAGTTCTTCGGCCACAATAGAACCTGACCATAACTGGTGGTGGCTGGTTAGAAGGTCAGAGTTGCGGTCACTGACTGACTCTGACCAGTCATGGTCAAGACCAACCGTAAACCCCGAAAGGTTGACCTGAGTCGACATTTGTTGTTTCTTTTCAAAAGGGGTTTTAGCTTTTAGGTATGTAAAAGTCATCGCCATTGTCTGTTTTGGCAGCGGTGGAGTTGGAGGAGGATTGGATGGGGGATTCAGAGAATGATGGTCTTCCCAGTCGAATTCGGAGTCATAAATGACATCTCTGGGGATGTAAATGTTGAGAATGGTGTCGCCACAGCTAAGGACTTTCTATCAGTGTTCAGTGCAGAATCTGGTTAGCCCCTATCATCAGATCCATTGCCATCAGAATCGGAATCACTGCCAAATGCAGGTTCCATGAAAAAGGCACCCTCGTCTTCCGAATCGGATTCAATCGCGGTGTTTGCTGTACTGCCTTTTGACTTTGATGAGTCATTCTTTTTATCTGTAGGTGGCTTCGGGCACTTGTCCTTAAAGTGTCTTTTCTCCCCACAGTTCCAGCATACCCCATGAGGTTTTCTTTCAAACCTTCCTTTTCCATTGAACTTCTCTGACGACATGACACTCAGGGCCTCATCATGGTCCTGGTCTTTGGCCTTCCCATTCCCACCATTTTGACAGGAACACTGCATCTGCTGGCATTCGTACTCCTCGGATATCAACGAGATCAAGGCATTGGGAGTGATAGTCTTGGTGGAGGAATATAGCTTTGCAGCCGCAAGTTGATTCAATGCGAAGTTGGCAAGGGAATATGGGAGGGATGATATAATTGTGGAACAGTAATCTTTCTCGTCAATGTCCACACCTACAGTCACTAACTCCTCCCATTTCATGCGTAACTTGTCCAGGAACTGTCGGAGGTTGCCCTTGTCAGGGCACTTCGACTCGAGGAAACGCGTCCGAAGATCCGTCTGGGTGAATGCACCCTTTTTGGTGTACTCAGTGATGATTGCATCCCATTGTTCCTTAACAGACTTCTTGTTTCGGATACGCATGAGAGCAGAGTCGGGGATTTTCTGGGTGAGCAGCAACTTTGCCGACTGTTCGTCCTTGTCCCACTGACTAATTGCAGCAGCCAGATCCTCAGCACTAGGTGCAGCAGGAGCAGGAGCATCAGCAGTCGTTGCAGGAAGATCCTCCAGTTTCGGCACAGAGGGACGTTTACTGGTGCCATCAAAATGGCCCCAGTAACCTTTTGCCTCAATGGCGTCCTGGAAACGGAGCGAGAAGACCGCCCAGTTCAATGCAGAAGCATCGAGCTTCAGAACAGACGATGGAAGGGTGTTGGCAAGAGAAGTTGTGGTGATGGAAGACATTGGACACAAAGAGATGGGGTATGGCGGGGTCTATGCAGAGAAATGCTGGGCCACATATTCTGCTTCGGTTGTCGACAAGGCGATGATTTCCTGTTGTTTAGTGCTCCATGAAACGGCTCCGCCGTGTATCAGAAAGGCGTACCCCGAAATAGGATGCCGATCTTCGGCCATGCTACCATCTGCATCTGCATACCCCATCAAATCCATCTTTGATGTCCCATAGGTCAGCCATAGCTCCATTGTGCCCTTCAGGTAGTGAAAAATTCGCTTCATGGCCTCCCAATGTGTAAGTCCGGGTTTTGTCAAAAAACGAGAGACGGTCTGGATGGCAAAGGCGATGTCAGGACGGGTTCCGAGTGCCACATACATTAGTGATCCGACTGCCTTATGGTGAGGGACATCGCGCATTTGGGCAAATTCGGCAGTTGTTGATGGCGACTGGGCTGTGGTGAGTCGGATGTTGGTGTCCATGGGGATGGAGACGGGCTTCAGGTCTTGGAGTCCATATCAACGGAGAATGGAGTCGATGTAGGAACATTGGGAGAGGTGGATGGTGCAACATTCTTGGTCAGATTTGATCTTGATGCCAAGTAACCAGTGGAGTTCGCCCAAATCAGTAATGTCCACATATTCCGAGATCCGTGCCTTGAAATCAGCAATCAAAGTGATTGATGTCACTGCGATTGTACAGTCATCAACATGGACCAATACAATGATAATTGCCTGCCCCTCGCGCTGAAAGAAAATGGCCTGGTCGACATCACAATGAGCAAAGCCTAGGTGAGTCAGCATAATTTCGACCAGCTTTTGATACCAGTGCCAGCCTGATTGCTTCAAGCCGTATAGGGTTTTCTGGAGTCGACACACGAGTTTCACCAAGCCAGGGGCATGATAGCCTGGAGGTTGCTGCATGAAAATTACCTCACGACCTGTGAGTTCTCCATTAAGGTAAGCCCCCTTGATATCAATCTGATGAAGCTCCAGGTCCTCGGCAGCTGCCATCGCCAAGACAGATTGAATCGCTGCAAGTTTGGCAACGGGCGCAAATGTGTTGAAATAGTCGACACCCAGTACCTGCGAGAATCCTTGGGCTACAAGACGGGCCTTATACTGAATGACATTTCCAGCAGCATCTTTCTTCATGCAGAAAACCCACTTGGAACCTACAATGTTGGCATCAGGAGGGGCTTCAGTGAGTTCCCATGTTCCTGCTTGGCGAAGGGTCTCTAATTCTTCGTTTATTGCCTTTTTCCACAGTGGCCAGTCAGGGCGACATTTCACCTCAGCTAGGGTTCGAGGCTCCAATGCCTCTGCCTCTCCAATTTCGGCTGCCATAGCATACTCCTCAACAAGGTTCATGACAAAATTGGTCCACATCATCCAATCTGACTGACCCTCCCCCTCAAGCACATGACTTGGCTCTTCAGCAATGACGGTCGGGGCTTGGATACCAGAGGTGACGACAGGGTCTGATGGGCAGTTTGAGGTATGTCCATGCCCTTCTAGAAGATCAAAAATGGTGGCGTGCGAGGGACAAGGATTCGCGCAGTAATCCATCATGACTTGCGACAGCTTGCAAATCCAACATCTGGTTCTGTAGTGCATCGGTGCGGGCACATTCGGATATTGTGACGACATGCCACAGTGGCAGAGCACATCAGCAAACCCCGATTTGTCTGTGATGCTATAAATGCAGGGACCCATGCTAGCCGATGCTGTCGTCAAGGGGACCCATTCTACACAGCATCGGCTAGCAAGTTTAGCTGACCCAGGGTTTGCTCATGTGCCATGCACTTGGACAAGTTGGACTGCACCATCAAATTCACCTGACTCGGACTCGACGTAAATAAGTATGGTTATTCGAGAGTTCTGCCACAATCTCATTTGCACCTCATGGAAAGCCTTCCAGGCTATCTGGCCACGTGTGACAGTCCGCTTTTGTGTCCCACATATCGACATCATGGATGTTCTCGCCACTTCAGGCCTCTTAGCTGGGACTTTCAGGAATGGGATTTCTGGAACCCCACCTCCGAACTGCGCTAGTGTTCTGACCACCCCGCTCAAACTGTCTATTCAGCTGAAAGGACTGTCACGAATGGATTTTCAACTTATCCTGCAAAACCATCTGGCAACCTTGTTGGCAACACCCTCTTATCACGGGTGATCCAACATCGCTGCAACTACCCTCTCCAAAGTTTGAACTTTTCACACATCATGGATATATTCAAGGTGCATTATTATTGTGGCACCACACGGTATTGCATTTTCGACGATGACCAAGTCTAGAGGTAATTTTTAATTCAGCCAATGAACAGATCAAGGAGGCTGCCTTGTCCCTCCCTTTTCTTGACTTCCTCCCTCAACACTTTTCCCCTATAGATCCACTCCACCCTGTAACCTTTGAACTGGCGAAAGACCTTGACGCGCCGGGGTGGAACGTCACAATGCACAGGCGATACTGCCTGATTCTCACTCCACTACGAGGGATTCGACGGCGACTAATGGAAAACCCAGATTTCAGGGGTCCATATAAGGCCCTCATCACTTCCATCTACACAATTGGCAACAGCGCGAGCTTAGTACTTATTAAGGAACGATGGCCTAATGAGCCTACTGATGAGGACGTACGAAGCTTCTTTGATAACCATTGGCCCACAATACGCATAACACGTCTGACAGGCGCTTGGGGTGAATCGTATGGAGATTATGAAGTCTTCACTATTGAGAGACTTTTAGTTGAGGCGATTGTGTTCGGAGTTGTACATGGGACCTTAGCTCCTTGGTGTCATGCTGATATTGTGACTGTTATCACAGCCATTGTTGGGCAAGGAATCAGACGGCTCGCGACTAAAGCTACTCTTTGTTTCCACAGTTCTTTATGAACTCGGACACCAAATCCTAAAGTGTTGGTCGAAGGGATGGAAAGTGAGGACACCTGCAGAAGAGCCTTACCTAATCCTTCTTTGGTGGCTTTTTGGGTCGCCAAGAACACGAAGATGGGAGTCCGCTTGGTATCGGTTGGCTCTCTCCAGACGGGGCAAGGATATTTGGTAAGCCCTACTACATCAGCTAATGCTTTGCAATTTAGACATTTCAATAGATACTGTTACTGCTGATGAAATTGTGGCTCAATGGACGGGTGGGTTTCCAATAGGATCCCCACTCTTCCGCTCATCAAACAGGGAGATCTTACATATCATTCCTTCACCCCGGTGCTGCCGCCAAAAATCAAGCTACCAAAGGTCAATCCCCCTCAGCAATCTGGGGAACTGAGGGCAAAGTCCTCTGAACCACTGGGGGGAGACGCTTCTTCGCGCAGCGGAGATGTCCAGCATAAGGAATCGAAGGATGCCAGGGAAACAAGGACACTGGTCCTAGGCTTTGACAGGACGGACGATTGGTACGTGCACGACTTGAAAGTCATGAAAACTGAACATAAATGCAAACACTCATCCCAAGGGTGAAGGCCGAGGTAGTTCGCTTCAAGCTCCTGATCAGAGACTTTCAGCTTATCTCTCGATTTTCCAAAATGCACAACAGAAATCAAATGTTGGTGAAATCTTGGACATGCTCGAGAAGGGCGATCCTAGGGCCCAATTGGTCTACTATCAGGTTGAGTCTACTCCTGTTACCGCGATTTATCGCTAACACTGGTGTTTAAAAGCCTGGGATAGGATCGTTGTTAGAGCAACACCAAAACCAGCAAGCTCAATGGCACACTCAACAGTGACCAGAGCACTAGCTTTGTGGGCTCACACATAGAATCAAACAATAAAGGAGTGGAATGAGATAGTATTGACATTAGAGTCACACACTGGTTAGGTGGGGATTCCAAGAGAATACAACTAGAGTTACATGCTTCTGTGCTAC
>Ga0307516_10008291_pt1 | contig 11780 bp, 6 predicted proteins | sample 19_EM_MG_FD_203310 | JGI IMG/M metagenome (GOLD analysis project Ga0307516, IMG submission 203310) | Populus trichocarpa ectomycorrhiza microbial communities from riparian zone in the Pacific Northwest, United States - 19_EM | ecosystem: Host-associated > Plants > Roots > Unclassified | place...
GCTTCAGGTGGCGGGCGGGGGCGGTTCATCCGGCGGCGGCACGCACGCGACGGGCGGAAGCGATCCGTTGAGCGGCGGCGCAGCGGGAGACGGTGGAGCGGCGGACGGCGGCTACGCCGGCTACAGCGACGACGGCGCTTTGAGTAGCGTGAAGGGCTGCACGAACCCGACGCCTTTGAAGCCTCACGTCGATACCGGGATCTATACGTGCTCGGAGGGTTACTTGCACCGCGCCTCGGCGCATCGCTGCGTGACGCATCTGCCGCGCGACGTCGCGATCACTGCGCCGGCGGGAGTGACCTTGATCAGCGACGAGTGCTCGCGCGATACGGACTGCACGAAGCCGAACACGTTCTGCGTCATGCTCGACGGAACGGAGTACGGCTGCGGCAATGCCCCGAAGCAGTACCGACGCATCTGCGAGCAGGGCTGTCAGGTCGACGCCGATTGCGGCGCGAATTTCGCCTGTGTTTGCGGCCCTGACATCGGCACGTGCGCCCCCGTGAGCGCAATCTCGGGCTGCCACACCGATGCCGATTGCACGACGGGTCTCTGTCTCTCGAATGGGTCTACCGGGCCGTTCGGGCCGCAGACCTTCGCGTGTCAGCTGCCGGGTGACGAGTGCGACGCTGCGAAGGACTGTGGGCCACCTATTGCCTATTGCTCGATGGCGGCGGGCGGGCGCAAGTGTCAGCCAGGCCTGGCGTGCGGACGACCGTTCCTCGTCGCACGAACGGCTCGGCTCGCCAGCGTCGTGACTTCCGAGGCCTGGCTCGGTGTCGAGGCTGTCCCGGCGTTGCCCATCTGCGGCGATGCCGCGCTGGCCCGTCGGCTCGCCGACCACTGGGCGCGCATCGGCTTGATGGAGCACGCGTCGATAGCGGCCTTCGCGCGCTTCACCCTGCAGCTCTTGGCTCTGGGCGCGCCCGCGGAGTTGGTGCGCGACTCCATCCAGGCGCAGGTCGACGAGACGCGCCACGCGGCTCTCGCGTTCGAGCTGGCCAGCGCGTACGGAGGCTCGCCGCTCGGTCCCACGGCGCTCGATCTTCGCGGCGCGCTCGATTCCCTGTCGCTCGAGGAGATCCTGCGCACGACCATCGCCGAGGGCTGCATCGGCGAGACACGCGCCGCGCTGGAAGCTGCGGAGGCCGCGCGGGTCGCGAGCGTGCCCGCAGTTCAAGCGCTGCTGCAGCGCATCGCCGACGACGAGAGCGCACACTCGGCGCTCGCCTGGCGAGTAGTGCAGTGGATCCTGGCCGAGCATCCGGAGCTTGCCCCCATCGCACGGGCAGAGCTCGCCGGCGCGGAACCTTCGCCGCCCGCGAGCGAGTCGTCCGACGACGTAGGCGCCCGCGCCCACGGTCTGCTCGACGCGGCCAGCCTCGCGCGCGTCCACCGTGCGGCGTTGCGTGAGGTCATCGTGCCGTGCGCAAGCGCCCTATTCGCGGCGCCCCTCGCCGCCTGAGAAGCGCAAGAGAATGATCAGTGTTCACGCTGGCGCGTGACGGGTTGGTCCGTGCCGGTTCCGCTTCGAGGCGTACATTGCGGTGTCCGCATTCGTCGCCCGAAGGAAGCATTTCGTCGAGTCGAGCGTAGCAATCTCGTCATGCAGTTCACCCGCGCGCTGTTCGGGCTGTCACTCGCGGCCGTGGTCGGCGCGGCCGTAGCTTGCGACCCCGATTGCGACGACCATCGCGCCAAGGCATTGCAGGAGGTCTACGGAGTCGCGTTTCGGTGCAGCGGCTCGGAATGCCGCGCCCACCTCACTTCCAGCGACATTCACCGCTTGTGGGATGGCTTGCCCAAAGGAGGCATTGACGGCTGCCGCGACGTCTCCGCAAGGCCCGACGCCCACTCGTTCTCAGCCGCCATGGGCGACCCCTGCTGCCACGCAGGCGGCAGCGCGTGCACACATTTCTATTACTACGTCGTCAGCGCCGCAGCGGCGGAGATTTGTGTGGCGCTGTAGCGCGCTAGCTTTCGCGCCAGCTCGATCGTCGCCGACCGAGCTGAACATTTACTGAGCTCGCGCGGCTTCGCCCCGAGGCAGATGGGCGTTCAGCGAGCGCGCGACGGGCAGCATCAGGCAATAGCCTGAGAGCACGATGAAAACCGGCGCCGCCAGGCTGTCTCGATGGTCAAGATTGAGGGTGAGTTCGCAATGATCCGAAGCTTTCTTTTCGCACCGAGGCCGCTGCGTCCTGACAAGTAGAAGGTTCAATCGATGTTTGGAAAGCCCTTGATCGCAGGAGGCCTGCACCAACCCTCATCAACGCTCTTCGCGAGCTTCACGGCGCGACGCCCGGCGCCAAGCTGCTCGCTGGGGGTTGAAGCTCGCCGCGGGCTTGCGCGCCAACTTCTGCTGCGGCAGAGTGTGCGTCATGCCCCAGATGTCGGTGGCGAGGGTGTTAACCTTGGGAGCTTGGGTTGTCGCTTGCGGTTCATCCCACCATGGCCCGAGTGATGCAGGTCATGGCGGGGGCAACACTGCTGGAACAGGTGAGGGTGCCTCTTCGGGCATGAGCACGGCCGGCGGAGCGAGCGGTGGCAGCCAGGCCGCCGGTGCCACAGCAGGCGTCGCGGCATCCGCAGCTGGAGGCGATGGCGAGGTGAGCGGAGAAGGCGGCGTAGCAGCCGGACGCGGGGGTGGCCCCGGGGCGGGCGGAAGCCAGCCAGAAGACGGCGGCGCAGCTGGTTCTGCCCCGCACAAGGGCTGGAGCGTGCCCACGTTGATTGAGGACTTCAATGGCGGAAACACCGCGGCGCCGCGTGTCGCGGTCAATGCCATGGGCGTCGCGGTAGCTACCTGGAGCGAACAGGAACAGGACCAGGTCACGTACAACCTCCGATCGAATCGCTACGATCCTCTTTCAAAACGTTGGGGCAGCCCTCAGTCATTGATTGTGCTTGGCACCCCCGCCGGCAGTTGGATCCCCTCGAGCGTGGCTGTGGATGTGACGGGCAACGTCGCGGCCGTGTGGCAGCAGCAAACGGGAGCCATCCGCGCGAATTGCTACGACGCCACGTCGAGCAGCTGGGGTGTCGACCAACCGATCGCGGCTGAAGGAACCTACGACGCGTCTGCTCCCGGGGTAGCGATGGATGCGGCTGGCAATGCCGTTGCGGTTTGGCGCGCGTTCGGCGACCTGCGCTACAACATTTATGCGAGTCGCTACGACGCGCAATCCAAAGCCTGGGATGCCGCACGACTCCTCGAGACCGCGAGCGCAGGTTTCGCGAGTTTTCCGAGCGTGGCGGTGAATGCAGCAGGGAATGCGGTCGCCGTTTGGGACCAGTATGACGGCTCGCACGAAAACATTTATGCCAATCGCTACGACGCTCAATCGAAGACTTGGAGTGGCGCTGGGCTCATCGAGAACGACAGCACCGGCGAGGCTTATACTCCGCTGGTCGGTGTAGACGCGCCCGGGAATTCGCTGGCGGTGTGGACGCTCTCCATCGCATCGGTGCGCACCATCTTCGCGAACCGCTACGACGCGGGCTCCGCCAGCTGGGGCACGCCGGTGCAGCTCGATGCCTCGAGCGCAGACGGGGTGGGGCTCGCGGTGAACGCGTCCGGAGCTGCGGTCGCGATTGGATGGTCACGAACGGCAACCGGTTCGAGACTTTGGGCCAATCGCTACGCTGGTCCCGCGAACGGCTGGAGCACCTCACAGATTGTCCGAGACAGTCCCGCAGCAACCCTGCTCGCTCCCGCAGTGGCGATTGACGCGTCCGGCAATGCCGTGGCCGTTTGGGCACAAACGGAAGGTCAGATGACCACCCTCTGGGCGAGTTGGTACGACACCCAGTCGGGCAGTTGGGGCGACGCCTCGCCCATCGGAAACAACACCAGATACAGCGTGAGCATTCCGCAAGTTGCCATCGACGGCTCCGGCAACGCCGTCGCCGTTTGGACGCAGTCCGACGGCAAGCTCGACAGCGTTTGGTCCAGTCGCTTCGAGTAACGGCGTAGCAGCGAGCGCAGAGCGATAGAGCTCGATGAAGTGTCGATCGAGCCAGCCGTCCGTCTGATCCAGAAGCTCTAGGTCACCGAGCAAACCGCTTGCGCTCGACGTTGGCCAGATGGGAACATGCCGACATGAGCGTCCGATGCGTCCTCGGTACGTCGGCCTTCGCCGCGTTGGTTGGGGCAGGGTTGACCGGCGCATGCGCGAGCACGCCGGGCCCGACGCTAAAGGCTGCGGGGACTGGCGGCGCCGCGCAAGGAAATGCCGGCTACGGATCCGGCTTGGGCGGCTTGGGCGGCTTGGGCGGCTTGGGCGGCGCGGGCGGCGGAAGCGACACAGCTGGCACCGCAGGCGCGGGCCTCGCGGGAAAGGCGGGTGGATCCGGCGGCGGCGGCGGCGAGGCAGGTCACGACGGCGGCGCGTCGTCCACCGACGGTGGCGCCGGTGGGCGCGCCGCGGGCTGCGGAATGGCAGCGCCCCTGTTGCCGACCCCGGCGCCGTTGAACAACTACGTCGAATTTCACGTAACGACGACGGGCGCGACGCCAGCGGGCCCACAGCCGGCGAATGCTGGCTCGCGCTCGTATTGGGTGCGCGTGCCCGCGGACTACGATCCGAGCCGCTCATATCGCACCGTCTTCCAGACCGGTCTCTGCATTCAGAGCGCCGGGCAGCCGACGGTGCTGCCGCTCTTCAACGCGATGGCCGGAGGGAGCGACGAAGCCATCTACGTCGTCATCGACGCCCCGGCGAGCGGCTCCGCGCTTCGCTGCTATGACACCAGCAAGGGCCCGCAGTCCAGCGACTTCGAAGCGTTCGCGCTCGTGCACGACGCCGTCGCTGCGCGCTACTGCATCGATGAGGAGCGTGTCTTCGTCGTCTCGCGAGGCCAGTCCGTGTCGGACCAGCTCGGCTGCTACTTCGGTGGTCGAGCGAACCCCGCGCGCGCGTTCGGCAGCTCGCTGCACGTGCGCGGGCAGCTGCTCCTCGACGGCGAGGGCGAGCCAGCGATGCAGCCGCCGTGCGACGGCCCCGTCGCCGCCCTGTGGCTCGACGATATGGGAGCGCTGCCACCGCACGCGTCGAGCGGCGGCTCGCTGACGCGGGTGCGCGCGCAAGACACCTGCACGGGCACGACGATGTCGCCCTGGGGCATGGGTCTCTACCCAGGCTGCCAGCAGGCTGACGGATGCCGAGCGGGCTACCCCGTCGTGCTCTGCTCCATCGTGTTCGGCAGGACGGATCAGGCGTCGCTCGCGGTCAAGATGTTCGAGACCTTCATGGAGCAAGCGTCGCCGTCTTCCGCGCCGTAGAGCAGCCGTCACCTCGCCGTCAGCTGCCCGGCGACACGAAACTTCGCCGTCCGTTCGTTCGCGAGCTGCGCGATGCCGCAAGACAACGTGCACAGAATGTCGCTTTGCAAACGTGCATGGCGTGCTAGCGTCGCCGACAACGAAGGGTGGCAACTATGAGGGTATCTGGGTCTGTTCGAGGTGCGGTTGGCGCGGCGGTCACGGTCGCCTTAGCATTGTTTCTGGCGTTTAGCGGCCAGGGCTGCGGTGCTTCCGTTGACGTCAACGCAAACGATGAACGAGTCGGAACTATCGAAGAAGCGCTCACAAGCGCCGCGACGAAGATCGACTGCGGCGGCCCCGCAGCGTCGCCGTACGTGGCGGACGACGACTTCTCAGGCGGCTCGACGGTCACCCGTGCCAATACGATCGACCTCAGCGCTGCCTATAACCCGGCACCCGCGTCCGTCTACCAGAGCCAGCGCTTCGGCAACTTCACCTACACGCTGCCAGGCTTCGGCGCCAAGACGTGGAATCGCGTCCGCTTGCACTTCGCGGACACGCACTGGACCGCTGCCGGTCAGCGCGTTTTCAACGTCACGATCAACGGCAGCATGGTGCTCAAGAACTTCGACATCATCGCGAGAGTCGGCGCCGGCAACAAGGCGCTCGTCGAGTCCTTCACGATGCAGGCCAACGCGTCGGGGCAGTACGTGATCCAGTTCGCGACGGTGACCGACGCAGCCACCGTCTCGGGCATCGAGGTCTTCCCGACGGCGCAGTCGGGCACGCCCACGACCCTGAGCGGCACCGCGTACGCGCAGCAGTGCGCGCAGCAGCTGGTGCCGCTCCCGCCCAACTTCGGCGGCGGCGGAACCGGCGCTGGCACGTGCGCCGCGTGCTTCCAAACCAACGCGTCGTGTATCGGCTGCAAGGTCGGCTCGTGGACGTACGCGGGCCAGGTCAGCCCGGCCGAGGCGGAGCAGTCCTTCAACGGACCGGACGCGGTCGAGATCTTCTACTGGGAGAGCGGCGGCAACACGCCGGGCCTCTGTATGATGGCCGCGCGGAACGCAAACGGTGGTGTGCGCGTCGACTTCCACGGCGTCATGTGTCAGGCCGCGAGCGGTCCGGTCTGCTATTGGGATCTCGCGCAGCCCGCGCAATTCAGCTGGGCCTTCACGGGTAACGACGGCCCCAACGAAGATGGTCACCTCGCGATCCCGACCACGGCAAAGGTCATCACATCGACGACCTCGATTCCGAGCCCTCCGGCGTTCGTCGGCGGCTCCGACCTCGCCTACAGCGCGACTTCGTCGATCCACTCCTACCAGAACGCATGCACCGACTGTCACGCTGGCCGTAACACCTTCAACAACCACCCAGGAACCGCCACCGATCTCAAGGGCCGCGGCCTCGTGACCTCGGCAACCGACTGGTTCCCGATGGCTTGGCCCTCGCCGATCGCTCCGGCATGGGATCCGTCAGAAGCGCCCCTCGGCGCTCCATGGCCGCTGAACCCGGGCCCGCTGGACACGAGCAAAGTCTCGGGCAGCACGAGCTGCCCCGGTTGCCACACCGAGGGTCAGATCGGTGGCCCGTTCCCGCAGCCGTCGCTGAGGACGCCGTTCTTCTGCGCCACGCTCGTCGGCGAGGCGATGAGCCGCAGTCAAAACAACTGCCCTGGGACGTTCCCGTGGGACCCCACCAAAAACCCGGATATCAACTGCCCGACGGGCGCGATGCCGCCGGATTCCAACGACAATCCATTCAATCCGAGCTTCGGGCAAGATGCCTTCGGCGACTTCACGCAGGCACATCAGACAGGGGTATGTAACGGCCTCGACTTCCGGACGCAGTTCCTCGCGCCGCCTGGTGGCAGCACGCTCCTGAAGACGGCCGTCACACCGGTGTCGACGATGGGGTACTCTGGGTCCTTGTCGCCGGCGACGACGTACGGCATCGCCTCCGCGACCTCGATCAAGCTGTACGATCCCCTGCAACTGAAGTGGATCACGACGAAGGGGACCACCATCAACAACAAGACCGTCGTGCCACCGGGGACGCTTTCGCAGATCTTCGTCTCTACCGGCAGGTCGATTACAACCCTCTCCCAGAGCGGGACCACTTCGTTCGTCTGCAAAACACCGGCGTGCAGCGCGACCGGCGTCTGCAACTGGGTGTGCGACACGAGCGGCTACTCTAGCTTCGCCCAGATGGTCGTCCAGGTCAGCAATACGAATGGCGAGGTGGTCGTGGCGCTCGACCAGGGTCGTCACACTCTCTTGGCGAGCTTCCCGGGCACGTCGGGCGCGTACGTGCCTGACAGCTTCTTCGCGATTATGGACTTCGACGATCCGATCGCCAACCTGGCCGTCGGAGGCGATGGCGACCTGTGGGCCCTGACTCAGACCGGGGTCATCTGGCACGAGGCTCCGAACGAGGGCTGGGTGACCGTCGGCCCTCCGTTCGGAGTGACGCCCGTGTCGCTGGCTGTGGCAAACGCGAATGACGTGTGGGTGGCGTCCTCATCGGGGCTGTTCCGATTCTCCGTCCCGACAGAATCGTGGGAGGAGAAACACTGCGCAACGACGGGCTGCGGCAGCCCGTCGTTCACGACCGTCCTTGCTGGTGGCGACTCCACGAACGCCATCGCCGAGGTGTGGGCGCTCGATTCGGCTGGCAACGCCTACCGCGTCGACCGCACGCAACCGAACACGGTCAACTCAATGGCCAAGATCCCGGGCGCGACGATCACCCGCCTCTCTGTGGGGGGCCAGGGCGACGTCATGGGCATCAACAGCTCCGGAACGGTCTTCACGTTCCAGTAAGATCCCGCACGCCCTGTTAACGGAGGTAACCGCGAGAGAACACGCTTGCGGGCGCCACGGTCACGGGGTCACCAAGCGCCACGCTCCCCCACCGAGGTTCGACGAGTACAGAAGCCTGCGGGTCCGATCGTAGGAGAGGTACGCGCCTCCCTGCGAAGAAACCGGGGGAGGCGGAGGCCCGACCGGCGTCCACACGGAATCGTCGTTCTGCAACGCGCTCGAATAGCCGAGGGTCGACCCGTTCGAGGCGTACAGAGCGCCGCCGCCCAAGACAAAACCTAGCGTGCTCGCGGGAGAGCTGGGGATGAGGGACCACGTGCGGCCGTCCAGGCTCTTCGAGATTCCTTGTCGCGAAGCCATGTAGTAGATTCCTGCGGCGCTCGCGGACATTGGCTGATTGATTAGCCCGCCGCCGGTGGCGCCGGTCGTCCCCGTGGGAGTGACGTTGCTCCAGCTGACGCCGTCATCCGTCGTGAGCCACAGCCCGTCGTTGGTCGTCCCGAACAAGAACGTCGAAGCTCCTAGAATGAATACGCCCGCGCCGGGCTCGGGCTGGGTCCAGTGGGTGCCGGGAGCGGCCACCGTGAAGACCCTCCACGTTGCGCCGGCGTCCTTGCTCTCCGCCAGGCAGACTGTCCCGTATGGCGACACGCAGGCGGCGTGCATCGAGACGACGAGGTGCGTATGGTCGAGCGGATCCATCGCAATACTGTTGATCGCAGCCCCCGGGACCGCGGCCGCGACGTTGCTCCCCGGCGGGAACAGCTGCACCCAGTCGATGCCCCCGTTGCTCGACTTCCACAGACCCTCCGACCCTCCGACTGCCGTCGCGTAGATCGCTCCCGCCTGCACAGGGTCGACCGCCATGCTTTGGATCGCTCCAGTCTGCATGCTGGTGCCGTTCTGACCCGTGTTCACCTGCATCCAGTGGGCGCCGCAATCTGCAGACTTGAACAGCCCTGTCCCCCGCGTGCCCAGCCACACGGTCGACGAGACGAGCGGGTCTACGACCAGAGCGTCGGTCTCGGTGACCCCGCCAGGCGGGGTGACGAGCGTCCACGTTCCCGGCGCCGGGAGCGCCGAGCACGGGCCGACCGGAACACAGACGCCCCCGGAGAGCGTCTGTCCGCAAGGGCACGTCTGCGGCGAGACCGCGTTGCTCTCGGTGAAGGTGATCTGAGGCGATCCGCCGTCGATGGAGCAACAGTTGTTCAGCAGGTCGAGGTTGTTGGTCTCCCGCGTCACGCCCCCGTTCGACGGACCAATGCAAAGAGGGGCGTTTGTGGTTCCGTCGTGCACGCTCGTGCTGACGACGATCGTCGAGCCGGTGTTGAAGCTGGCCATCGAGCTGCAGAAGTTGCCAAACACGTTGAACTCGGCCGTATTCCACCAAGTGGCGAGATGAATGGCGCTGTCGTCGGCAACGGCCAGCAGGGGCTGCCCGTTGCCCGTGGACAAGACGACCGTGTCGTTGCCGCCCGTGGCGGGCGCGGCGATCGCGGTCATCGTGAAACTGGCGAGGTTGGCGATGGGTGCAATGGCATTGGAGGCCGAGGGGCTGGTGAAGTAGCAATTCGACCCGGAGGCGGTCCAGCCTGTCGGGCACGAGGCTGGGTGAAATAACCAGCTTTGGATGAAGAGCTCTCCTACGCCGTTGACGACGCCGAAAACGAACTGTTGCGCAGAGCCGCTCGTCGTACTGTTGAACGAGCTGGCGTTCAGCTGAAGCGAGTAGGTATCGGGGACGGAGCCCTGGTTCGCGCAACCCGAGCCGAACTGCGGCCCCGTCTCGTTCGTCACCCCGTCGACCCGCCAGAACGAGCCGACCGCCGAGGAGATGTGGCCCGGCACCTGGGCGGAGAAGTCATGCGTGGAGCCGACGTTGGCCGGATTCTGCGGCGCCGCGCTGCAAGCGATCGGCTGCCAAACCGTGCTCGGAAACGCGACCCTGAAGCAGCCAGCTTGCGGCAACGGTGCCGCCGACATCGCGGATCGCCATGCGTCCCACGACGTGAAGACGGGAGCCTCTCCGCCGGACGGCGGAAAGCTCGCGTCATGGTGGTGCCTGGAGCAGGCGACCGTCGACGTCGTCAACGCAAGGGCAAAAAGAAGGGACGGCGCTTCCCTCAGGTCCATGTGCGGGTCCTTGATCGGGCCCTTTTCCCGTTGCCGAGCCCGGATCACTCTGCGGCCAGGTGCGAGTTGAGTCCATAGTCCTTTCTTCCTAGAGGCCATGGGCGACGAGCATGGAGGCTCCAGCCGCGATGGACGAAACACTGGTCAGTTCGATGGCACTTTGATCTCAGGTGGCGGCAACCCTGCGGCCGATGTGAGGCACGTGAGCTACTTCGTCTTGACGCGCCAGAAGCCGTTGCTCTCGGTCGACGAGTAAAGCACGTTGTGTTCGCGGTCCAAGTGAATCACCCAGCCGCCGCGCGGCAAGAGCGGACTCTCGAGCGTGGCCCACCTCGTGGGGTCGCTTTCCAGTGCGGAGAGGTACGGCTTGTACGGCGGGCCTTCGTTTCGATTGCTGACGAAAAGCGTCGTCCCATCTCCGACGAGCGCGCGTACGTGAGGCGAGTCGGGGATTACACTCCAGGTGACGCCTTGGTCCGTACTCTTGAGCACGCCGTCCGTCAGTGACGTCGTCCAGAAGGTTCCGTCGTCCGCGACGTAGAACGAATCCGTGGGATCGCCGCCATGAACATTGTCCCACGACTTACCTGCGTTTGCGGTTCGCCAGAGCCCGTCGCCCCAGGTGTTCGCATAAAACCAAAGATTGCCGTTGATCATCACTTGGCCAGAGTCTTCGGAAACAGCAGGAGCGTTGTCCAAGATCTTCCACGTCGCTCCCGCGTCTGTCGATTCCACCAAACAATGGCCGTGGCCGTTCTCACAGTTGAAGTGCGGCGAAACCAGAATGTGCTCGTGGTTGGTCGGGTCGAGAGTAATCCGCTCGACGAATCCGCCGAACTGCAATGCCGCTGCGGCCTCCGGCGAAAGCACCTGCGCCCAGTCGACGCCGCCGTTCGTGGACTTGAACACGCCGTTGGTTCCGTAGCCGCTCGCTGTGTAGAGCACGTCTGGGTTTACGTGGTCGATGGCGAGCGTCCAATGACCGCCGCCGTCTATCTCATCACCCTTTTCCCCAGTGTTGACCTTGGTCCATTGCGAGCCGCAATCCGTCGATTTCCAAATCCCGAAGCCTTGTCCGCCGCCCACGTAGACCGTTCCGAGATTCACCGGATCGATCACGAAATCTTGCGTGAAATCCACTCCGGGTGGCGTGATGTCTTCCCACTCACCGACCGTCGTGAGGCTGTCGCAGGGGAGCACGTTTTTCGGCACCTCGGGGTCAGTCCCGCCGCTGCCGCTCAGTGCACCCGAGCCGCCGTCGCTCCTGGTCCCACCCTCGCTCGTTGTTCCACCTGCGCTCGTTCCACCTGTGACGGTAGAGCGACCGGCGCTCGTGCTCCCGCCGGTCGTTGCAGCGGTTCCACCGCTCGTCTGCTCGATTCCTCCACCGGTCCCGCCGGTGGAATTGCCGGAATTCTTGTGGCTCGGAGCTCCCGCGCTGGCTCCGCAAGCCGTAGTTGCCAACAGCGTCGCGGCGTACAAGCTCCAATTGGGGCGACTCATGACAAACCTCCGGTGACGCGATTGGCCAGTGTGTAAAATCTCGAGAG
>Ga0307516_10008292_pt1 | contig 11779 bp, 9 predicted proteins | sample 19_EM_MG_FD_203310 | JGI IMG/M metagenome (GOLD analysis project Ga0307516, IMG submission 203310) | Populus trichocarpa ectomycorrhiza microbial communities from riparian zone in the Pacific Northwest, United States - 19_EM | ecosystem: Host-associated > Plants > Roots > Unclassified | place...
TGCACGGGAACTCTGGGAGAGGCTGTCCTAAGAGCAGGACATAGTGGAGATCTGCAGCAATAGCGGAGAAATGATCCAGAGAAAATATGGACTCCATAGTGACTGACGAGACAAACGTCTGGATTGCGGGGGGAATATCTCCGTGGGAAATGAACAGATCCACGTCGGAACTTGACAGGCAGATAGACCACGCTCTAGGCTCTCTGACGGTATAGTCACGTGCCTGATAGCTTTGGAAACGGTGGAGCTATTCAAAATATCGGAATGCTGGCACTGGGCGCCTAAAAATGACATTTGAGCACTAATGTCGTTTCTTCTCTTCTTTCCTTTGTTTCTCCATCAATTCTTCAGCTTCTTTGCTCGTTCTGGTATGGGAGTTGGACTGCAGTAGATTGCATTCCTTTCTCATACCATAATGGACGTTATTCCTCCAGTTTCTTTTGCTTCTTGGCGGTTCTTGTGCGATAGATGACTGTCAGCATCGGCAGTCGTCTCTTGCATCAGGATAGTCTTCTTGTGCGATAGATGGCTACGATGAGGCTCCGTCGTGCTCATCCTTCGCACCAGGATCGTTTGATATTGACGTTATCTTCCATGTTCACTGTACCAAACCTGTTTGGTGCGTGACAGCGGTCATCTTGAAAACCAATACTGGTACGACTTGGGAGGCCATTATTCCTGACAGCAAATCATTTGGCTTCAATGTCCAGACGTGGGGTGAGACGACGAGAAGACTTCTGGAGCCAATCATGTCACTTTCGGATGCAAACTTCATGAAGATTGTTGACGAGGCACAGTACTACGTCAAGAGCGGTGTGAAGGGGAAAGGGAAGTCTACCAGAAGCAGTGGGTCTGTGAGTGAAAATGACAAGTTCCAGTATCTGCACGGATTTCACTGATCGGTGTGCTGTCACTCACTCACATTGTCCCACCTACTGACGCCTCATTTCAGCCCTTCAATTACACTGTCAAACTGCCGCTTTCTCGCGCCTTTCAATGCACTGTTTCCTCCCCTCTTTGGTCTCCTCGAATTCATTGTCTCCCCTGCATTTGTTATTTGCTGATTTTTGTGGTGGTAGCTTGCTTTTTTACTGCCATGTAACCCATTCTATTGCCATACACACTGCTGTCCACCTAGTAGTATGCCGTTTTAATACATTGACGTGATTCCCGCTACGCATGCTTGAATGCTTGATCAACTTGGCGGCTACCTCTTATGCACACTTGAATACTTGGTCAACTTGGCGGCTACCTACTATGCATGCTTGAATGCTTGGTCAACTTGGCAGCAGTTGTAAGCTGATCATAAGTTAATCAAGCCACCAAGCAAGTTAAGCATGTGACTTAATATCTTATTTGGTCTTAGTGGGGAAATTTCAAGTAATTAAGTCAAATTAAGGTTAAATTAAGCAACATGTAGGTTTCCTGATGTGTATTGAGTGTAATAGTGATGATAAATGTGCTAATCCTCCTCGTTCTCTGAACCAAAACGCGCGATGTCCATGCCTGTCTTCTCGGCTAAGAAGTACCTATCCTCTGCTACTCCATGAATGACAGGGCGATGTGGAATCATGGTGACAACTGATCGAATATCTGTGATCTTGATCATCTGCAAACTCTCCTCACCAAGCTTCATGCAGGAAGCCAAGACGCCATACGACCGCTCGAGTAAGTGAGGGTGGGGGTTAGAATACAGTGTGACAAGAGCGACATCAACAAACTGCAGGCGATCTTGGGCATTCTGTTCTTCATTTGCATCGTGCCAGTCATCTACTTCCCTAGCAAGCCTTGTAAAGTAGTGTACTTCTGCAATCCGGTCTCCACCATTAAAAGAGATCTGAATTGTGTCACAGATCAACGTCAAAGTCATTTTTAAAGATTGATGTACCTTGACATTGCGAGCCATGTGGATGTCTTCCAGTGCGCGCTGCAATTCTTGGTATTCAGACCGGGCGATCTGGCCATTGGGCAGGCGAAGACATGCCCAGCGGCATATTTTGGGTGTGCGTGGCAGTCCAAGATAATCTGCGATGACCCTCGCATCATCTCCGTGAACTGTAGTGAGATGCTTGTCGCGTTTGGCCAGAAGAACATAGCCATTTCCGAGGTCAGCAGATGCGTGTGGGCTTACATTGTCAGGAGGATCGAAGTGTGGGATCATGGCTTTCAGAGTGTTAACTTGACAATGACGAATGCCTTGCTGCGCAAGGTTAGAAAAAGGGTCTGAAGGCTGTCTGATCTCTTGGCCAAGATTGCCGATTGTCCTCTCCATTGTCCACTGGGATGAACAAATCGGCGAGCCGACACGAGTTGCTTCCGATGCAAGGTGACACGTAAGGTGAACACATGGACGGATGAATGGAATGCGGTCAACATGGCGCTGGTAGAAGATCCTCTCGAACTCTGGTTCCCACTCTGCAATGAGCTGACAAGTGTGCTGAAGCTGAGAAGGGGTGATGCTATATTGTGCCATGATTCAAAGGCTGGCAACAAATTTGCAGAAGTTTCACCAAAAGCACTCGGGGAGGATTCCATACAGCAGGGCCAGACATAGAGAGTATATCCAGGTAATATATTCAGTCACCTTGTACCATGAGTTAGTGTGGAGACTGGGGTCACGGGGAGCTACATCAAACGAGCCAGGTAAATACATCCTGCAGGCAGCGATGGCACGACCATGGGCTTCCAAGCTCGCAATATCCTTGAAAATGGCCCAATCCCAATTGGCTTGATTGTCCGTAGGAGCACAGTTGAATTTGCCGTGCCAAAGGTCAAGCCAGAGAGCGGCCATGTTTGTGCCACTCAGATGCATCATTTCAGAGGAAAATACCTCTGGTATACCTTGAATAAGCTCTGGCTGGAGGCCAAGCAAAATGCCTGGGCCCACGATGCCAGTCTCCAAGTGTTGGGTCTCGTAAACACGCTGTGTGGGCGAGTTAAGGAGGTGCAAGAGGCGTTGGATGTATATGTGTGAATTGCTCAGCCCGATATCATAGACATCGACATCAGGGTGGTCACATCCACGTACGTTGTAGTTATCGGGCTTGAGGAGGACTGGATAGTATTGAGGCGCACCAGGCTTACAACGTCCGTTCAAGGGACAGAGCATCCAACAACCATTCTTTCCTGGATGTCCGATGAAATTGCTTAAGGTCAGCAGCCCAGGGCCATCAGCACATGCGAGAAACAAGAAGAGCCATGAAATAAATTCACGATCTTGGGACGCGTCCCAGATGCGGAGTCCCTCCCACTGTACGGCGGAGAGGTGGTGTAAGCCTGGGAAGAGAAATGAGTCGATGATCTTTGGCTTTTTGGGACCAGGAATGATTGCCCCCGGAAGAACATGTTTCTTTTTGTAGCGATATTCGGGGGACAGGTTGAGTACGATCCATATATAAATCCAGCAGTCCGAGTCTTTGCTCTCGTATAACTGCGCGCCATCAATTGATAACATGAGCAATATGTTGTTTTGCTGGATCTTGTTCTGAGTGACCACGTTGAGATAAGCCTGACCGCAGAATACATCGTCATACGTGTCAACCAAGCCATTGTTCCATTGGAGTTCTTGAAAGATCTGGTGTGTCCGTTGCTCACGATAATGCATCTTCTCAGTGCTCTCAGGATGTCGCCAGAGTGATTGGAGCTGGGGAGCAATGGGGATAGTGTGAAATACAGCGCGCAGATGTTTAATCCTTCCGTTGCTCCTGTCGAATCTGACCTGGTCATACCGCAGCTCAGAGCACTCCAGACAAGAGTTGAGGTCGGCAAAAGGGCCGACATATGCAGCACAAGAATTAATGCACATATCCTTGACGATGGATGTGACTCCGCTGAGATCAGCGAGGATGCACTTTGTTTGATGAAAACTCGGAAGTTCGACATCTGCAAAACACTGTTCGATTGCTCTTCGAATTTTTTCATACGTACTTTCAGATAAATGTTCGAGCGCAATAAACATTGAGAGGGCAAGTTCAGTATAGCGATCGTCCACACGAAGAGGGGCTTTTGGCGGGTTACGAAGCTGCTCAAGAGGTTCCCTGGTTAGTCTGATACCATCGTCAAGTGATGCACCTCAGATCGTTTGAATAAATGACATGTGTTGAGAAAGTAAGTGCTTAGTCATCACTAGCACGTGACTTCTCAGGAGCCTTGACACGTGATGTGTCTGGACTCTTTCTCTTCCATGTGATTGTCAAAGTCACATGACCGGTTATCAGAGAGTACCAACTAACCGGAGTCATATCTCTTATCTATGACGAGGTCATGATAAGGTGATAAGGTTCTTTCTAGAACGTTCTTATGGGTCGATGTAGACCATTTCTTATCTCTTATCTCACATATGACTCACTGTGGACTTCTTCAAGGTTCTACGAGCTTCCACAGAACTACTATGTTAGGAAGGTACTTATCTACCGTCCGTTTATGGACTCTTAGGAAACACTCTACGTTACATGGTTTGTGCGCAGCTCAGATGTATAAATACCCTTACGCTACTTGGAGTGCTGTAGAGTTTTTCCTTCTTACGATTTACTCTCTGTTCTATCCAAGAACTATCAAACCACCTTCAGTTATACTGCTTCAAGTTTGAACCTTCTACTCAAGTGAGTTAAGACTTCATTGTCATTTGTGTAGAGCCCACTGCGCTGTGTCCACGTTCTCCATATTGTGGACATTGCCTCCCATTAGGTTATGAGCCCTGTCTAGGTGACCTCCTGTGATGTCGTTATTCTCGTCGGCCAACGAGAAGATGGATAGGAACGCCGAAGACAGGTTCACTTGGAGACTATTTCTTTGTGTCATGCAGTTCTTACTTGCCGGACGAGGTGTGCAGCTTTTACTGTACCCTCATCCAGTCATATCCACAGAGCTATGCTTTGCTGCGTTCTTGATTGCCTTCTTTACTTTAGTCGTGGACATGAATCAGACTCCTGAGGGACGTCGGTTCATTCATCAGGAAAATGAAGAAGAAAAGATAATCCATTATAACCATAGCATGCAATAGATAATACTAGATATGATCATATATGACCACATAATTGATTATCACCCTACAAAAAACTTCTGCCAGAGATTATAATGGATTATCCCTTCTTCCCCATTTTCCTGATGTTGTACAGGCTAGTACTGGAGATAGTCAGGGTCGATGGACAGTAACCCTTGAGCGGGAACGCTTTATGCGTTCTAATCAGGAACTGTCTCTCATTGAGCGTCAGGCTGCTGAAGCTCGAAGGAGGATTGAAGGTCCTATTAGAATTCCAACGATGTCAGAATATTTGGAACAACGTCTACGAGATCGTCGAGACCCCTTTTATTCTGTTCATCCTAGGAGTGGTTTACAACTTCCGTCTCCAACCTATAATGCTCATCTTGCTGCAAATGAGGCCCTCGTTCTTGATAACAATGGTATTCCCTACAGTGGAAATCCTCCTGCATATGAAAGACTAGAGCTAGCGGAGAGACCGGGAATTACCGCTTCTAATATTGTTCAGTCCTTGCCTTCCCCTGGTCAAACTAGTGGCAAGTTTATAGGCTTGACTGACAATTCTAATAGATCCTATTCAATTCGATATCAGGTAATACCTTCTACTCCTCCTCCTTCCTACATCGACTCTACGCGTCAAGAACAAGATGTCGTTGTATACCCCCGTTCCCAGTCTGGACACTGTCCTAACCGAAGAAGCTCTGAATCGGCTGTTGGAACCAGTTTGCAATTCTCAACAGCAAGAAGAGCTGCTGCGGCCACTCTTTTACAATCCAATTCGGACTCCTCGCCGCTCAGCGACTCCCAGCTGTTCCGTTCCTACTACTAGAGGCAACCCTTCTACCAGTATGAACTTGTATACGCCTACTTGTTCTACTCGGGCTACCCCTGCTCCAGAGATTTTTGTTCCAAAGCAGTATGAAAGGGAACATTCAGTCCTCAGTACCGATTCAACCTTTGATCCAAATGACCACTTTCATAATCCCCTCTTGGATCCATGCTATCTAGCATTCTTGTTTCGCTCGGTTTATGAACGTGTCCGGAACCCAACACCAAACTTTCCCTCTTGTATAGTCGTTCCTGTGGAGAGGCTCATCTACCTTCCTTGGTATGAGCATCCCAATCCCACAATCCACCTTGAAGACTATACCGTCCACTGCAATATCAACGAGGTCTATGTTCAAGCAACACCTTATAGTCAGGACCACCGTGGTTGTATCCTCGGATATAGTCCCACTTCTGTTGACCTTTTTCCCTCTGGCCAAGGAGATATTTTCTCCCTCTTCTTCTTAAAGGAAGATATTTGCTATCCCTGGCTACGGAGTGCAGGTCTACGAGTTGCCAGAAACAAGTCTCGTTTTAGGACAGCATGGATGAGAGGAGAGATAGATTTTGGGCAGGAGTTTCCTGGGAGATTCTTCCGTGCCCTCTCATCTATCCAGTTGAAGTTTGCTAAATTCGTTGTTGACATTTCAGATTATGTCATTAACCTGGTGGCAGGAAAAATTGCTGTATGCAATAGAGAGGCGCTTGCGTCTTACCTCGCCTTGGGTGTCGACGAACACGGTGACTGGGTTCTTAGCCAAGATTTTTGGCAATATTTTACAGACACCCGTGGCCCCAACGTACCCCATGCATCCTTCCTCTCCCATACCTTACGTCCGAGATGCGTATGAATACCTTGAAATCATTCCTTTACATCCTCGCTTTCATCGTCGCTTTGATTTTTTCAGACTCTTTTACTCTTTTGCACCACCACTAGTCCTGAGGACTATGCTCAGCTTCAACTTTCCTCCTATATCCCCTTTGTACGATTACCGGTGGAGTTTCAAGTTGCCAGCTATGTCAAATATCCTTTTACTTCTTGTGCGCTGAAGTCTTTTTCCTACTATTCAAATAGTTTTGCGGAAATGATTGGTAGCTCCATGGAGTTACCTAATCCACATTACTGTTTTGAGTTAGACTTCGAAAGCGCTGAAGAAATGGAGTGGCAACGTTCCCCAGGATATTGAGGAGTCAAGTTTTTGTCAAAAGAGGGTCAGAGAAAAGAAAACAGACGAGATCGCACGAGTATGTGAAGGTTTCAAAGGAGAGCAGAGAACAGGGATAGGCATCTCATGGGTTTGTTACCACCACGTCGTGCATCTGGGACTCACAACGGGAAACATTGTATATGACAACCTCTTCGACAACCTCCATTACGACAATGGATAAATCCTCAAAACTATGGTTCTATTCCAAATGGAGAAAATATGTTCACTGACCTATTCTTCTTTTCTTTGCTTTAGAATGTCTACAAAGGATCTCTCTACCTATGTCCTGGTTTTCGACGGAACCAACTACAAGGAGTGGTATGACAAGTTGGAAGCATTTGCTATGGCGATGAAGTGCGATGGTCCTATGACCAAAGATTCTCCCGCTGGCGCTGCAGATCTTTCTGCCTTTAATATTATCGATCGACAAATGCGAGGGATGATACGTCTTCGCCTTGGAGCTACGTATCAATCTCATGTCAAAGCCACTGCCAAATTAACATTGGCAGCACTGAAGACAGCCTTTGGCACTCCTGGGCGAGTTGGAGCTCTCGTAGAGATGCGTTCAATGTTTCAGCACCGCATGAAACCCAACTCAAACCCCATTCATGAGGCCAATAACCTCATTCAGTGCGCGGCCCGGCTTTCTACAGCCGGCTTTGCCCTCGCAGATGGTCTAATTGCATTAGCCATTCTGATGGCGTTACCTTCGGACTGGGAGACACTTGTTTCGACACTCTGTTCTACGCTCGATGATGCTGGTTTTACTGTGGCAGAGATTACTGCTCAGATCAATCGCGAGTATATGTGTAGACAAGCCTCTCGTGGCAAGTCCACGATCTCTTTACAGGATCGAATTTCAGAGCGAACCTCTTTCGCTGCTGAGTATGGACCAGACGCCACTCTTGTGTCACGTCTTACAAATGTCAAACCTGCAGTCCATCCCTCTTACCAAGGGGGAGGTAACCGAGGAAAAGGCAAGCAACCTGTCCGTGAAGGACAACGCAACCAGTACCCACGTTGTGTCTTTCAGGGATGTCGCCGGAATCATTTCCCGGCTGAGTTTTGTCCCATTGGTCGTCAGAGAATCTTCTATGACCAAGCAGGTAAACAGATCTGCTGCCAACCACAGGTCGTTTCTCCTCCTGTTGGAGGATCGAGTAACAACAATTGCGGAGGATCTGGATCTGGTCGTGGCCAAGGCAGAAAACGAGGACAAGGAAAGGGTAAAGGTCGAGGAGGTGGAACTCACGTTGTCTTTGATGAGTCCCTCCAATACTATGACCAACCTGATTATGAAGAGTTTCAGGATTATATGGCCATGATGGTCGATCAACCCACCACCTCTGGAATTTCTGAGGTTCCCATATCTCCAACTGCTGAGCTTGATGCCCAGTTGGATGAGTATAATGCGGAGAGACCTATGGCTCCTTACTCTGAGGATGCTGTACGGGCAATGTGGGCAGATGAGTCTATGGGACCTTCTAGTTTCGATGATATCATCGAAACCTATGAGGAACAGGTCACCTATGACTTTGATCGTACCTGTGCGTTAATCCATATTCCTAGGATTCCAGAATCTGACGAAGTCCCCTCTTTCTCCCATCCAGAAACTCAGGTTTCTCGGAATGATTGGGAAGAGATAGAGGATGGGGACTTTGTACGATTAGTAACTCGGGACAATGTTTTATGTCCACGAAGTTCTTTGTTTCTGCGATTCTGGAATCATCAAGGATGTTACCCTTTCATGAACGAGGATGGAACTATTCGACTAAATGAGATGAGCTCTGAGGTATTTTTCCTTAGTCGGACTTTTGACACTGGTCATGCCAAGTTTCAAAGGAACTTTTGAGTTCCACGTGCTCTCATAGTTGGATGGTCTTTCCTAGGTTTTCCTGCCGAAGTTCACTTTTATGGTGGAGAAACGGAATGTGAAGAGTGTCTCACTTCACACCCTTGCTTTTTCTTTAGGCGGCATCCACATAGTGAATCAGATGAAGCCATTCAGATGGCTTTAGATATATCAAGAAGGAATTGCACACCACCTCGTCGCCCAACAGAGATTCCACTACCTTCATTCCTGACAAATCGAGACGCTGAGTGTATTCTTTGTCATTCTTCATGCACCTCCACTCTCTGTCTTGATTGTGGATGGAAACAAAGAGATGGAAGCACGCTAATCCTGTTGGATTCAGGCGCGTCGTGACATTGTACTCCTCATTTTGAGGATTTTATTTCCTATAAACTGTATGGAGAGTTGAAGTTCTCGACTACTGCGGATAAAGACACTTTTGTGGAGAAGCTCGGTCTTGGAACCGTACTTATGCTTCACCATGGCAAGATCATTCGACTTACAGATGTTGAGTATTGTCCATCTGTTGCATGTCGACTGATTTCTACTGGGCAGCTTATTGGAAGGGGTTATTCCTTAAGCACCACTGCTGCTGGCACAAAGCTTTTTGCTCCCAATGGCGACTTATACTTGTGGTCGGACCCGATAGCAAGTGTAGGGCCTCTTCACTATGTCCGTGTACTTTTGCAGTTCATAGATGAAAAGGTACAAGTCATTGGTTCGAAGAAAGATGAGTATCTTCTTTGGCATCATCGGATGGGTCATCCTTCAAAGAATGCCGTTAAACACTTGCATAGTGCGACTAGGGATTTTAAAGTTGTGAAAATTCCTACCGACCTTGCTCCCTGTTCGGGATGTGCCTCTGGGAAGATGGCCAAGAAGCCTTTCGCCCTCTCTTATTCCCGTGCCACGAAACCCCTTGAACTTGTTCATTCCAATCTTTGCGAGTTTCCCACTCTGTCCTATTATCGTTGCCGCTACGTGGCAACTTTTGTTGACGATTTCTCTGCCTTTGCATGCATTTATCCCCTTGCTGCGAAGTCTGACACCTTCTGCATCTTTTAGGAGTATAAAGCCTGGGCTGAGAATTCGCTCAGTGCAAAACTCCTTCAATTGTGTTCGGATCGTGGGGGAGAATTTAGGACGAATGAGTTTTCTGCCTTCATGCGCCAGTCAGGCATAGAGCAGCAGTTTTCTTCGCTTGATACTCCTCAGCAGAATGGTCACGCAGAACATTTCAATAGGACTATGGTTGAGAAGGAAGAAGCTATGCGGCATTCTGCCTGCCTTCCTCCTAATCTATGGCAACATGCTCTGGAGACTTCTGTCCATGTTTATAACTGCCAACCATTTCACAGATCTAGTTGGAAAACCCCTGTGGAGTTATGGAAAGGCAAAGCACCGGATGTTTCTTACTTCCGTGTCTTTGGTTGCCTTGCTTATGTCTTTGTCAAAAAGGACCAACGCAATAAACTCGAACCAAAATCTTGTCCTATGATATTTCTAGGCTACAAATCTGGGTCGAAAGCGTATCGTTTTTTAGATGAAGGAAGAATCGTCGTATCTGTGAATGCAGTATTTGATGAAACCGTCTTTCCTCGATGTGTAAAAAGGATTGAAGTACCACACCAAAATGAAGTTAGCCGTGAAGACCACAATGAAGAGGATCATGAACATGATCTGGAGGTCGCTCCTTCAGGCATCAGTAGTGAATCAAATATTCCCTACCTGTCCACATACGATCCGCCACAATCTAGTGCACAGGAACATATTGAGCCTCCAGTTATACCTTCTGGAACTCGTACTCATTCTACTAGGATTCCACTATCGGTTAAAGGAACTACTATTACTCCAAAACCGAGCATGGAGAATGTAAGGTTCAAACCATATCCTGATCCATCCTTCCCTAGACGTTCAGGTCACGTTAGAGTCATACTGACTAGACCTGAAAACGTTTATGGTGAGAATGTGCATCCTGTAGAGGCTGAGAAACTTGCCGAAGCAGAGAGTACTGCACAGGAGGATCCAATGACCTTAGGATTTGGGACTCATGGAGAGAGTCATGACCTTGTGGATTTGCATTGCCTACATCATGAGTTCGGTTCAGATTTCTTGAACTTCCTGATGGCGAAAGCTGAACCACTTACTCCACAGATTCCAGTACAGTATAGGGATATTTTGAGATTACCAGCCGATGAGAAAAAGGCTTGGGATAGTGCCTGTCAAGACGAGATAGATGCACTTTGGAAGCACCAAGTCTGGACGCTTACCAACCTTCCTCCTAATCGTAAATCAGTTAAGTGTTGCTGGGTTTTTGCCGTAAAATCTGACAGTCGCAAACGAGCACGTCTAGTGGCAAAAGGTTTTTCACAGGAATACAGAGTGATTACGAAGATGTTTTCTGACCCCATGCACCTACTTAGGCCATCTTACACAGCCACCCGAAGGTGAAAATCGGCCGAGTGTCATGGGCCAGCGGATGGTAGCCCAGGAATGATTTATTATCGATTGGTACGGATGGGCTACATACTTAGATATTATCACAGTGTACTATGGGTGGGCTAGGGTGTCAATTAAGGGGAGGGTAGATAGGTCAAATTAAATATTGTCATGGAATCATATGAATGAGCTGGGAAAGTATTGGCAAATTAATGCGGGCACATAATGTGTGATCACTATATCATTCGGGTGGGCCCAGGCCTACCTCTCATGCATGTCAATGGATGAGCCCATATTGTGTTATCATGTAGGTGTATAGGTGAGCTTAACTAAATCAGTATAGCACTGAGGACACCTATACACAAATGGCACCGCGGTGCATACCGCGGGTCAGGTGAAAATGCCGCGGGATGGATGTAACTAGCATAGATTAGGTGTGGGGACCACTAGCATATGGAATGGAATGAAACCAAC
>Ga0307516_10008293_pt1 | contig 11779 bp, 11 predicted proteins | sample 19_EM_MG_FD_203310 | JGI IMG/M metagenome (GOLD analysis project Ga0307516, IMG submission 203310) | Populus trichocarpa ectomycorrhiza microbial communities from riparian zone in the Pacific Northwest, United States - 19_EM | ecosystem: Host-associated > Plants > Roots > Unclassified | place...
CCGTTAGAGGGCAGCCAGTAGATAGTCACGTGATCATATGTCACACATCAGTAACGTGTGAAACGTCACTCCTATGTTTGTATATATACCACATCAGGCGTGTGAATATGATCTAACACTTCTTGCTTTCTACTCTCACCATCTGTTAAGCAATCTCTCTCACCCTACCAGGTAAGTCATTGCGTCCTGTCTGGCGCTGACCTCGCGTCTGCTCAACACCCGCTGCTCAGCATGGGCGAGTGTTGAACTCGGGAAGTTCGACCCGCCTTTATGGCATGCGCCTTACGGCCGCATTGTGTAATGGCGCCGTTAGAGGGCAGCCAGTAGATAGTCATGTGATCATATGTCACACATCAGTAACATGTGAAACGTCACCCCTATGTTTGTATATATACCACATTAGGTGTGTGAATATGATCTAACACTTCTTGCTCTCTACTTTCACCATCCACTAAGCAACTCCCTCACCCTTACCAGGTAAGTCATTGCGTCCTGTCTGGCGCTGACCTTGCGTCTGCTCAACACTCCTGGCAATGCTTAGGTACCCAGGAATGGCGGCTTGCTCGGCGGCCTTCGAAGCTTAGAGCCCACAGGCAACAATGGCGTAACGCTAAGCCCCCGTCTTCGTCTTCAGTCCGGCTCCGGTGAGTGTTGTTTTTCTGGATGGTGGGCTTCCCCAGCAATGCTCAGGTATCCGGGGAGTCGACAGCCTAGGGCGAACGTTCGCGGCCTTGAGTTTTCACGGGAAACTGGTAGGGAGCCCCTTAACTGGGGTAGGGTAGTGGCCCTTAAATAGACCCGCCCGGATCTACGTCCCGAATGTCGCAGCCCATCGTCCTGGGGGTAGTTCTCAAGCGAGGGAGTCAAGTCATCATCACCGGGCTGCTGGGGGTCCAGCCTGGACGTTCCTTCTCGTGCGCATCCCGCCTTCTGACTCTCCCCCTCTAGGCAACAGACTCTTATCGCCCCTGTGCGCTTTTTCCCCTTATCTTTCTTTACGTACATCAGACGCTCGTCCTCATTTGGCTATCCTTTCCTTTTCCGTCCCCCCCCTTATCTTTCCCTCACCCCTTGCGCTAGCCGCTTTTATTATTTTCTCTCTCCTTGCCTTCGGGTTCCCCGGGGGTGCCCCGGTTTTTCCACTGGTTGGGTTTCCATAGGGGCTTGGTTATAGTTTAGCTGTGTGCTAGGAACGCAAATCCCTGGGTGGCCGTGTAGCGTACGCTCGGTTGTCCGCGAGTAGATAGGGGACTCCTCTGGTCGCCATGCCATCCGGAGTATAATAGACTCACACACACACACACGCGGGATATGGGCGCTCGGCCATAAAAGGACCGTGGGTAAAAACAATTTGAAATTGCCTCAAATTTGAGGTTTCCTCTCGGAATTGGGAAATTAGAACCGCAAGACCCCCTCCCTTACGGTCGTGGGGATATTACACCACCAGCGACTGGCGCTCTATTGCAAACCGCAACCCCGTCGAAGGCAACTTAATGGTCGCCACGACGATGGGAACGGGGAGGCTTTTCCCTACAACCGACCCCACGGAACACCTACCGTGCTTATGCTAAGGTACATATCATCCCAACCAGGTCAATCATCCCTCCCCCCGCTACCGTAGGCAACAAACACCCAATGTAATGTCTCGCGTCCCACTCGATCTTTGGGCGAATTGAACGCGACTCCCAGAATTGGATGAGCAGACGACCAAGGTCCTCGGCTTCACCACTTTCAGAAAAAAACTGTTTTGCTGATGTTGGCAATCTTGTACGTAGTATCCATGGAATACATATAGAAACAAAAGAAGCAACATCCTTGCTGCGGGGACTATGTAGAGCGAGCGGTGCGTCACGGGCCCGGCCACGAATGTAAACCTCGTTTTACTGGACCAGACCCCGACCTGACATGCACGAGGGGAAGATTTTCGCTGAAAAACGCGTTAGTGGGTGAAGGATCCAGATTGTGACCACACACATTTACACTGCATCAGGACCTGTCTCAGCTCCGCGGGGTAGCCAGCCCGACTTGAGGTAGGGGGCCTGCAGTTGAGTTTCGGGGAATCGCCTGCAGGCGTGAGGGTAATTAGATTAAGGAACACTCAGGGACAACCGTCGTACCCTGCTGCTCCCATGAACTATCGGGGCGATCGTGGTGGTCCCGCACGGAAGGCGCACCGCGGTTCAAAACCCGAGAACCTGCTCTTCGCAAGAAACCGTACGAGCGAGAAGATGTAGAGTGCGCAACTGCAGGCGTATTCAACCCCCCCAACTTAGTCGGGTAGTGGATGTGCCCGGACTCATTGGACTCGATGCTGTCTGCCTTGTCGGAAGCGGGCTGGGATTCAGGAAGGGGCTCGGTTGGCTTGCAGCGTCCCAAAAGTCGACGGGGAAAAATCGAGGTGCCTTTTAAACCCGTAGGTACGATTTCGGAGGGAGCCGTGAGCGAAGATCCACGATATAAAGACTCCTGTTGTCTGCTCCCCGAAGACGTGTTATCCGTCTTCACAATATCAGCGACACCCGCGTGATGTTGTTGCCGAACGACTCTGGCCTTCTGGAAGTCGCAAATAACCTCCGTAATATCTGGGCGCCGTGGGGGGACCCTTCCCAAGCAGCGCTGTGTCAGGTCCCATAATGAATTGGTTAAACCTTGGTCCTTCGGTCGCTTCGGTCGTTCCCCCAATAAAACCTTCGCCGTCACTGAGGTAGGTGTGGAATCGGCGAATGGGGCAGCCCCGCTGAAAACCTTGTACTGATAAATGACACGACCGAGGGGGATAATGTCCCAAGTTCATACCTCGATCACGACCATCCCAAATGAATACATGTCTGTTTGCTTGCTGACACCAGTTTCCCCGCCCAATATCTCCGGTGCGGTCCACCTTATGGAATAGCCATCGTGAATCGGTGCAGTAGGTTCCAGGTCGGCGACGATGGAGAGGCCAAAGTCCGTGAGACGCGCTCTGCCTGTACTGTCGATGAGAACACTCGGCTAGGATGCCGGTCAGCGCATTGGAGCAATGTCCTCGGAACTCACGCACTCCTTTGAGGTCTCCATGAACCACACCGTTGGAGTGGAGGTAGTTTAGACCCTCAGCGATGTCGAGTATCTGGCTGGGGGGTGAGGATTTTACGTGGAGCAGGAGAGGGGGACATACGAGTCCAAGCCGATCCGCCTGAGGGTGGTTCTTCTGGTATTCCGTTATATCCCCATTCGGCATCCATTCCGAAACGAGTTGGGGGGGGGTGACAGTAGCACCGTGAAAGGGAACGATGCTTGGGTGCTTCATACGCTTCCATATAATAGCCTCCTGGAAAAACTTTGGGGTACCTTGGGGAACGGTAAGTGGGAAGGGAAGGAATGTATGGCGTACCTCCCGGGCCTCCCACGGGCCCTCGTGCGGATAAACCCGGATCCTTTTGACGCAAACCTCGCGGCCTTCGAGGATCCCTCTGTAGATATCAGCCGTGGGTCCAGAGGCGACCGGGTGGGAACTGATCATCGGGTGAGCGTTCAAAGTGTACGACTGTGGGATCGCCCCCAGAGCACGGAAGGACCGTGTGAGTAGACGTGTGCATTCCAAGAGGGTGGTGTTATCAAGAGCGAGAGCATCGATACTCTCCGTGGGTTTCAGAAAGTGATATCCACACGTCGATCGGGATGGGGTACTACGCACTTCACTTAGGTCCTCAATGACCTGGACTGTATCCTGAGCCGGAAGGTTGGGGTTTTCGCATTCCCCAACGGTGAAAAGAGCATCGGGTTGGTCGAGGAGCGACGTTTCATCCGGCGGTCTGTGAGGGATTGTGTTTGCCATCGCCGCGATGTTCGAAGCAAGGGAACCAGCGCGGGGGAGGGGACGACACATTTTATACGTTAGCCAGGTGGGCTACACGCATTCCGCTCCTGGCGGTATCAGTGCCGTTTGAGCCATCATACATCAGACGCATGTTTACATTACATGAGCGACAACGTGATCACCATGAGGCAACGGGGCTCGCCTGGTGAAGCGGATGCACCTCCCACCCATGCTGCGCGTACATAGTGAGTCAGGAGGGGGGGAGTCCCGCCAGGTCAGGGCTACACAAAACAGTGGTGCATGGGGTTGTCAGCCGTTGGCATAGTCGGGGGGGAGGGGGACGGGACGTGTTGTGTTGAGCGCGCATCACGGTGCCTCGAGGTTGCGTCGTGCCCGGGCCCGAAACGGAGCTTAGAGTTTGGTTGTTAGCATTGATAGCGCTCCCACATTGAGCAACACACCAGCGTGGCCATCTCATCACCTCGTGGGAATGGCCAGGATGCCGGCGACCAACGTACTTAACAGCACTTTCTCCCCGACCCCCCCCCGTCCCTTTCTTTTCTTTTCCCATCCCAAGAGCCCCACTATGACGACTGCCGCTGCACCTCGCAATCCGACCCGTGGAGAGGCTGTGGTCCAGGGGTTTGCGAGCAGTGGCTTGACACCCCCACAGTTGATGCGACGAGCTGCCCCCCTGCTGAACAGCAAGAAACTACTGCAAAGCGTTTTGGGACTGACACTGGAGAATCAGGCGAGATTTGTGGACAAAATCGATCAGGTGCGCAGAGATCACCTGTCATCCCCTCTTTGAATCTTCCCTTCATCGCTCCTGCCAAGGCATATCCGACTGTCAACCCACAAAATGCGGAATTCGTAACCGCCTTGGGGAACGTGTGCAGTGCAACTGGGCGGCTGCCAACTTCAGCGGTGCTCCCCACGGAACTGGAGAAACGTGGCAGCGTTCCCGTGGCATCTGGAGGGCTGAACGACGTCTGGCAAGGGGAATACGATGGCACGCGGGTGGCTATCAAAGTCTTTTGTATGTCCCGCGCTCAAACCCTGGAAGAGGGAAAAAAGGTGCGTCTGCAGTGAGCACGGGTGGTCCGGTCTCAAACGAAATTGGCAGATTCTATGGAAACTGGTGCCGACATGGAGGAGGCTATCCCATGAAAACATCCTATCCTTCCGCGGCGTGAACACGACGCTCTTTCCCCTTGCGCTCGTTTACGACTGGGGGGAAAAAGGAAATATCAATCAGCACATAGCGTCAGATCCCGGCGCGTCTCGACTGGCTCTGGTGCGGAATGGTCCTGTTTACGCTGGAACTGCAACAAAATACTAACTTCGGTTTCATCATCTGCGGTAGCTGCTCGGCGTCACGAAGGGGCTGCAATACCTCCATTCGCTCGGCATCCCGCACGGAAATTTGAAGGGGGTAAGTCGTCTCTCTCAGGTTGGATTTCAAAACTTCAACTGTTGCGCTTGCCGCGTTGGGATCTCTTTTTTTCTGGTGCTCGGTTGTGTGATCGTGCTGATTCCATGATGACAGGCAAACATTATCATTGACCGGAGGGGTCATCCTCGTTTGACGGGGTATGGGTTGGCAGCCATCAACCTAGCCCCCCGTTTCACCGTTGTGGCGACTCCAGGAGCTATCGGAGCTTCAAGGTGGCTAGCTCCGGAGATTTTAAACCCTTTTCACGGGAGCGATGGTACGCTGGTGGTGGAGTCGAAACCTGCTGACGTATTCGCCTTTGCGATGGTCGCGGTAGAAGTCTTCACTGGTAAGGTACCATTCGAGGGACGGAGGAACGAAGCGGTAGTGGTCCGAATCTTGCAAGGGCAAAGACCAGAGATGCCCGTAAACTTTCAAGGGGTAGGACTGACCGACGAGACGTGGAAACTCCTCAAGAAGTGTTGGCAGCAGAGTCCGGGGAAACGGCCTACGATGAAAGAGGTAGTGAGGAGGTGGGAGATGCTTGTTGAACACGGCGACGGTGATAACGACACCATTACCGAGTACGCACAGGTCATTCGAGTGGTCCGGGTCTCGTCTACTCAACCTCCATGATCGACCTAGGAAACCTCAACCTACGGCGGAACCCGTATCAGGCACTGGCCGACCTCGGGTGAAACCTAAGGCCGGCCGACCCCCAACAATGTCTGAGGCAGTTCAATCCTCAACAATGTCCGAGCCCGTTCGACCCCAAAGGATGCCGGACGGCGTCCAACCGGAAGTAAAGCCTGAGATTGTCCAACCACAAGCAAGGCACAGGGTCGTCCAGTCACAGTCCGCAGCTCCACGACAGAGTGAGTCTCTTTTTCCAAGAGGATACCGATCCTAAATACTAATGTGCAGATGCCGGAGCACCGAACCGTCAGAAGAAATGGTTCTGTGGATTGTTCTAATACATCCTTGTATTCGCGTCGCAGGTTTCCACGCGCAGACGCGCACCGTTATATAACCTGAAGTATTGCCAGTGTGCGGAGGGTGAAATTCTATTGTCAGACGACAATGACATGAAAACGTTGACCGTACGCAAGGGTGTGATGAGTGTGATGATCCCCGACGCTCATTCCATCACATGTCTACCTCCAAGCCCTGCAGCATCTTTATTCTTTGGACAATCTTTTTCGGAATTCTTGCACGCTCTGCTCGACTCGATGAGAGCGGGGGATACTCCCTCAGTTTGCGACAGTCCTAGCCAGTTCGGCTCGTTAGTTTTGGGTGGGGCATCACCAAACTGCGGTGAACACTCGCTCCACTTGGACTGAATCACTGCGCTGGACGCCACCCCAGCCTGGCGTGCACGCATTGTTTAGGCATAGACCGCGCTACACTTGTGGTCACAACAGCGTATCGCCCGAACAGTATATGTGACATAGCCGCGTCTTGCACTATTCGTAGGTAGCTATTGCGGGATATAAATTGCAGATTCAAAAAAAAAAAAGTATGTGACATGTGACAATTCATCTCGCTCATCCATGCGCCCTCCTCGTAGATCGGGTGAGGCTTATAGTATATATACCTTCCCCCTGCCTGATCCTTCCGCCACCAAAACACTCGCCCCTAGCTGGGGTTGACCCCAATGCCCTCACCAAACCACCCCGCCTTAGAACAACTCCGTCGCCTCGACAGGTCCTTATCTGGGTTTCACGACCAACTCTGCAACGTGTTCTATGGGAAGGAGTATCAGGGATGTGTGCCAAACCTTCAAGGGGGTGATTCGGCATGGCTTGTTGACTATCTGGACGAGGTACGTGCCGCCTCGTTGCCCTTCCCCACTCTCCGCTTAAGCTACGCAGACTCTCGGCGGTCTGGATCCCTCCAGTCTCGCTTCCCGGAAGTGTCTACGTGAACTCAGGAGTATATGCGGCGCAAGGGGGATACTACCAACATCATACACGCATTTGACTTCCCTTATTGTTGGGCCCGAGCCATTGGCCTCAGGAGGTTATGCTGATGTGTACCCCGGGACCCTCAATGGCTCAAGGGTTTGCATCAAACGTGTGCGCGTGTATACTAGCTATGGTCCACAAGCAGCTGTTAAAGTATGTTCTAACCCTGTCACTTTCTGTGTCCACCATCACCAACAGTACTTGTAGAACTTCTGTCAAGAGGCTGTAATGTGGAAACAGTTGACACACCGGAATGTCCTCCCACTACTCGGTATTACCATCGCTCCCCTCCAACTCATTTCTAGTTGGATGCCTGGTGGGGACCTGCCAGAGTACATCAGGAAGAACCCTGAAGTGAACAGACTTGGACTTGTATGTGCCTCCCCCTGCTGTGTCAATCCTGTGCTGACTCCTGTTCTCAGCTATCTGGCACTGCTGAGGGCCTCTGTTATCTCCACTCCTGCAATGTGGTTCATGGGGACCTTAAGGGGGTATGTTGGCATTCTAACTCTTGTTTGACCATCATTTTACACCCTACCAGCTGAACATCCTTGTGGATGACTCTGGCCATGTGTGCCTTGCAGATTTTGGGCTTGCCAAGGTCACTCAAAACCCAGATTCTATGCTGAGTGCTGTGCATCAGCAGGGCCACACCCCACGATGGACTGCGCCAGAGATCCTGACAGAGGAGGGGACATGCAGCAAGGAGTCAGACATTTTTTCTTTGGCAATGGTCATGATTGAAGTACATGGGTGATCTATCATGTGTAGACTGTGGAGCTGACTTGATGTCTTATATCAATACAGGTATTCACTGGAGCAATCCCATTCAGTAATAGCCCACTTGCTGTGGCTACGGTGGCCATACTGCAGGGTAGGCGCCCTCCACAACCGACACATCCAACATTCACAACAGATTTATGGGCACTAATGCAACGCTGCTGGGAGCAAGACCCTCACCTGCGCCCAGAAGTTTCGGAGGTGTCAAAAATTCTGCATAGTTTGTCTGTCTCCCCCCTGCCCCTGCAACAACTCCATCGCCTTGACAGGTCCTTGCCCACATTTCATGATCAAGTCTGCAACATCCTTTATGAAGAGGAGTATCAGAAATGTGTGCTGGATCTTCAAGGTGATGACTCAGTGTGGCTTGTTGAGTATCTGAATGAGGTACATCATCACATCACCCTTCCTCACTCTCCACTCAAGCTGGCATAGACTCTTGACAGTCTTGATCCCTCCAGCCCCAGTTTCCAAAAGTGTCTACATGAACTCAGGAGGATATGTGGTACTGGGGGGATACTCCCAGCATCGTATACCCTCTCATCCAACCTTCTAGGTGTGGATCTCAAGCCATTTGCATCAGGAGGTTATGGTGGTGTGCACCAGGGTAGTCTTAATGGCCTAAGTGTTTGCATCAAACGTTTGTGGGTATATATTGGCAATGATCTGGAAAGGGCCACCAAAGTGTGTTGTCAACACCATGGCCTTCCCATGTACACCATCACTAACAAATCCCACAGGTCTTCTGTAGGGAGGCTGTGATGTGGAAATACTTGGCACATCCAAACATTGTACCCCTACTGGGTGTCACTACCAGTCCATTCCAGCTGATCTCAAAGTGGATGCCTGGTGGGGACCTGCCAGACTACATCAGGAAGAATCTGGAGGCAGATCGGCTTGGGCTTGTAGATATCTCTGCTACCATGTTTATCCCATGCTTACTCCCATCACCAGCTATCTGACATTGCTGAAGGTCTCTGCTACCTCCACTCCTGCAATACAGTTCATGGGGGTCTCAAGGGGGTGTGTGATCATTCTGAATTTTGCATCACTGCCATATTGACACCAGACCAGCCAAACATCCTTGTTGATGACTCCAGTCATGCATGCATAGCAGACTTTGCCCAGACCAAGGTTACTCAAAGCCTGGATACCATGCTGATTGCCTCACGGTATGGCAACACCCCACGATGGGCTGCACCAGAGGTCTTAGAGGGGCAACTACCTAGCAAGGAATCAGACATTTTCTCCTTTGCAATGGTCATGATTGAGGTACATCACAGATGACTTGCTGTGTATGGGGGGTCCAGCTGACTGTCATTTTGTATTGATGCAGGTATTCACTGGTGCAGTTCCATTTGGTACTTGTCCAACTGCTATGTCTATCTTGGCTGTGACACGAGGTGACCGCCCATCACGACCAACACACCCAACATTCACAAATGGATTATGGATGTTGATGCAACGCTGCTGGGCTCAGCAGCCCCACTTGCGCCCAGAAGCATCAGAAGTCTTGCAAGTTCTTCTCACCATGTCAGTCCCCGATCCATTCTAGCAACCATGTGTCCATTAGTTGAATACCCTCACACGTAGTAAACATCCCCTCTGGAAGGAGTTGATCAGTTGTACCCTCACCATGGATGAGTGTACCTCTTTGATTACACGAATCTTCTCCAACCACAATGAGGTTGAGATGGTCATGGAGCTTTCTGGGGACAATGCCCAGGCCTTTATTGGTGTGATAGCCACAGTGAGTCTACACAATTTCAAATGCAAAGGACAAACCAATTGACCCCAATACAATCCTCCACTTTCTCAATTAGGCATTGGATAGCCTTGCACCAGACACCCGTAGGGAGTGTCTGCACTGCTTATATAGGATTTGTGGCCACCAAGTCCTACTTCCAAAATTCCTCACAATTCCTCTCTGCTATGACCCAATAGAGAGCCCACTGTATCACAGTGGGCCTGTGAATGTGTGGAAGGGTCGATACCAAGATCAGGATATTGCAGCCAAGGTTCTGAAGGTGCAGTTGCAGGATGACCCTGAGCAGATCAGAAGAGTGGGTTGCCAGTCCTTTTACCCTGGTATGTATGTTAATAACTGTGTTTCATAGAGGTTTTATAGGGAGGTTGTGGTATGGAGTACCCTCCACCATGAGAACATCCTGCCACTGTTAGGTGTGACGGTGGCCAGAGACCAGCTTGTAGTAGTATCAGAGTGGATGGTGGGAGGTAACATTATGGAGTTTGTGAAGGTTAATGTCCATGCAAATCGGTTGGACCTTGTATGTTTTTGCCCAATGTCTATTCCTGACTGCCACTGACAATGACATGATTGATGCAGCTTCAAGATGCCACCAGGGGGTTGGTGTATATGCATGACCAGGGAATAGTCCATGGCAGTCTCAGAGGGGTATGTTTCTGTGTCTTGTAGTCATGGTTCAACAAACAGCTCACTGGCCCCTAAGGTGAACATCCTGATCAACCATGGTGGTCATGCCTGTTTAGCAGGTTTCACTCTGCTCACAATAGCCTCAGATCAACAGACCATCCCTCCCTTAGTCATGGCAAGTGATGCAATTCGATGGATGAGTCCAGAGCTCCTGGACCCAGGGAAGTTTGACTTGAAGGAGAGCTGTCCAACAAAGAAATCAGATTGTTATGGGCTGGGAATGGTGATGTATGAAGTTCTCAGCGAGCAGGTGCCATTTGGCCTGCATGAAAGTCATGTTGTGATTCAGAAGGTCCTGGCAGGAAAACGTCCTGGAAGACCACAAGGGGGTGAGGGGAAACTGTTCACAGGTGGTATGTGGGGGATGTTGGAACTTTGTTGGAAGCATCAACCAGACCATCGGATAAGTGCTGAATCCATACTCCTGGGTCTTGAAAGGAATTTGCCTCACTCCCCATTGGGGCTACCTAAAGGGAGGTGGGTAGGTAGGTTAGCAGGTAATGTCCAGAAGACATTTGAGGGTATTATCTGAAAACTCTCTGGACTTTTAACAAGTCAAACAAGCTTCACTGTGTTGGGGTGTCAGATGTTGGTCTTTTTATACACATTCCCTGCATGTTTCCCCCCTGCAACTGCTATGCAAACCCTTCCTACCAAGAAACTGTCATCTGTGCATGTAAGGGACCAGTCACCCAATAACATAGAGCTGGCTTTATGTAGTACAAAACACTGTTCAAGAAAACATCAGTTCCTGCATGGGATGGGACTACTGGGGTGGGGCATGTCCTTCCTATGGTGTGGACACCATCAGGGGTCCTCCGTGCCTATCCAATTGTCCCAACCTAACTTGCATGGCTTATCAGAACCCACAGGACTGTCAGGGAATAACTGTGAACCATCAATTGTGGAGATGTTCCATCGCGACTTTAGGGAAATCCGGAAGTTGCAGGATGTCGATAGATTCGAGGTGTCACACAAGGTAAAAACCGTTGTAAAGTGTCCTGTTCTTTCTCTCTAGCTATACAGGTTTCTTATATACAGTTTGAGCTATTGGAAATAAAGAAATGGGTTTTATCGGAACTTCGAGGTCATTAGTTACCACTTGCGGTCGGCGGTTGGCACCGCCGCTTACAATAACTTTGGACGTTCTCCGGACACCTAGCATCAATCCATCCCTCCCTTTTCGTCACCCATCTGTGGGACTGGGCGTCTGTCCTCACCATGTGCAATCGGCGGTCCTACACACAGTAAGGGTGATAAGAGGAGAGCCTCGGAAGAAACGGTGAAGGCATACTAGGATCGTTCGCTATGGTAGCCGACCGACTATCCACTTCAGGCGGTTCCGG
>Ga0307516_10008294_pt1 | contig 11778 bp, 6 predicted proteins | sample 19_EM_MG_FD_203310 | JGI IMG/M metagenome (GOLD analysis project Ga0307516, IMG submission 203310) | Populus trichocarpa ectomycorrhiza microbial communities from riparian zone in the Pacific Northwest, United States - 19_EM | ecosystem: Host-associated > Plants > Roots > Unclassified | place...
TAGATTTTCTTAATTTCTTTATTGTTTTTGTTCTATTTCTCTCTACTAATTAATATTGATTTGCTAATATAAAGCATGATTTTATAGTTAACATAAACTACAACATACATTAACTATTACATTCTCTCTTTTTTTCATTGAAGTAAAAAAGAAATGAACAACAGAAAGCCAATACTATGAATCTGCCACTTTATTGTTGTTCCAATATCAACTCTACTTGGTATCTCGTGAGGTAAAACCTTCATTGAAATTGTGCTGCAATAAAAAAAAAATATATAACTATAGTCAATAGTCATGAATACTTATAGTTCTATACTCATAGAATTAGAAATGTTAGACTTATCAAATGAAATAGCAAAGAAAAGATAGTCTCACACAAACTTTGCTAATAAAACCTGAAAATATCAAAAGCTAGCAAAACTTACTTGAATTTACCAAATGCATTTTTTAATTTCTTCTTGCACCATGTATGCGAGCATTCTTCTTTGTTCTTCCTGATCCCTTCAGATTCCATTGACGTTCAACCATCCTATGAAACCATGCCGGTCGTCTTGTTCTAAACACAATATAACCCATTGTGACTCCAAATACAAACCCACATCCATACCCCATTGCCACAGCTTTCCATCCAAATCCATCTTCAAACAGTGTTGAATCATCTCCTTCATTAAAGTTTGATGGCGGTAATGGTGGTACCACGCCATTGTTGCATTCTGTTGGCATTGGGAATCCACATAAACCCAAGTTTCCTTGAAATGAGCTTGGATCAAACGTGTTGAACTGCTTCCCACCAGGTATGGGCCCCTCGAGTTTGTTTTGTGAAAGGTTTAAGACTTCAAGAAATGTTAGATCGGTCAACTGCACCGGAATCCTTCCCGTAAGCATATTTAAAGACATATCTAATGCCTGCAGATTGGTTAAAAACCCTAATGATGATTGGATATGGCCTGTAAGGGAATTGTGAGAGAGGTTAAGTTGTTGAAGTCCTTTAAGCTTTCCAATTGGTTTTGGAATCTCACCGGTGAAACTGTTGTTTGATAAATCAAGTACTCTGAGGATACTTTGGATTTTCACAAACTCAACTTCCAACCCTTTCCATGTCATCTTTAATGAATAGTTGTAGCCAGAGTAATATCTTGTCGTCAAGTAAATCATATCTTGATCGATATTCATCATTCCTTCAAGACTATTGAAAAACTCTTCTGGTAATGGTCCTCTCAAATTATTTTCAGAGATGTCAAGAATCTGTAATTTGGAGAAGGAATTAAAAGTAGTCGGACCCTTCATAAAACCATGGAGTTTATTGGATTTAAGAACAAGAATCTTTAGCTCTGGAAGCATTTCCAGGAAATAGGGGAATGTATCCTCAATCTTATTGTTACCAAGATCAAGAAACTCCAGCATTGTGCAGTTAACGATAGACAGTGGTATTTTGCCTTCTAATTCATTGCCATTGAGGTTGAGATACTCCAAGTTACTTCCCTTTGAAAATGTTGATGGAATAGTGCCTCGGAGATTGTTCATGCCTAGATGCAAAACTGAGAGGCTGTTGCTGAAGTTTCCCAAACATTGTGGCGCAGAACCACTCAAGTCATTGTTGGAAAGGTCCAGGACTCGAAGGAATTTTAACTTGCAAATTGAAGAAGGAACCTCCCATGTCAATTTATTGTTGGATGCAAGAATAAGAAGTTGCAATTTCTCTTGTTTGAAAATTGAACTTGGGATTGGACCATGCAAGGAGTTATTGCTCAAATCAAGGAATTCTAATGAATTGTGTTGGAATTCACTTATATTGCCTATGAATTGATTATTATGAAGGTCCAAATTCCATAAAGAAGGGAGAGCAAATAAAAAGGATGGTATCGTCCCATTGAGTAAGTTACCATATAAAGATAATCCGTATAGATCTAGAATGGTACTTAGTTGAAAATGGATTGGGCCTTGGAGTTGATTGTTTGATAAATCTAAATTTATGAGTAGGGTAAGGTTAGCGAAAGAATATGGAATCTGGCCCTTCAAGTTATTGGAATTGAGATTCAAGGAACCGAGCTGCACAAGATTTCCAAGTGATGATGGAATCTGACCCTTCAAGTTATTGGAATTGAGATTCAAGTAACCGAGCTGCACAAGATTTCCAAGTGATGATGGAATCTGACCCGTAAAATTATTGTAACTGAGATCCATGTAACCAAGTTGCATAAGGTTTCCAAATGAAGATGGAATCTGAATACTAAAATTGTTATTTGAGAGTTCTAAATGAAAGAGCCGTGTAAGATTACCAAACTGAGCTAGTTTTGACCCAACAATGTTACAATTACTAAGCCTTATATACTTTAACGACTTTAAATTACTGAAGGCGTCATTTTCTAGATAAATTGAAATTCTTGTATCAGAAAGGTCCAACTGCCAGAAGACATTACTCACATTGGAGGAAGGAAAAGAGCCTGTGAGGCCTTCATTGTCTCGCAGAATGAGTAATTCAAGGTTTGGTAGGAGAAAGATATTACCTGGGATTTTCCCTTGCAATCCGCAACCCTGAAGGGAAAGAGATGACAAAGAAGAGGACAGATTCATCAAGGAATTAGGTACAACCAAAGACATATTTACAGTATCCAAAGCGAGATCTCTTAGCTTTGTTAGGTTTTGAATAATCTTGTCAAAAGAAACTGGTTCTACACTTAGATAGTCGTTTGCAAAGAGAGAAAGTGAAACCAGCTTAGTGAGTTGCCCAAAATCATGTGGAATTGAACCAGTAAAATGGTTAAATGCAAGATCCAAATACTGGAGGTGCTTAAGGTTTCCCATTGAGGATGGGAATTTTCCTTGCAATCTACAATATTTAAGGGAAAGAAATGACAAAGAAGAAGACAGATTCATCAAGGAACTGGGTACAACCAGTGACATGTCTACTAAACTCAAATCGAGTTCTCTAAGCTTGGTTAGGTTTCGAACAAGCTTGTCAAAAGAAATTGGTCCTACACTTAGATAGTAGTTTCCAGAGAGATCAAGTGAAACCAATTTAGAGAGGTGAGAGACTTCTAATGGAACTTGGCCTGCAATATCTGAATCACTTAGGTTAAGATGTGTCAGATTGGAAAACTGACCAAATCGAGAAGAAATATGGGAGGTGTTGAAATCATTGATAGAGAGATCGAGCTTCTGAAGATGATGAAGAGAGAAGAGAGAGTTATTGGAATGGAGGGTGCCGTAAAGCATGCTGCAAGAGAGGTTCAGTCCAGTGACTTGCCCGGTTTTCCTATCACAAGTGACCCCATCCCACAAGCAGCAATCTGTACCGTCTTTCCATGACTCTGTCTTGGGATATTGGCGAACCTCCCAAGAAGCAGAACTCTTAATGGAAAAGGATTGTTTGAATTGAAGGAGAGAAAGACTTTGGTGATGAGCACACAAATGATTAGAAGAGGAGTAATTTGAGTAGAATGATGATGAAATTGTTGTATGAAAATGGAAGAGAAACAAAATGGAACAGAGAAATTGAGTGAGGGATAATGAAAACGTCATGTTGGCTTTTCAGGATTCAAAGTATATTTGGAATGCTGAACGATTGGGGAGAGATGAGAAATAAAGAAAGGCACTATTAGTAGTATTTATAGACAAACCGATCTTAGATTCTTCTGTTCATTCAGTTTCTGTAGTAAAAAAAAAAACACAACCTTGAGTACTAACAACTTGGTCTGTCCTTTTTCTTGACCCCAAAGTCATTTTATATGAAAAAAAATTGTGTACGAAATGAAATTTCTTGAGCTTACTTACTATGAATGTTCAGAGATGTTTTTCTATACTGTATTTAGCAATGAAATTTCTGCGAAGCTTGCCTATACAAGAATGTTGACTGAAGGTTCAGGAAAACGAATGTTCAGGATATATTGTATATGAAACTGAAGGTTGAATTATTCAATTGCAAATATTTCCATACAAAGTAGGTCCTTTAGTTGACTGAACCTTTACCGGAAAACAAAGCAGCGTGCTAAAACTGACGAAGATAGGAGTTTCAAGGTTCTTGCCCTCAAGATTACCAAGTTACTGTGGGATTGGTGGGCCTAAAACATTTTTTTTTAGAAAAAAAATATTTAAACAATGTAAAAGTTAATTTGACACGACTATGTGAACTTAACAAGTCCAAAACTGACAAAGATAGGAGTTTCAAGGTTCTTGCCCTCAAGATTACCAAGTTACTTTGGGATTGGTGGGCCAAAAACCTTTTTTTTTTAGAAAAAAATATTTAAACTGTGTAGGAGTTAATTTGACCCGACTCTGTCAACTTAACAAGTCCAAAAAAAAATCTAGATAACCGTTAAAAATATAGTTTAATTAAAAACAATTTCAAGACGATATCTTTTTTTGTAAAATATTGAGACAAAAACATATTGGATCACGATACTAGGATAACCCATAGAAAGCAAATCAAAATAAATTATGAAATGCAAGTGTTAATCAACTCAACATTGAATGATGAAATTTTAAAAAAATCTAATTAAAAAAACAACTAACTTAAGTCATCTTGGACTAACCTGCTAAACTCGCAACTTGTATCATGTAACTAGGATAACCTCTTACAAAGCAAATTAAAATAAATTATGAAACTCAATTCTCAATCAACCCAATATTAAAGGATAAAATTAAAAAAAAATCAATTAAACAAAAGACATAAAAAAAAAACTTGAGTTAACCTGTATTAACTTGTCAAATCTATAATCTAGGTAATGAAACCAAGATAATCTCATAAAAAAATAAACTGGAAAAAATTATAAAGTTTAATTTTAAATTAACTAAATATTAAAGAATAAAACTAGCGATGACATAAAGAAAAAAAAACGTTAAAGTAAACAATGGTTTAAGAGGAGGGCAATAATGAACTCCTCTCATCTGTTAATTAACTATTACATACATTGACTTCTTTTCATACAAGTTACACCCAATTAACTGAAAAAAAATGAATAACGCAGAAATCCAGCAGTATGAATCTGCCACTTAAGTGTTGTTCAAATGTCAACTCTACTTGGTATCTCACGAGGTAAAACCTTTATTGAAATTGTGCTGCAATAAAAAAAAAAACATATAACAATCATAGATTGTTCTATTCATTCAATTTCTTTAGTCAAAAAAAAAAAAAACAATCTTGAGTACTAACAACTCCGTCTGTCCTTTTTCTTGACCCCAAATCTTTGTATATAAAAAAATATGTAAGAAATGAAATTTCTTGAGCATTAACAACTTACTTTGAATGTTCTGAGATGCTTTTCTATATTGTATTTAGCAATGAAATTTCTGTGAAGCTTGCTTAATTTGACCATCCACAAGGGAAAAAAAAGGATGTTAAGTTGATAAAAGCTTTCCTAAGAAAACAAAAAAAAATTCAAGACTCGAGTAACTGACTCCATTGAGTTTAATAAGTTTGATAATTTAATAATATGAATAAAAAAATTATTATGACAATAAATAAACTAACAAAAAAATTGACAAATCAAAAAAGGTAAAAAGACCCGACCCAAGCCCATTTAGGTTGGCATGCCAACTTTGTGACTTGGTCGAGTTACAGGGGTAACTTTGTCGAAATCAAACTTAATAAAACTATGAAATTCAATGATCAAACAACACAATGTTGAAAAGTGAAATTAAAAAAAAAATCTGAGTCAAACAACACAATGCTCACTCACTCTATGATCATGGGCACAAGATTATAATAACCCCGTAGAAAAGAAAACAAAAAAAAACACGAAGACCAATTCTCAATCAATCAAATGTTGAAGGATCTTACTTGATAACAAAGCAAATATTAAATGAGAAAGTGATAACCCTATGGAAACAAAAATGGAAAAAAAGTTTAAGTTCAATTTATAGCAAATAAAATGCTGAAAGACCAAATTAAAGAAACAATATAATTCAAAAAAGTAAAAAAAAAAAAAAACCGACCCGAGCCCACCCGGGTCAACATGCAAAATCTGAAAATTGGTCATGATACCGAAGTAACTTTGTTGAAAACAAATTGAATAAAACTATGAAACTCAATTATAAAATAACTCAATATTGAAAGACGTAATTGGAAAAAAAAATGTAATGTTTTAAAAAAAACCTCTAGTCAACCCAGGCTAACTTACTAACTCTACTATGGGCATAGAATTGGGATAATCCAATAGAAAGAAAAGTGAAATAAAAGTACAAAGATCAATTTGCAATAAATCAATATTGAATGATAAAATTAAAAAAAATAACTTTTAAAAAAAATGACCTAAAAAACCAAAGTCAACTCATGTTAACCTTCAAAACCCATGACCATGGTCATGAGCCCAGGACTAACCTCATAGAAGGCAAACCCTATAGCGAAGCAAAATTCTCAATCAATAAAATATTGAGGGATGAAATTAAAAAAAAACAAACAAAAACAATGATCCAAAAAAATAAATACCAATAAAAAAAATAGAGACCAAATTTGACACAAAAAATAAATTGAAATCAAATATTGAGGGATAAAATTGAAAACAAAATTCAATTAAGAAAAGGATTAAAAAACAAACAAAAATTAAAAGAATAATGTCCAAATTTGATATAAAAATTAAATAAAAACAAATGATGATGGATAAAATTGAAGAAAAAATCAATAAAAAAGACAAAAATAAAAAAATAGCAATAAAAAAAAGGACGAAATTGAATACAAAAAACAAATGAAAGGATATCTTTATATTTTGGTAGGCCAATGTAAAACCCGGGGAGGAGAGAGAAAGTATGGAGGAGAAGAAAAAGATTTCACTGAAGCTCAACCACTGCGCTACTGTGTACACGCTCTTGAACACCGGGAAGATCACATTGGGACACTTCCAACACTGTCTTGAAAGGCAATGTTTCACCATCATATAATGCCTCAAGCACTATTCAAAGATGATGGAGGCTCTTCGCACGTTACTGCGTGCAACGCACGCTCTAACCAATTTTGATTTTTTTTATTCTATTTTATATTTATTAAAATACTAAATTACCCCTAATTCAACTTGATTATAACTAAAAAAACTTAGATTAAAATATGAAAAAACCTCAAGACCCTAGCCTAATTTGTTTTTGCTTTTAAGAGTAATTTAGTCATTGCACTATCCTTTAAAAATGTTAAAAGACCGAGTTGTCCCTGATCAATATGATAATGATTAATGGACCTTGTGAAAAGACTGTATAACCCCCAATAGTCAATTTAATGATTTTTGTTTTGGAAGGGAAAATTCATCATTACACCATTTCAATCCACAATGTAATGAGTATGTGTCCCATAGTTATTAAACTTGACCTGAGGGTTGACCCGACCAAGGGGTCGTGTCCTGAGTTTATTCGAAAAAATTAAAAAATATATGTTTGAGGTTTTAATATCCCACATGAAAAAAGTTTTGAAACAATATATGCGAATGTAGGTTGTCATAACCCATTTTTGGGTCCCCACGCAAAAAGGAAAAAAATTAAAAAGAAAAGATTAAATAAATAAATAAATACAAAAAAATACAAAAAAATAAAAAATATTATAAAAATATAACAGTGAAAATAGGATGCCAGAACGCTCAGAAAATGGTCAAAAATTGGTTGAGGAGGTTTAAAAATATAAAAATTAAAATTTGACAGTATTTTGTTGATTTATGAAAGCCCTGTTGACAAAGAAAATTCAATTTGAGGAAGAAAAGTCTAAAATCAGATGTTTATAGACTCAATTAAATTTTATTGAAGGTTTAATTGAATTTATGGAGTTTTTTATTGCAAGAAAAATTGATTTTGGAGTTAATTTGGGCTTTAATTGGAAGAAATTAAAGTTCTGGGGTCAAATTATAATTTTTGAAAGTTAATTTGGTCAAATCAGGGGTTTTATTGCATCAATATTAAAGTTTGATGGCCCATTAGGGACTTAATTGAAGAAATCCGAGACCAAGGACCAAAATGCAAAGCGCGCGCAAATTGAAGGCCTGATTTTGAATCTGACGCGTTTTTGGCGCCAATTCCCATTTAAATGAAACGACGTGTTTTGAGAAAAACGGCGCCGTTTCATGCACTGTTAATGCAAAAAAAAAAGAGAAGGACCGAAACAGTGTCGTTTTGAACGGCACCGCATGTCATCTTCTTCCTCTGGACGCGCAGAGAACAGGGGAAGAAGATTTTCTTTTCTCACTGACTTCCCTCCCCCCGATGACTTTAAAAAGACGCTGACACAACCCACTTTCCACATGTTGAAGGGGTGGTGGAGGGGCGACAGCACAGTGGACACCCTAGCCACGTCTCCCTCCCATGTTTTTGCCTATAAAAACAGGGGAAGGGAACAAAAAAAGAGGAGACCAAGAGAAGAGAGAGAGCAGAATGAGAGAGGAACAAAGGGGAGAGGGCAGAGAGAAGAGACGAGAAGGAAGAGGAAAGAGGAGAAGAAAAAAAAGAAGCAGAAGAGGAAAAGGAAAAGGAAGGAGAAGCACCGCCGCCTCTGTCGCCCTCAGCTCCCCAGCAGCACCGCCGGCCACCGCAAACCACTGAAAGCGCCACCACTCTAGGTAAACCCTCCGCCCTTTTATTTTGGCCTTCACTTCTTCTCTCGCCATGCAAGACGAGCACAGTGCACGTCTGCAAGCGGGGAGAAGCTGGTTACTGTGCTCATGCACAATAACCAACTAATATGGGCTAGGCTCATGTAGTTGGGCCAGGTTCGGCCCAGCCCATTTAAAAAAATTTCAAATGCTTGTTTTAGAATGTTACAAATTTTTCTGTGTATTTTTCTAGCCATTTTTATTAATATCAGTCTGTAATTTACACCATAAAAATACAATTTCGATATTAAAATACCCGGTTTTCATCAAAACTTCCAAAACTGCAAAAAAAAATTGAAAAAAAGAAAAAATATTTTTGTGCATACGACCAAGTGTCTCAAAGCTAAAAAATTATATTGTGTTCTTCATACAACAGAAAACAATGTATTAGCATGCATTTGGGCTTTAATAACCAGTTTATTAAAGTCAAGAGAATATTGGCCAAAATTTCAAAAACAACAAAATTTTTATTTTGTTTATCTTTTAGTATCTAAGGTACGACATTACACGTAATACGTATTCTGGATATTAAATTCTGTTTTTTTTATGTAGAGCGGTTAGGTTTTACTCCATTAAGATAAGAACCTCCTTATTGAGGAGGACTTTTCTTGACCTTTTAGACGGACCAACAATTAGAAAACACAGTAAGACCATAGTTTTTTATCAGACAAATAAAACAATGCAGCTTACCTTAGGTAGGGCGTAGTTGGGGTGCTAATACCTTCCCTTTACGCAACCAGTCTCCGTACCCGATCTCTAAGACCAATTAGGGTTCCTAGTGATCAAAATACTAGGTGGCGACTCTCATTCAAATTTTCCACTGATAAAAGACAAGAATTCCTTGTCTCTCCACATTTGCCAAAGATAAACCACACACCATTTTCCTTGAGGGTGGACAATCGCCGCGACGCTGCACACGTGCGACATAGGCTATAAAAAAAAAATGAAACATGAAGTATAGTATAATTATCTCATATGAAAAAGTCAAGAAACAATCCATTTGAATGTAGATTATAAAAAAAAAAATGTGAAATGTATTATACTTATCCCACATAAAAAATTTAAGAAACAATTTATGTGGATTTAGCCATATATAGTTATCCCTCGTTGAAAAATTAAGAAACAATCTATGTGGATGTAGGTTATATATAGTTACTGCACATCGAAAAGTTAAGAAACATTTTATGTGGATGTAGATTATATATAGTTATCTCATATTGAAAAGTTAAGAAACATTCCATGTGGATATAAGTTATAGAAAAATATGAAATATATGAGGCTAAGTATTCATAAAATAATTTTATATTTTTTGGGTTTGTTAAAAATATGTAAAAAAATAAAAAAATCAGATCTCTCCCGAGTTTCTGGTTGACCCGGCAGGTTGCCCGGGTTTGACTAAGCTAATTACAAGCCTGAATTTTGCCTATTTAAAACCCAGCCAAGACCCCAAATCCTGGGTCAACCTATCAAACTGGGCTGAGTTTCATAACCTTGTTGCATCCACAATCAAACCCTACTCTCTTTTAGTTATTTTTTAATCCTTACATTTGTAGCGAGTCTATTTGTAGCGAGTCTATGGGCTAATAGATACAAGTTGTGCTCTAATTAGAACTAGGGCTGAGCATTTTCGGTCCGGTCCGGTTTTGGACCAAAATAAACAACCAAACTGATTTTATTTTTTTTTTAGTTTTGGAACCGAACCGAACCGAAAACTGGTTCAAACCGATTAATTTCGGTTCGGTTCGGTTCGTTTTTTTTTCCTTCCAAACCGGTTCAAACCGAAATTATTCCGGTTGAGTTTTTTCTAGGCTTTTTATTGACCACATTTTTCAGCACTTTTGTTTCTGTACTTGCTTCCAAATCGATAGCATGAAATTTACAATCCAAATCCCAAAAGACAATAATGCGGACAATCTGAAAATGGAAGGAACATTGAGCCAGAACTGGAAGTGTTGCAGAATTAAATCATAGACCAAAGAAAAGCAAATCCTCCCTATAAAATGGCAAACAATGACAAACATCTGTGCCATAACTGAGCATCACAAGTATTGCAGATTGTTCAACTAAATGTAACAGGTTGCATGTAACTGCATCTTGTACCTCTTTATCAAGAACACAACTCAGCCCAGACAGAGCTCGAATATCATATTCCTTCGGTTGGATCTGTGATACCCTAAGACAGATTTGAGAGATGAGAGATGAGAGGGCAGATTTGAAAGATGAGAGATGAGAGATGAGAGGCAGAGAGCATGGAGAAGAAGGCAGATTTGAGAGATGAGAGGCAGATTTGAGACACAGAGATGAGAGGCAGATTTGAGAGAGAGGTAGATTTGAGAGATGAAGAGATGAGAGGCAAGGAGAGGTGGCGGCTGAGAAAGTAAGAATGGTGAGATAAGTTTAGGGTTAGAAAATATGCTATTTATACTCTTTTTTTTTTCAAGAGATAACTTAGTTGAACCGGGCCGGTTCGGTTCGGTTCAATCGGTTTCAGACTTTGAAAACCGAAACCGAACCGAACCGGAAATATTTTGTGATTTTCTAATTGGTTTAATTGGTTTTTTTTTACGGTTCGGTTTTTTGGTTATTTGTTTTCCGGTTTTCTCGGTTTAATCGGTTTTTCGGTTTTTTTGCTCACCCCTAATTAGAACTTCCTTTCCTTTTTTTACTCATGTTAAGTTTTAAATTAAATTGAATAAAAATTAACTTTGTTAATTTAGTTAAAATCTCATTTATTTATTTTTTAAATTGATATCATTTTAATTTTAAAAAAAAAACTTCAAAAAGATGGAGTTTTAAATTGACGGGAAAACCCATCCAGGGTTTAATAATTTTGATTCATGGGCAAACTTTACTGCTAGACGTTGAACAGAGTTCACAAGAATCTTGAGAATAGCAAGGAACCAATTTAGAGAAGTGCCAGTTGTTCTTGATATTATTCTTATAATAAAATATGAAGAGTTTTGTTCGTCATGCTTACACATGGCAATGCTGGGCTATGGATTGTTTCTATCTACCACCATTAACCACCGAGAACAAAAAATCCAACATTAACATTGAGATATAACTTAATTGATGAAGTTATAAATTTATTTTTAAAAAATTATTAATTTGAATACTGTAAATATTAGAATTATTGGAGGTTTATTTAGTTATTAATTTTAAAATTTTAAAGAATTAATTGAGATGCATGTAAGTTAACTCGAATACCCATATATAT
>Ga0307516_10008295_pt1 | contig 11778 bp, 10 predicted proteins | sample 19_EM_MG_FD_203310 | JGI IMG/M metagenome (GOLD analysis project Ga0307516, IMG submission 203310) | Populus trichocarpa ectomycorrhiza microbial communities from riparian zone in the Pacific Northwest, United States - 19_EM | ecosystem: Host-associated > Plants > Roots > Unclassified | place...
GGAGACCCGGCCCGCGAAGGCGTGCTCCGCGGAGACCCGGCCCGCGAAGGCGTGCTCCGCGGAGACCCGGCCCGCGAAGGCGTGCTCCGCGGAGACCCGGCCCGCGAAGGCGCGCTCCGCGGAGACCCGGCCCGCGAAGGCGTGCTCCGCGGAAATGCGGCTCGCGAAGACCTGGCCCGCGGACATAACGCCCGCGGAGGCCTGGTACGCGGATATAGCGCCCGCGGAGGCCTGGCGAGCGGGGACGGTGGGAAGCTGCCCTCGCATCCGAAGACGGCGTTCGCCCGCCCGGCCGACGACGTCTACACGCTCGGGGTGCTGCTTTACGAGATGCTGACCGGGCGCTCGCCGTACCCTCCGGCGATCGCGGCCGTGATCCTGGCCGCCGGCCGGGTCGGGCACCTCGCGCCGACGCCGGTCCTGGCCATCCCGGGCCTGCCGCCGCCGCTGCGGGATCTGGTCCGCGCCTGCATGGCGAAGCGGCCCGAGGACCGCCCGCGCAGCGCGGACGTCGCGCTCGGACTCTGGCGGATCCTTGACGGGGTACGCGTGCCCGAACCGTCGGTCAACTAGATCGCGGGCGTCTGCACGACGATCGACTCGAGGTTGAACTTCACGTCCGTGGCCTCGGCCGGTGACCGGATCGGGGTGACCACGGCGAAGCCCTCGGCCAGCGCGGCCAGGTCGGTTCCCGGCTCGAGCGGCTCGTCGGCGGCCTGGACCGCGGTCCGCACGAAGCCCTCGCCGGCCTCCGCGATGCTCATCTGCACCTGACCGAACTTGGCCAGCGTGGCCCGGCGCAGCCCGCGGATCCCGTCCACGTGCAGGTCCGGCACGTTCAGGTTGAGCACCGTGCCCGGCGGCGTGTGGGTCAGCGTGGGCAGCAGCTTCATCGCCAGGCCGGCCGCGCTGTCCCAGTGCCGGTTCTCGTCGTCGGCGTGCTCCAGGTCGGCGATGGCCTGGCCGCCGCTGGCCGCGGTGCCGTTGGCCGGCGAGAGCACGTCCAGGGAGACCGCGAGGCCGTGCAGGCCCGCGTGCGAGGCGGTCAGGGTGGCGCCGACCGTACCGGAGTGCACGACGGCCGCGCCCGCGTTGGCGCCGCGGTTGATGCCGGAGAGCACGATCTCCGGTGGCGGCCCGAAGGCGCCGCGCAGCGCGAGCAGCACGATGAAGGCGGGGGAGGCGGCGACCGCGTACGCGGGCACGTTGCGCACCCCGGGCAGTTCGCGCTGCTCCACCACGATCTTGCCGTTCTTCTCCACGGCGGTCATGGCGGCGCTGGTGCCGCTCGCCTCGGTGAGCGGCGCGGCGATCACGATGTCGAGTCCCTGGCGGGCGGCGGCCCGGGCCAGGTGGCGGAGCCCGGGCGCGTCGATCCCGTCGTCGTTGGTGATCAGGATCCGTGGGGTCATGCTGTGTCCTCCTCTGGCATGCCCTTCTGGCCCTCGCCTGCGAGGCCCCATCCAACCGCCCCGCCCGCCACCCGAAGCCGGACTGAAGGCTTGTCGACTGCGGCTGGGTGCCGCTCGGTGCAGGCGGTCATGCCGGCACCTTGGCGTCGACGGGGGTCAGTTTCACCCGCTCTGTCAGCACCTGGACCGCGTCGACGCGTCCGGTGCCGAGTCCGTGGCGGGTGACGTTGAGGGCGCCGGCGGCAGCGCCTGTACGCACAGCGTCACACAGCGTGCCTCCCTGGGCCAGGACGGCCGCCACCCCGGCGGTCATCGAGTCACCCGCCCCGCGCGACTCGGCGGCAATCATCCGCGGCATGTCCACCTCGTACACCCGGCCCTCGATCAGGGCGAGCGCGCCCTCGTCGGCGCGCGAGACCAGGGCCGTCTCGGCGCCGTCGTCGTGCAGCTTGTGCAGCGCCCGGGTCAGCGACTCGGTGGAGCCGTCCTTGACCATGCCGTCGCGGATCAGCTCCTCGTGGCTGACCTTGACCACGTGCGGGCGGGCCTCCAGCGCGGCGGTGAGGTGCGCCGCCGACAGGTCGACGATGACCTTGCAGCCGTTGGCGCCGAGGTCGGTGGCGAGCCGGCGGTAGACCTCGGCCGGCACGACCGACGGGTGGGCGGGCCCGCTGAGCACCGCGATGCCGGCTCGCAGGCCCTCGGCGAGCGCGAGGCTGTACAACTCGTCCATCTCGTGCCGCGACAGCGGATCGCCGGGGTCCTCGGCCAGTTCCTGGCGTGCGCCGCTGCGCCGGTCGTGCACGTACCAGCCGGTGCCCGAGTCCCGCTTGATCGTCTTCAGGGTCACGCCGTGGAACTTCAGCAGCGGTTCCAGCACCCGGCCGACCTCGCCGCCGGTCGCCGAGCAGAGCGTGACCTGCGCGCCCAGCAAAGTGATCATCCGGGCCTGCCAGACGCCCTGCCCGCCCGGGTGCACGTGCAGTTCGGCCTTGTCGTTCTGCTGCTCGAGCGTCACGGTCAGCTGGGGCGCGGGCACGAACACCATGACGCCGTTGTGGCTCATGGGCCTAGTCTTGCGGACGGGCCCGCGCCCGCGGGCGTGATCGCTGAATTAGGCGGGCTTGACGGCGAGCACCGCGCCGTTGGCGCCCGGCGCGTCGAAACGGACCGTCCGGACCCGGTCGAAGCCGGCGCCGGTCAGCCAGTCCGCATACTCCGCGTCGGAGTAATTGCGCCCGCCCACGGTTTCGACCAGCATGTTCATTCCCATCAGGGCGGCCGGGGCGGGACCGGTCCGGTCGGCGTCGAGCAGCAGCTCCGACACGATCACCAGGCCGCCCGCCGGCAGGGCCGCATACGCCTTGGCCAGCAGCTCGCGGTTCGTCGGCTCGTCCCAGTCGTGCAGGATCATGCTGAACAGCAGCACGTCGTGGCCCCCGGGCAGCGCCGCGTCGGTCAGGAAGTTCCCGGCCCGGGTGCCGATCCGGTCGCCGAGCCCGGCCAGGTCGATCTTGCCCGCGGCGATTTCGCAGACATGCGGCAGATCCAGCACCGTCGCGGTCAGCTCCGGCTGCTGCCGGCAGAGCTCGATCGCGTACGCGCCGGAGCCGCCGCCCACGTCGAGCAGCCGCCCGCGCCCGCCCAGGTCCACCGCGCCGCCCAGCGCCCGCGCGGTGAAGATCGACGTGGAGTACATCGCCTCCCAGAAGGTCGCCAGCAGGTCCGGGTCCGCGGTGGTGAACATCGACTCCTGGGTGTCCGGATCCCAGGTCAGCGGGCGATCGGTGCGCAGCGCCTCGCCGACCCGGTGCCACGGCAGGTAGGTGCGGCGGTCGCAGTAGGTGACCTGCCCGCCGAAGTAGTAGGGCTTGCCGCGGACCAGGAACTCCTCGGCCAGCGCGGTGTTGCGGTAGCCGTCGCCGGAGCGCTCCAGCAGCCCGAGCGAGGCGCAGGCGGTGAGCAGCAGGTCCGCCGGGCGGTCGGGCAGGCCGATCTCCTGCTCGGCGGCGGCGACGGTCAGGGTACGGCCGCCCGAGAGTCGGGTGAACAGGTCGAGCTCGACGGCGGCGGCGAAGGTCTTGAAGCTCCAGAAGCCGGTGACGAGGTCCATCAAGGGTGTCGGCGTCAGCATGCCGCAGATCATGGCAAAGGGCGCCCGGAGCCCACGCGGGCGGTTACCGGGCGGCGGCCTCGGTGAGCTCGCGTACGGGCGTGATCAGCGCCGGGTTCGTCCGCAGCAGATCCTCCATGCGGACCCGCCACTTGGCGGCCTCGACGTCGGCGGTGAAGCGGTCGTTGTCGCTGCTTTCCATCGAGCCTTCGAGCAGGCGGCGGCGGGTGTCGGCCAGTTCGCCGTACACCTCGGTGCCGAGCCGGCTGAGCACCCGGCCGGCGTAGGCGTCGTAGCCGGGGCCGCCGGCCATCCGGACGAACGCGCGCGCGGCATCCCAGGCCACTCGGGGCTGGTGGATGACGGACTGGGTCATGGCTGCCACCTCCGTGATGGACGTCACAAGGAGCCCATGGAGCCTACCGCCGTCCGGGGTCTCGCGCCGGGGTTTCTACCAGCCCGCCGGCGTGCAGGGGCCGCCGGCGCCGACCGGCTCGACCTGCAGCGTCGCGTGGTCGATGGCGAACTCCTCGTGCAGCGCCTCGCGGGCGGTGGCCAGCACCGCGCCCAACTCGGCGGAGGGCTCCAGGCTCAGGTGCGCCGAGGCCACGTCCATGCCCGAGGTCAGCGTCCAGACGTGCAGATCGTGCACATCGCAGACGCCGGGCACGGCGGCCAGCCGGGTGCGCACCTCGCCCACGTCCAGGCGCTCGGGGGCGGCCTGCACGAGGATGCGGACCGCGGCGCGGCCGAGGGCGAAGGTGCGGGGCAGGATCATCAGGGCGACGATCACGGCGATGATCGGGTCCGCGTACGACCAGCCGGTGACCGCGATGATCCCGGCCGCGACGATCACGCCGACCGAGCCCAGCAGGTCGCCGATCACCTCGAGGTATGCCCCGCGCACGTTGAGGCTCTCCTTGGCCCCGGAGCGCAGCAGCAGGAAGGCGACGATGTTGATCAGCAGGCCGCCGACCGCGACGAGCAGCATCGCACCGGCCGGCACGTGCGGCGGGTCGGTGAAGCGCCGCACCGCCTCGATCAGCACGTAGATCGCGACGCCGGTCAGCAGCAGCGCGTTGGCCAGCGCGGCCAGCACCTCGAGCCGGTAGAGCCCGAACGTGCGCTGGGAGTCGGTGCCCGCGCGCCCGGCGGCGTGGATGGCGGCCAGCGCCATCGCGATACCCAGCACGTCGGTGAACATGTGCCCGGCGTCGGAGAGCAGCGCCAGTGAGCCGGTGGCGAGCGCGGCGCCGGTCTCGACCAGCATGAACGCCGCCAGCAGGCCGGCCGCCCACCACAGTCGGGTGCGATGCCGCTCGCCGGCGCGTAGCGCCTGGCCTCCGTGGTCGTGCCCGGCTCCCATGAGCCCTACCCTCCGTCGTCGCGCTGAGCCTCGGCCAATATATGTTCACATCGCTATGTATGCAACTTGAACTCGATTGCCATTCCCGGGGTAGAGAGATGGGACAGACCGCTCACGACCGGAAGGAAACACCCTTGTCCAGACGTACTCTCGCGCTCGCCGCCACGGCCGCGCTGGCCGTCGCGCTCGGCGTCGCCCCCGCCGAGGCCGCGCACCGGGGCTCCCTGCCGACGACCATCCAGCTGCCCAACGGCTTCCAGCCGGAGGGCATCGCGATCGGCGAGTCCCCGTACGCCTACTTCGGCTCCCGCGCCGATGGTGACATCTACCGGGCCAGCCTGCGTACCGGTAGCGGCGAGGTCATCAGTCAGGGACCCGGCACCCCGTCGCTCGGCCTCAAGATCGACGGCCGGGGCCGGCTCTTCGTCTCCGGCGGCAGCGGCGGCGACGCCCGCGTGCTCGACACCGCCACCGGCGCGGTGCTGAAGTCCTACCGGCTGCAGGCCGTCCCGTCGTTCATCAACGACGTGACGCTGACCGGCGGCGCCGCCTGGTACACCGACTCCACCAACCCGGTGCTGTTCAAGCTGCCGCTCGGCCGCTCGGGCAAGCTGCCCGCCGCGGCGGTCCAGGTGCCGCTGACCGGGGACCTCGCCTACGCGACGGGCATCAACGCGAACGGCATCGCACCGTCGCCCGACGGCCGGGGGCTGATCATCGTGCAGTCCAACACCGGCAAGCTCTTCCGTACGTCGTACGCCGGTGTGACGACCGAGATCGACCTCGGCGCCGAGAGCGTGCCCAACGGCGACGGTTTGTGGCTGCGTGGCAGCACGCTGTACGTCGTGCAGAACCGGCTCAACGTGATCACCCGGATCCAGCTCGACAAGCACGCCACCAAGGGCACGGTAGTGAGCCGCACCACGGACCCGGGCTTCGACGTGCCCACCACCATCGCGGCGTACGGCAAGCGCTTCTACCTGCCGAACGCCCGCTTCACCACCCCGCCGACCCCGGAGACCGAATACACCGCGGTCGGCGTCAAACGCCCCTAACGGGCGCCGTTCCAGTCGCGGGTCCCCACCGTCGTCAGGCGCTGGGTGGCCCGCGACAGGGCCACGTACAGGGTCCGGGTGCCGCTGGTGTCGATCGCGATCTCGGCCGGCTCGACCAGCACGACCGCGTCGTACTCCATGCCCTTGGCCTCCAGCGCGGTGACCACCCGGACCCGCTCGGGCAGCCCGGTCACCCACCCGGCCATCTCGTCGCGGCGCGACACCGGCGTGATCACGCCGATCGTGCCGTCGACGTCGGAGAGATGCTTCTCGGCCGCCTCGCGCACCGCCTCCGGCAGCTGGGCGGCGCCGACGACCAGATCCACCGGCTCCACGCCGGTGCTGCGCACCGCGGACGGCAGCGGCAGGTCCGGCATGATCGTGCGGATCACCCGGGCGGCGACCGCGAAGATCTCCGACGAGTTGCGGTAGTTCGTGGTCAACGAGTACGTGTTGCGGCGCCGCGAGCCCAGCGCCCGGTCGCGGGCCCGGTCCAGCTCGTCGGTGTCGCCCGACCAGGCGGTCTGCGCCGGGTCGCCGACGATCGTCCAGGACGCGTACGCGCCCCGCCGGCCGATCATGCGCCACTGCATCGGCGTCACGTCCTGCGCCTCGTCGACCACCACGTGGGCGTAGTCGCGGTAGTCCTCGTCGCGGATCACCTGGGCGCGGGCCATCGACTGCCGGTCCGCGTACGTGCTGACCTCCTGCACGCCGTCGCGGACGTGGAACGGATTGTTGCCCTTCTTGCGCTGCGGCTGGCGCGGGCGGCCCATCAGCTCGTCCAACTCGTCCAGCAGCGCCACGTCGGCGATCGTCGGCCCGTGCTCGTCCAGGCCGTCGAACGAGCCCTGCAGCAGCGCGATCTCCTCCCGCGACAGCACCCCGTTGGTGTACGCGCGCAGCCGCGCGGGCTCGGCCAGCCAGCGCAGCACCCGCATCGGGGTGAACCGCGGCCACCAGGCGCGCAGGAAGTTGCGGAAGTCGGTGCGGTCGGCCAGCTCCGACTCGAACTCCCGCTTCTCCGGCAGATTCTTCACCGAGCCCTTGGCCTGCGCCCAGAGCGCGTCGAAGAGCCGGTCGAAGCCGACGCCGCGGACCTCGTTGCGCCGGGCGCCGCGGGGCAGCGCCTTGCGCCGGATCCGCTCCAGGTCGGCGGCGTCCAGGCGCAGCAGCGCGCCGCGGTAGAGCAGCCGCAGCTCGGTCGGCGCGCCCGGCACCGCGTCGTGCGAGGCGCGCTCCAGCACCCGGCGCATCCGCAGTGAGCCCTTGAGGGTGGCCACGGCGGTCGCGTCGGTGCGGGTGGCGTCGTACCCGGCGACCAGCGAGCCGAGCGAGCGCAGCGTCGCGGTGTCCTCGCCCAGCGAGGGCAGCACCGTGGCGATGTAGTCGACGAACACCCCGGACGGGCCGACCACCAGGATGCCGCCGCCGGCGAACCGGCCGCGGTCCGAATAGAGCAGGTACGCAGCCCGGTGCAGCGCCACCGCGGTCTTGCCGGTGCCGGGGCCGCCGGTGACGATCGTCACGCCGGAGGCGGGGGAGCGGATCGCGTCGTCCTGCTCGCGCTGGATGGTGGCGACGATGTCACGCATGCCGCGGCCGGTGGCCTTGGAGAGGCTGGCCAGCAGCGCGCCGTCCCCGACCACCCGCATGTCGGCGGGCGCGGCCTCGGGATCGAGCAGGTCGTCCTCGATGTTGGTGACCCGTTCCCGGGTCGACTGGATCATCCGGCGCCGCACCACCCCCAGCGGGTCGGCCGGCGTGGCCCGGTAGAACGCGGCCGCGGCGGGCGCCCGCCAGTCCACGACCAGCGACTGCGAGGCCTCGTCGCGGATGCCCATCCGGCCCACGTAGTGCAGGGCGCCGGTGGTCAGGTCGAGCCGCCCGAAGACCAGGCCCTCGTACTCGGCGTCCAGGGCATGCCGGCGCCGGGCCCGGTGGAAGACCATGGCATCGCGCTCGACCAGGGCGCCGTAGGTGCCGACGCCGGCGAGCTGATAGCCCTCCTTCTCGGCCTTGGAGGCATCCGTGCGCAGGTCGGCGAGCCGGGCGTACACCCGGTCGACGTGCTGCTGCTCGATGGCGATCTCCTGCTGCAGGACGGTGGCGTCGCTCAAGTCCGTTGTGCTCCCCGCTGGTGCTGTGTGCGTGCTGCCGCCGCCCGGCACCGGTGCCAGGGGGCAATCGAACTTACTCCTGTTGCGGTACCGGCGTCGACGGCGGCTCGCCCGTACCGCTCTGACCTGGGTTTTCGCGGCGCCCGCGGGTGCCGCGGCGCCGAACCCGGCCACCCGGCGGCAGACCGGGGCCCCACCCGGTGCTTCCCATGGGGAAGCAGAGCTGCGTCCGGTGCTTCCCGCCGCCGGGTTATGCGGCTTGGTCGTAGCCGATGCGGCGAGCGGCGGAGCGGCGGCTCGGCCGGCTCTTCGCCGCGCGGTCGACGACGGCCAGCAGCGCGGCGGAGACCTCGGCCGGGCGTTCCATCATGAGCATGTGGCCCGCGCCCGCGCAGACGGTCAGCTCGGTGCCCGCCAGCGCGCCGGCGATCGACTCCGCGCACGGCGGCGGGGTGAGCCGGTCCCGGTCACCGACCAGCGCCGCCGCCGGCACGTCGCCGAGCGCGGCCAGCGTGTCCAGCCGCTGCTGGGCGCCGACCGAGGCCCGGAAGCCGCCGATCGACCGCAGCGAGGCCCGGCCGAACGCGGACATGGTGACCTCGAGATCGCCAGGCTCGTAGTCGGCGCCGAAGAGCAGCCAGCGCACGGTCGGGCGCAGCATGGGCAGCATCGCGCTGTGCGGGCGCCAGGCACCGAGGCGGGCCAGCAGGCCGGCGCCGGCCTGCTCCGCCGCGCGCAGCACCGGCGTGAGCGGGGTGGGCAGGCCGTAACGGGTGTGTGACGCGCCCTCGGCGGTGGTCGAGACGAAGACCAGGCCGGCCACCCGCCCGGCGAACTCCTGCGGATACCCCTCGGCGAACTCCATGATGGTCATGCCGCCCAGGGAATGCCCGGCCAGCACGATCGGCCCGGCCGGCGCGTGCTCGCGGACCACCTCGGCGAGGTCGTCAGCGAGCTGGGCCAGGGTCGCCGACCGCAGCCGGGTCGATGAGGAACGGCCGTGCCCGCGGGCGTCGTACGCGACCACCCGGGCGTTGACCTTTTGCAGCGCTGCCGCCTGGTGATGCCAGGTGCGCCGGTCGAGACACCAGCCGTGCAACAGCACGACGGTCACCGGCGCGTCCACCGGACCACTGGTCTCGACATGCAGCCGTACGCCATCGGCGAGGGTGAGCTCCGAGCGCTCGGGCATGGGCACCTCCGTGATTCGCACGGCCCCGTTCGTACCCGCGGGTAGTAAGCATCACGCGTGATCGCGGGAATTGCCATATCTGTCGGAGATCTTGCGCTGGACGGCCCGTCCCAGTCGGTGGGCGGAGGGACGTGATCTGCCTCGCACAGTCTGTTCGGGGGCGGCTACTCGTAGAGAATCACTGTCATGACGGGTTCCTCACCTGCGGAACAGGCCGTGCCGACGCGCTCGGCCGCCGCCACAGATCCATCGGCTCCGGCCGGAGCGCTCCTCGCTCCCGGGCGGGCGCCGCACGCCCACGACACCGGCGCGGCGGCCGTCCCGGCGGCGCGGATCGTGCGGCCGGCCGACGCGCTGGCCGCGCTCATCGCCGGCAACCGCCGGTTCGTCAGCGGCCGCCCGCAGCACGGCCACGAGGTCTCGGCGGCCGCTGCGGCATCCGGCGGGCAGTTGCCGCACGCCGTGGTGCTCGGCTGCATCGACTCCCGGGTGCCGCTGGAGGCGATCTTCGACCAGACCTTCGGCTCGATCTGCGTGGTGCGCTCCGGCGGCCACGTGGTGGACCGCGCGGTGCTCGGCTCGGTCGGCTTCGCCGTCTCGGCGCTCGACGTGCCGCTGATCGTGGTGCTCGGGCACGTCCGGTGCGGCGCGGTGGACGCGACGGTGCAGGCGCTGCGGGCGGGCAAACGCCCGGACGGCGATGTGGGCTACCTGGTGGATGAGATCACTCCGGCGGTCCAGGCGATCGGCCTGGAGGATCCGGATGTGACGGCCAAGGCGATGCGCGCGCACGTGGGCCGGACGGTGCTCCGGTTGCGTGACGTCACCGGGGTGCCCGCGGCGATCGCGGAGGGCAAGGTGGCGGTCGCGGGGGCGGTCTACGACCTCGACACCGGCTGGGTCGAGCTGATCACCTGAGGATCGGCGTCGATCTCGGGGTTTGTTGCCTGGGCGCTCCGCTGGGAGATCTTGCGGTGCCGCGGTGAAGCTTGCCCGCCTGTGCAGATCTTGGGGAACAGGGGCTCCACATCCAGCGGATGGGCGTCGCTTCCGCATACCGAGCGTAGCGACCACATCATCCTGAGCATCCAGCCCCCGCATTCCTGGTAGACCTCACAAACAACCCATACGGCCGCCGCTGGCTGTGACCTTGGTGATGTGTGGGGTGCGGTAGGAGCGGTGCGGAACTGATGCTTGCCCTTATCGCTGCCAGATTCGTTGCCGCCTCGTCGCCTGGAGGCGCGGAGAGCCTTGTTCGCGAGTGTCGAAGGCCGTTCGTCAAGTCGCCGGCGAAGGCCAGGGCGCCGCATTGGCGTAGTTTCCGGGTGGGACGGGTGCCCTCCTGCTTGGCCGCACCTGGCTGCGGGCAGCCGGTCGCGGATCTTGAGGACCTTCGGTGCGTTCGGTGCCCGATGCTCTCAAGGTCGCGACGAGCAATCGCGATATGCACGTTCTTGGATGTTTTGGGCCCTGGGGTGTGGGGCCGGATGCTCAGAAGGTGGTATCCGTGCCCGGCATGCGGGACCGGGACTCGGTCGCTGGACCTGGTGCTCGAATGGTGGACCGTCGAGGGCCTGACCGGAGGCATCGTCGCAGGACGCAGATCCGACGATCGCCTCAGCCGTGGGTTCTATTACGCGGATGGGGGCGTGATCGTTTGATCGGGGTGTTGGCCATCCAGTCGCGCGGAAGTCTCGGCGGGCGCCGCAGGTTTCCAGGATCTGAGCACCGGAACAAGCAGCTCGAAGCGAGGCGCATCACACGAACGCGCGTGCTGGTCGTCTGTGCGGGGGCGCCCAGCCGGCAGTCGCTGATCAACTTTGTCGTGATCTTCAGTGGGCGCAAAAAAGCGCTCTCCGACCCGCAGGGGCCGGAGAGCGCCGTTGAAGCGGAGAGCGCTCAGCTCTCGAAGACGCCGGCGTCCGCGAGGCGCTTCTCGATCGTGCCCCAGCCGTGCTTCGGGAACGACGCGTCCAGGCCCTCGATCTCGGCGCGGATCTTGGCGCCGTGGCCCGCGGCCGCCAGCACGCGGATTTCCTCGACGAAGGCGTCCGAGTCGGTGCGGAGGTGGTTGGTCTTGCCGTTGGTCAGGTTGCGCACGTAGGCGAAGCGACCTTCGGCGAGCGGGATGAGGTACTTGAACTCACCGAGCACGCTCAGGGCCCCGCCCTGACCGGCCTGGCCGGCGCGGACTGATGCGCGGGCGGTCTTTGAGGTGTTGCTGGCCACGGCGGTACTCCTAGCTAGGTATTCCTCGGCAAAGTTGTCGGCAGAAAATGCCGCAGCCAGCCTACACGAGCGGTGGTTGGCCGTGCCGCCGGACAGGGTTCGACCGTTAGGTCGGGTGTGCCTCTGCGGCCATTCACATGTCGATATTGCGGTTTCTCTGGCGCACCATCCGTACCACCCGGCATCATGGAGCACGATCAACCGCGGTCGAGGTCGTAGGGGAAGACGCACCTCGGTCTCCGGGAGGTCACCGTGCCAACGTGTGGCGTCGTATACGTCCACTCGACCCCA
>Ga0307516_10008296_pt1 | contig 11777 bp, 9 predicted proteins | sample 19_EM_MG_FD_203310 | JGI IMG/M metagenome (GOLD analysis project Ga0307516, IMG submission 203310) | Populus trichocarpa ectomycorrhiza microbial communities from riparian zone in the Pacific Northwest, United States - 19_EM | ecosystem: Host-associated > Plants > Roots > Unclassified | place...
CTTTCTCGTTTGAGAATCCAGTGCCGAGCGACGGGATTTCAAACTCCCGCCTCTCGCAGCGCCCGCGTGGTAGCCCTCGGATAAACTCACACCAGACGGTGTGGGTGGGTCTCAGGTCTGGGCTCCCGCTTGGTATCGGAATCGCCGGAATCCCGCCGCCACCCGCTCATCTTGGAGACGAAATGGTTGCGGCATATCAGCTGGGGGGAGGCAGACACGCGTACAATGAAAGCGTTTCACGATGAATTACCGCCCAAGCCAGCAGACTTAGTGGCCGCTGTTCTCCCCGTTCTTGAGGGTGAGGCTGTCCTGGAATCACCCGGTTTCCACCTGGGCAATACTCCTCCATCCTCCAAATGTCCTGGCGCCAGCGCCGAGGGTGACTGAGAGCTGATGATGTTCCTGGCCGATGGCCGGTGACCGGGTGATCCAAGGCGGAATCCCACCCTGCTCTCCTGGTCGTGCCAGAGGGTCGAAAGACGGGGCTCGAAGGTGTCCTCCACCTCCCCCCCCCGGAGGTTATAGGGTAGAACGAGCTGAAACGACGAAGCACTGGGCATCAAGGGGGATGTGCGCTGGATCTTTCCCCCTCCGCATAGCCCTGCATCAGCACACGCGCGCTTGCGGAAGAGTATATATACCCCCATCAACCGCATCCATGCTCCCGTTAGGACCACTTTGGTTTCTCCCCACCCACTTCGTTCTCGAAAGCTCAAGGGCCTGGTGCCTATTTCTTTTCTCCTTCCTTTCCGCTTCCCAAAGTTTGTCCAATCGCCGGTCGATTGCGCTCTTCCCGCTGTCCTCGAACACCCTTTTCTAACGACACGCGGTTCATCATGACCTACAACACCGTCACCCCCACCGAGGCCCTCCTCAGAGTCGCCAGGACACGCCCATTTGCTCCTGCCGTCCGCCATGGTTCCTCCACTTGGTCTTATGCCGCCCTCTGGGCTCGTGTTAGGGAGCTCGCTAACCACATCGAGAAGCTTGATCAGTCCCAGGGTCCAGTTGGTCTCCACATGGGGTGCGTATTCTCAACATCACCCAACCCCTTGTTTTTCTGATCTCACTTTAAATAGCCTCGAGATCGACTATGTTGCTGCTGCCCACGCGATCTGGCTCACTGGTCGCACCACCGTCGTTCTCAGCCCGAAATGGTCCCGAGATATCATGAACGCCATCTTGGAGAGGACCCAGGTTAAGCTTGTCCTCTACGGGAATACCAAGCCCTACCCCATGTCCGTCCAGACCGTCTGCACTACCGAATTGGTTGATCCGAAGGCCCCCACTGTTTGCCCTCCCCCTGCTTCCTATGAGGCTGTCCAGAAGGTCCCAATAATCTGCAGCGTGACCCCCACCTCTGGAAGCACTGGCGTTCCCAAGAGCATCGTTTACCCCATGAAGAGAGCTCTATCCACCCTTGATGAGGAGTCCTCCACTCTCCTCAAGCCCCGTGACGGCCAATGGCTCCGTGGTGGAACCGTGAGCCTTCCCTATTTTCGTCCCATTTTCCCTCTAACCCCATACTCCAGACTTTCCTCCGTCCACTTTTTGAGATTCGTCGTTTCATGTTCAACCAAACCACTCTCTACTTGGATGAGGCGAACTCTGTCACCGACCAATGTGCTTCCCTCTGCGCTGAGCTCGAGAACAAGGCCAACTCTCAGCTCCTCCGAACCCACTTCACCCCCTCTGTCTTCCGTGCTTTCGTTGACTACGTCAGGATGAAGTTCGGTCCCGAGCACTCCTTCGATCGCCTCTACTGGATGGTCATTGGCGGGGAGTCCCTCAGCGTCGAGGATCTCGAGTTGGCCAAGCAGATCTTCCCCAAGGCCACCCTCGCTTGCAACTATGCCTGCTCTGAGGTTGGGTTCGCTGGTGTCTGCCAGATGTTTGTCCGCCCCCAGCAGCCGGTTCCCGAGTTTGTCAACTTCGACGCCACCCAGGGGTGCCAGGATCTCGTCATCCTCGACGACAACATGAAAATTGTCCCCAAGACCGCTGGCGCCTCTGGTATTATCGGTATCATCACCGACTCCTCCGCCACTCACTACATGGGTAGCTCCGAAGCTTCCAGGCACATGTTCCGCCCCTGGGGCGGTGACAACATACTCCTCTACACAGACGACATTGGAAAGATCACCGCTGATGGCCGCATCGTCATCAACGGTCGCCGCTCCAGGAACGTCAAGGTCAACGGTCTCTTCATTGACATGGACGAGTTGGAACGCGTCATGAACAACGCCTTCGGTGGTTCAGTCATCGCTTACAAACTCGTTCAGTCCGGACCGAAGATCATTCTCTTCTGGACCGGTGAATCGACAGAGATCAAGGTCTTCAAGACCGCTCGTGAGGCCTTGAAGAAGAAATTGGGCGACGGTGTTGCTATGGCCATCTCATCCACCCGCTACATCGAGGAGATGCCGTACAACGCATCTTACAAGATTGACATCGCTCAGCTCCAGAAGATCGCCGAATGTGAGGTTGCTGCTACCATCGAGATTGTTGAGGCCGTTGCCCCTGCCCCCGTCGAGACTCCTGCCGCCCGTGTCGACGAGCTTGCTGCCGAGATTTCCCGCGAAGCCGCCCGCCTCGCCAAGGTCGCCTCCATTCCCGCCGACGCCCCCCTCATGTTGGCTGGACTCAACTCCATCACTGTTGTCCAGCTCTACTTCTGGCTCCAGGAAAAGTTCGACTACGAGGAGGATATGAGCAGGCTCTTCGAGGAGGATGCCTCCGCTACCGTCGTCGCTCGTGATATTGTCGGTGAGGAGCTCGTTGCTGCCGTTCAGGAGACGGAGATCCCCACCCGTTCCTCCGTAAACCGTCGCGTCGAAGCTGCTATGGACATCGCCCACGAGGTCGCTCGTCTGGCCAAGACCGCCTCCCCAGTTCCCACGGACGTTCCCTTTATGCTCGCCGGTCTCAACTCGATCACTGTCGTTCAGCTCCACTTCTGGCTTCAGGCTTCGTTCGATTACGACGAGGACATGAGCAAGCTCTTCGAGGAGGACTGCACCGCTGAGTCCTTGGCCGCTCTCATCTTCGAAGATGCCACTGTCACCCCCTCCGAGGCCGACTCTGAGGCCACCAAGCTCGGGGATGTCTCTGAGGTCACCCCCATTGCTAAGGCCATCGCCAGCGAAGTCCGCAAGCTTACTAAAGCTACCAAGGCCGTTCCAACCGACATTCCCTTGATGCTGGCCGGTTTGAACTCGATCACCGTCGTCCAGCTCTACTTCTGGTTGCAGTCCGAGTACGACTACGAAGAGGACATGAGCAGGCTCTTCGAGAAGGATATTACAGCCGAGGTCGTCGCCCGTGACATTTGCGGTGTACCCACCGAGACGGAAGTTCCCCCTTCCCCCACCCCTGCCATCGTCACCCCTGTGGAGCCTGAGCCCGTCAAGGAGACTCCTGCTCCGGCCAAGGTTCGCAAAGTGCGCCGCCCAACTCCATTAAATTTGCAGGCCTCCCACTTCGGGTCGACTTCCCCCATTCCTGCCTCCATGAAGACTGGTGGTCTCAAGACCGGCACCTTCAAGTCAGCCGGTATCCCGACTGGGTGAGTTCTTTGTCCTCTCTGCTAACGTTACACCCGGCCCTGACCTCCATTTTTTTAATAGTATGGTCAACGGTTTTCTCGCTCTCGTCATGTTGAGCCCTAACGGTCCCACCTCAGGATCCTACCAGGGCCATGGTACCCCCGCTTTGAGCATCACCCGTGCTTCGTTGGACATGTTGGCCAATACACACACGCCTCTGGCCCCCGTCTCGGCCTGGACCCCCGAACCGTACACGCCCAAAGTGCTTTGCGCGTAAAGATGAAACAATGAAAGAAAACAGGACGTTTATGTTGCCACCACCCCCCTTTCGCTCGAGTGTGCACTGGGCAAACCGGAGAGGAATTCACTTTTTGACACCATTCCACCCCCATCCAAATCCCATAGCTTTTACCATTATATGTTCGGACCCTGCACATTCCCTTTGAGCTTCTCCGAGATTGAAATGTATCTTACCCCAACAACTAACGACCCCGCATCTTTGCGACGACTTCTGCTATAATTCTCTTGTCTGTTTTGCTTTTCGGTCTTGCTTTCGAAATCATTCACGTGGACGGGTACACACATCTCACACACCTTCTTACCGACCATATTAGAGAATCCCGCATCGCAACGAGGCAAATACAGTAAGCATTAAGTTAGAGTGTAAGGCAAGAGATCATATGTAAGGCGAATAGTAGGCCGTCGTCTCAGTCTATGACGATGACTTCCGTGTCATCCTGGTCCCCCTCAGGACCGTCAATGATTATCAACCCATCCTCCTCCAACTGACGTTTCTTTCTGGGGGTGTATGGGTCGGCTCCGCTCCCGTTCGTGCTGGTTTTCAGCCGCTTAGTGGGCTGCTGCTCCACGAGGTCGTCATCGTCGGGTGCCGGACGTTTCACCACCTTGGTAGGCGAAGGAAGCGGCGTAGTCGGAAGTTTCGCCTTGGCCTTCTTCGGCGGTCGCGGAAGCGGGTGTGGGAGTATGAACGGCGGCTCATCCTCCGGGTGATTTGAGCTACCCCGACCGAACGAGGGCAAAAAACATCAGCATGAGGTATTCGCGAGCCGATTCTGATCCCCTCGGGTAAAATGAGATACTCACGGAAGAACGCCAATGCCGATGGAGATGGTCTCCAGGTCACCATCCTCGTCGACGATGTTCAGGAACTTCCCTCGCGTAACGTTGAGACTTTCTAACGTCCGCCCGAGGTTGTCGTCCCAATCCGGATCAGCAAGGACCCTCTTCTCCTCGTACACACTAACCTCCCTCTCGTCTTCACCCAGAACCCCCTGGACGACGTCACGTAACACCGTTTTGCTCGGATCGCACAGCACTTCCGTGAACGTATCCCGACAAACTCCGCACGAGGAGTTTGGAGGAGGTAACGTGACAGAGCTGAGAGGGTTGGCCTGTTTGTATTGGATCATTACCGTCTTCATCGCACCGTAGGCCTTTCGGAGTAACTGGAGGGCCTGAAGGACGATGAGGCCAGAGACAATCGCATTGGTCGTAGCAATCGCGGGGATAATGTTTCCGGCCATTTCTAACACCTTTCTCAGGGATGATCGATTGAAACGGAACTCCGAGTAACACTTACCCTTGGTCTCCCAACGAGTCTTCCCATCAATGTTGTATGCAGCGGAGCGGAGGTTGGAAGCTGCGGTTACAAAATCCAGTGTATCATCGTCATCCTTGTCAAATGAAATTGTTTCTTCGCCCGCTTGCAAACGAGCTGCAAGACGGTTCGTACTGTGGTATGATTAGCGTCTGATCTCACGTCGTTGGTCTCTGGGCCAGTACCTTGAAATAAACAACTCTAAGTTCTCTTGTAACGTCAACTTTTTCTGATCCTTGAGCCCTACGCCGGCGGCGCTCGTTGATGCACCATGTCCATTCTGGCTGTTGACCGGAGCGGCCGTGACACCCGGCATAGTCGCGTTGGCAGGATTACCCCGGAGAATGAAAGACCCGTCCTTGATATCTTGAAATAAGAGCGGGACCGGAGGGGCTCTCGTTTTCCACATGTCTGCCATGGAAAGGAGGTTTAATATATCGGAGTGAAACACCTGAAAACTTCCAGGTCAGATGCGGTGCTGACCAAACCCAGAACAACGACAAACCTTCTCGAATGTGAGTTTCACAGCCTCTTCGTTATCATTTGGTGACCTGAGGGCGGTGCGCACGCGCCTGAACGCCTGAGCCTCCTTGCGTAGGGTGGCAATTTCCTGGGCTATTAGACGGTCTTGAGTGACGGAAAACGCGATGGGATCCACAATCACGCACCATTCTCACCCTGTTGCAGGGCTTCACTTAATTCAGCTTCTCCTGATGCGTCCTCGTCCTCACCAAACAACTGTCTGTTCGAAGTTAGCGATCCGGAAGAGCGGGTATGGCTTGAACATACGACAACAGATAGCTTTTGGCCCAAACAATGCAATGAATCGGCTGTGAGGGCGTCGAGCGAATGGTACAGACTGGAAAAGTCTTTGGAGTTTGTTTGGTAACGCAATCAAAACACTCCGTCCGGTCCTGTGATCATCATCAACGGATGTCGTGGGCAAAAGTGAGGAAGACGAACCTTGAGAATCGGTTGGACCTGACCCAGATAGCCCGCCGTACCAGATTCGACCAGTGGGACGTTAGCAGCCATGCACATCTTGTTCACGTGCCTCCGTGCGTCTACGCAAAAGGCAATCAGGAGGCCGGATGGGACCTGGTGGTGGTGTTACGCACCGAGGTTGTCGAGAGCATTCAGAACGATATCAAAGGTCTTGAACCACGAAACGTCGAACTGAGGGTCTTTGATGTTGGCGTGGATGGGGTTTATTCGGACGTGAGGGTTGAATGCGGAGGCAGTGTGCGCCGCAACCTATCAGTTTCGCTATTCTTGTAAGTGTTATGTGACCCATACGTATCCAATGGACCGCACCAGGGCTTTGCTCTGTTTCACATCCTTCTTGCGAAAGAGGAATTGACGATTGAGGTTCGACAAGTCGATAGTGTCGAGGTCCAAGAGCGTGATATCCCCGAATCCGGTCATCACCACGTTCTTTACTGGTGAGTCGAATAAGCAAATTAGCACTCGTAAGAACGACGGACGCGATCCAAGAGTGGGGTATTATCGCGTAGGTCGTGTGAAAGCGGAGACTCACAAAGCTCGCATCCGATACCACCAGCTCCGACGAGCAAAATACGCGTATTTGGGAGCCTGGAGTACAGCTCTGGGCCTAATATTGCTGCGGCATGAGTGCCCCGGGCCATTGCACAACGAATCCGGCGAAGGCGAGCAAGAGGATGGGGTCCAACGTTGTCACAGTGATGATCGAGGCGCCAGCCACGCCGAGGGGCTACGTGACACAGGACGGCGCGTTCGTCACTGTGACGCGGATACATCGCCGGAACGCCGCTGCCGAGCACTTTGAAGATGGACGAGCGGGGGCGGGGTTGAGTGAACCCCCACGAAATTTGAAGTGCCTGGAACGATGGGAGTGCGAGCTTGGTAGTCAACTCCACGTAGAATTGTGGCTGGGTGTCTTTTTTTCGCTGACCCGCCCTGCATGCACCGGATTCAGATGGAGTGGACGGCGGTCGCTCTAGGACTGAGTACAAGTATATTCAATTGTGCGTCACGCAAGGCTCCAGGGGAGCGCATTGGTGCACTTTGATACACCTGGCATCTTAATTGAATGAACCGCGTAAATGTCCAGGAAATCGCACAAATCCCCCCAACGATACATCCCTCTGGTAATCCCTCCCAGCTGGGCCACTTGGCTTCCAGGTGAAGCCGGACATTGGGCCAGAATGTGGGGCAGGGTCGTTCCCGCTGGGGTCATCATCCGACTGTGACGGGTGAGAAGGAAACCAGGGTTTCAAATTTTCACGGATTGTATTTCGCAACAGGAAGAGCCAAGGTCAAGAACTTCCTGCGCCGGGCTTGGGGATATCAACCCCTGGCACTGTTGTGGGTGGAGCACTCCACAGGTGAGTACTTCAAACTTCTTTCTATTGGGGATGCAGCCTGATTGAATTGAACCACCAGACCCGCGTCGGTCGCTTCTGAGCTTAGGCCACTCTCGAGAGTGAAGGCAGAGATCTAGAGAGGAACGGGGGGAGGAGAGGGAACCAGTGCCGTGGGATAACCAATCGGGGAAACGTTCGAACCCTCGGCCTGCACACACACGCCCTGCGTCGCCAGCTCAAGCGGTCAACATTCAATCCCGGGCGTCCCCCCTGTGCGAAAAACCGGAGCGCAAGAAAGAAAATAACGGGGAAACCTAGCGGGAGTGTGGGGAGTCGATGGCTGTCGTGTGGGGTTGACCATTCTCGACCGATTCGAGGATCCATCAATCCTGTACCGTTTAGAAGAAAGAAAGAAAAAGGATGAGCGGAAAGGTGCGCACAATGGTGGGTCTTGTTGGCAGATTCTTTCTAAGCCAACATGTGTGTGGCCGCAGGGCAGGGCGTTTTCTCGTGGGTACACGAAGCAAAGAATTTGTACGAGACCCCGACATTACGCGGTCTCTGAACAATTTGTGTGTTCACCCGCACAGTTGTTCGGGGTCTAGTTCGCAGAGCACCGAACCTTGGATGGTCGATCGGGAATCGAGAATGGTGTTGTTGGCCCACCGACCCCACATCGGAGAAACAAATGGGCTTCTTCAGCTCATTGTGCGGATGGACGCACAATCCGTTTGGAGAATGTACAGTGTGCAAATCCCGTGTGAAATTTTTGCTCTCGTTTTTTTTTACCCGCACTTGTTTTCGTGTACGCACTGCGGACAGATCGTCCGTGGCCGTATACACACACACACTTTTAGCCCAGGATGCTTTGATCTCCCCTTCCCCCGCGCCTGCCATGTTTTGTATAAAAAATGCATGGATCCCTCCCCTCCAACCCCCGCCCTCGCACCCACCCAGCCCCCCTCCCTCCTAGAGTTCAAGTCGCCTTCCACCCCGCACTAGTGCTTTCCGATGCCCGGAGGAGCTGTTGTAACAGGTAACGGGTTCGGTGCTAACGCCCCCAGGGACGTCCGGGCTGGTATCCTCTTTGTGTGCCTTCCCATTCTCTCCGTGCGTGCCCCCCGCATTCTTACTATCGCCCACAGACCCTTTTCGCCGCCTTTGGTGGCATCCTATTCGGTTATGATACCGGTGTCATTTCCGGCGTCCAAACCATGAAGAACTGGTTGTGCGTCTTCGGCAAACCTGACCCCCTCACGGGGGTGTGCGCCATCACATCATCCCAGCAGTCCCTCGTCGTCTCTACCTTATCTGCTGGTACCTTCTGCGGTGCCCTCTTCGCCGCACCCACCGCAGATTTCCTCGGTAGGAGGTGGTCTGTCGTCCTTGCTGTCCTCATCTTCTCGGCTGGTGTCGCCATGCAGGCCGTTGCTTCCGCCCTTCCTCTCTTCGTCGTAGGTCGTATATTTGCCGGTTGGGGTGTTGGAATGGTTTCCACGTTGATCCCCATGTACCAATCCGAGTGTTCACCCAAGTGGATCCGGTGAGTTTCCTCCATTTTTAGCCTGTCGTCGCCCCCGATCACTCACCTTCGATCAAACAGTGGCGCCGTCGTTTCCGGTTACCAATGGGTGATCACCATCGGTCTTCTCATCGCCGCGATCGTCAACAATGCCACCAAGGACAACCCCACCAGCGCTTCGTGGCAGATTCCTGTTACTATCCAGTTTATTTGGGGATTGATTCTCGCCGTCGGGATGACCCTTCTCCCCGAGTCTCCTCGATGGCTCATTATGAAGGAGCGCGACGAAGATGCAGCCCGTGCCCTCTCTCGTCTCATATCCCTCTCTCCCGACCATCCTGAGCTCCAGGCCGAGCTCAACGAGGTCCGTGTTGCCTACCAGCAAGAGAAGGAGCTGGGCGAGTCTTCTTACCTCGACTGCTTCCGTTCCACCCACAACAAAATCCTCTTTCGTACTCTCACCGGCATCTTCATCCAAGCCTGGCAACAACTCACCGGTATCAACTTCATCATCTACTATGGTACCGTGTTCTTCGAGAAGTCCGGCATTTCCAACCCCTTCTTGATCGCCATCGCCATCAACATCATCAACGTGTTCACGACTCTCCCAGGCATGTGGGGTGTCGAAAGGTTCGGCCGCAGAAGGTTGCTCTTGGTCGGCGCCCTCGGCATGTGCGTTTGCGAGTTCTTGGTCGCCATCGTTGGCGTCACGGTCTCGCCCTCCAACATCGCGGGACAGAAGGTTTTGATCGCTTTCGTCTGCGTCTACATCGCCTTCTTCGCCTCCACATGGGGCCCCATCGCTTGGGTCATCAGCAGTGAGATCTATCCACTCAACATCCGTGCCAAAGCCATGTCCCTCTCCATCGCCTCCAACTGGTTCTGGAACTTCATTCTTGGTTTCACCACCCCCTACTTGGTTAACGAAGAGCCCGGCTCCGCTGGTCTCGAAGTCAAGGTGTTCTTCATCTGGGGAGTTACCTGTGCTGGGTGCTTCCTGTTCACCTATTTCTGCGTCCCTGAGGTTAGCTTTCCTTTTGTTCATCCTCGGTGTATACTAAGAAGTTTATATCTTGTCTTAGACCAAGGGCTTATCCCTCGAACAGATCGATCTCTTGTACCGAAAGACCACCCCTATGAAGTCGGTCGCCTTCCGTCGCCAACTTGAACGCGACGGTGTCGAGCTCTCGGTTGGTCCTCATGGAGGCACCCACCCCAAGAACGACTCCGTTTCCGAGACCGAGAAGGTCTAATTTACTTCCCTGCCGCACAAACCACGAGCACTCCCACCTTTGTTTCCCTGTTGTTTTGCAAGCGCACCCACACACCTGGGGTGTTGCGATGTACTACTAGTTTGTATGATATTTCTCTGCAGAGGAATGGTTCTGCAACCTTGCCCTTTTTTCGGCCTGCTCAGCGGGAAAGTTGCCCGGTGTGTGGCGTGATTGACACTCTCATGAAAACTCCAAACTTGGGAGGCGCAGAGAATGGATCTAGATATATAACCGCCTCGACTATACTTCGCGGAGACACTACCGATTTTCTCTGAGTCGGACACATGAAGCGATACACAACTTCGGATCGTGGTCCACGTTAGATTTTTCAACCGCTGGGCGTCCGCTTGAGAAATTGAGGGATATGATGCTACATCTCCGGATCTCCTCGAACTGAACGGCGACGATGGCCAGAACGCACCCCAGAAACCCGGGCATTCAAACAATTCACTCCCAACAAAGTTTACTCCACCTCCACGATGCTCCTCTACCGCCTCTTTCGGTCCTCCGCTGCGTGGTTGTTATAGCGTCCCTCTTTACTGATACACGTATGTTATGATTTGCCAACTGTTGCGCCGGGTGGCCGATGCGGACCGCGCTGCCACGAGCTGCGCGTGCTCATGGGATCACCAGCACCACCAGACTCAAACCGATTCAGTTCAAGTCAAGTACGCTGGGCGCTGCTTTTTTTTCTTTTCAAGTTGCAGTGAGTGGAATCTGCCGCCCCTTCGGAACTGGGTGCATATCACTGGGTCATCCGTTGCATGGCGTGGGGCCTGACAACAAAACCAGCATTCGCACATCGCTTATACTGGACCAACCCGTGCGGTCATCGAGGGGTTGGTTTAAATAACGACCGGCACTCGCCCGGCCACCAGAGTTCGGACCGACCCCGGAGCCAGCCTACGGTGGAGATGATTCCACTCTTTTACTCTGCAGTTATCACGGGTTCTCTGTGGTCTCCGAGTCTACTTCGAGGGGAACATCCAGGAGTTCGCTGCTCTACCCTTCTACCACCTGTTATGGTGCCCAGACCACTCCGAACACCCGGCGTCGGCACGTAACAACTCATTGAGTTCCGGCGGGGACGGACGAGTGTAAAATGCGGCACTGACTCAAACAGTGGTGTGTTCAGGTTCTGGAATTTCTACGGTATGACAGGTATTTCATGAAATTCAGTCGGCGCTCGTCACCGGTAGGACCGTCTTATGAAAAATCGTGCCTGCTCCCGCTCACCAACCGTGCAGGAGGAAGTGTAAGCCGGGGTGTGGCGGGGATTGTCGCGGTTCGTGCGTGGCATGGTTCGAACACAAGCAATTTGCAATTGACTAGTACAAGATTTCCCTACTGGACTCAATGATTAGAACTACAATACCCCTTCTACACGGCCGCGGGGACAATATTTATTCCAAAGCAGGGTCGTTCTCGGTGAAGTATTCGTGACTGTCGGCGTTGAGGATGGCTTGAGCTGGC
>Ga0307516_10008297_pt1 | contig 11777 bp, 20 predicted proteins | sample 19_EM_MG_FD_203310 | JGI IMG/M metagenome (GOLD analysis project Ga0307516, IMG submission 203310) | Populus trichocarpa ectomycorrhiza microbial communities from riparian zone in the Pacific Northwest, United States - 19_EM | ecosystem: Host-associated > Plants > Roots > Unclassified | place...
ACGATAGTAGAAACGCACGCGACTACGTCCGGACACTGTGCGAACGGCTGGGTACCGGTAGGAAAGATCCTGATCGTTTTGACCCGCACGGGTGCGTTGAATCTGATAGCGGCAAGGCGAGAGCTGCCGAACGGTTCGAGAGTGCACCATTCCAGCAACATGGCTGGCGGACGTGAGCAAGGGGGCGCGTCTGTAGCCTGAGTGACCCGGGCGGAATGGTGAGAGTGTCGGCTGGCTTGGTCAAAGCGGTATATGAGGCTCACGTGGCGCCACAGGCTCTCCCCGATACCACTACCCTGTGTTTCACCTCGAAACCGTCCTCCCTCTCGATTCTCTTTCAATCCTGGGCTAGCGGAAAGGCATGACAACGATGGCCATACAGACGGGCATCCCGACGCTCTCACTACCGGAGAAATCCACGGCTCGGACCAAACACCGGCCGAGGACGAGAAGCGGAAGTCTCTTGAAGGTCGAACAGGTTGGCGAGGGTTCCGCAGAGCAGGATTTGGACCGGAACCTCTACGTGAATATCAATGCGGACTGGGTCAATATGAAAGGTGGACATACACCATCCACTGCCACCGCCCGATCTCATGAGTTTATTCCTCTTCCCTAGGCGCCTGGCTCGTTCACCCTCTGCTCGTCTTCTGCGGCAAGATCGTGGTAGACACTATCCCAGGAATGAATCAGGAGATCAGCTGGACGCTAACAAATCTTCTCTACCTGCTCGTGAGTCCCGCCCATTGACCGCGCTTCCGCAGCTCACCTGGTGACTTCCCTCCCCGCAGTTCTCGTACTTTATCTTCCACTGGGCAACTGGAATTCCATTCCAATCCGACCTGCATGGTGGCGCCTATGACGACTTGACGCTATGGGAGCAAATTGACGGAGGTGCTCAATACACGCCAACCAAGAAGTGGCTCATCACCTTCCCCATCATCCTGTGAGCGGCCACCTCGGATCCTCGGATTCACGCAACTGAAAGTCATGCCTCCAGGTTTCTGCTGTCTACCCACTACACACACTACGACCCATGGTTATTCACAATGAACCTGATCGCATTGGTTGCGCTGTTGATTCCGCGGTTACCCCAGGTGATTACAACTCCTGCAGAAAGGAACCCGTCGGCTGATTGATGACTCCAGTTACACCGTCAGAGAGTCCGCTTCATGACGGAAGATCAGGACCAGTCCGGCGTGTCCACGCCTGTCGAGGCCACTTTTAGCGCTTCTGGTTCTACCACGCCGGTTGATGGAAGGACTATTCCCGTAACTCTCAAAGAATCTTATTTCCATTGACGGGACTATTTTATGCTCGCCGGGTCGTGGTAGAGGTTTGGTGTATCCAGTAACGTATATCCCATCATTTTGCACTACTCACTAATATTCAAAGTACTTTCCGACCCATGATGTTGAGTCTCCTTGCAATGTAGTTAGCCGGGACCCAAGGGGCGCCCGGTTCCCCCGAACCTCGCGTTTTACATTCCACTTACGCCCCCTTTCTGAGCCCAGCACTGGTCCTGGAAAATACCTGTGACAGGGCGGTAAACCTATGCTTCCCGCATGTTTCGGATGTCGCGGGGTTTCACTTCCGCAACCCCATATTTCTGCCATGGTCGCACACCTACTCCCTCACGTGTGTACCTATCATTGGGGGATTGCCGTCCTGCCCTTTTTGCCGCCAGCTGCTGTTGGGTTTCTGCCGTTGTGCTAGTTTGTTGGAATTGGCTGCGGGGTAACCCGGGCCGGGATCTGGTGATGTGTCGTGTTTGTGGGCGCGGGCCACGCAGCGTGGGATGATTTCCGTAAACGCCGAAAACTCCGCAGCAATCATAATTGTTGAGATCGCTGGAGTCAAGCTAAATCCTTCGCCCACCTCCGCCATGATCATCCCTTCCCCCACTATCAAACCCGAACCTGAAGTCCAGGTCGGGTGCTGGTCTGGATTCAAACGATCTATTCGCAAGAAGAAATCGACCCCAAGATCCAAGTTACCTCCTGGAGGGTTGACCACGGACCATGGCGGTGCTCAACCACAACTTGTATGTATCGGTCCCAGATGCGTTGAGGTCGATCCTAATGTCCATGGACCCGTAGCCCGAATATACGTATGCCACCTCATGCGACTTCTGCGGACACGGAGATCAGAATCGTACCACAAACTGGTGGCCAGTGGACAAACCCCCCTCGTACTCGCCCGCGGGTACGAATGAAGTCTTCCGCCCGGATGTGATGAAGACGATCGAGGAGACTTTGACTGTATTGAGTAGCGAGCTAAGGGAGTTGAGCCTCAAGATTCACGGTGAGTTGTCTTTGGGAAGTCATGTTCCAGCGTTAAACTCGTCGCGGTGCTATGTAGATCATCCCGAGCTTGGTTTCCAAGAGAAGTCCGCCGTTTGAATCCTTTTCCTTTTCCTTTTTCCCTCAACGTGAATCGGTCGTAGATACGCCCACGATACCCTGACGGGATTCATGTCATCCAAGGGTTGGGAAGTCACGAAACACTACCTGGGACTTGACACCGCGTGGCGCGCTGAATTTGTCGTTGGTACCGGCGGTCGCACACTTGGGGTAAACTCTGAAATGGACGCCCTACCCGGAATCGGTCATGCGTGCGGGCACAATTTAATTGCCATCGCGGGGGTGGGCGTCGCTCTGGCGATCAAGGCGGCTCTAGAGAAACACAGCGTGCCAGGAAAGGTCGTTTTGCTTGGTACACCCGGTACGTCGCACTTCTTGGACGTTTCTGTTGCCCTAGGCTCACCCGTGCCTATCCAGCTGAGGAAGGTGGCGCAGGCAAGATTATACTGATAGAGCGTGGTGGTTACAGGGATATGGATGCCTGTGTGATGTATATTGCCTCCTCTTTTTGGCCATATCCGCCCTCACACACCCTACAGGTGCCATCCCGGACCAGGTCCCCCGGGCTCGTTTGGGACAGGACCATCGCTCGCCATTCAGTCGATACAGATAGAGTACTTCGGACACACGTACGTATATCTTCGACCCCAGCGAATCGCTTTCGAGTAGGGCTCATCAAACCTTCAGTGCGCACGCTTCTGCTGCTCCATGGGAAGCCGTCAACGCACTGGATGCTGCATTCCTCGCCTACTCAAACGTCTCTGTCCTCCGACAACAAATGAAACCCGACCACCGCGTACACGGAATCGTCGAAGGAAAAGATTGGGCTCCAGGCAGTATGCTTGTGGTTTCCCCGGAGCGGAATTCCATATATTGATGACCTTCTTTCTAGTCATCCCCGACTACGCAAAAATGAGATGGTACATCCGTGCCCCGACAGGCGTTCAGCTGAAAGTTTGGCGAGATCGCGTCGTCAAGTGTTTCGAGTTCGTGCCTTTGAGCTCATTGTCGCCCTCTACCCACTCACGGACGGGACATTCACGCAGGGCTGCCGCACACGCGACGGGGTGCAAATACACCATTACTTTTGGTTCGCTCACGTATGATCTTCTCCAAAATCCAGTGCTTGGTGGGTTCCGGCGACCGATTGGCTTCGTGATTTGCACTCAAATATATTCCCTTGCCTAGCGGAGGAACTGGTTTCCACCCTACACAACAGGTACGGGATGGTTGGGACCACTGCCGAGGGAGCGATCGGGGGCTCTACCGACTTTGTGAGATTACCCCGGGTCTGTTTTTGGAGTTTGGGGCTGACCCAACCCGATAGGGGAACGTCACCTACGAACTCCCTTCGATCCACCCGAGTTTCGCTATCCCAACGAAACCCAACGGAGGCAATCATACCGTCGGATTCACAGAAGCTGCTAGGACGGAGGAAGCTCACGATGCAACACTCCAGGTTGCCAAAGGGCTCGCGCTTGTTGGATTCCGAGTGATCAACGACGAGAAGTTCTTCTACAAGGTCAGCCTTCTTGCAAGTGTTTTTATGGCTATCAGTCTGACATTGGTACGGCCGCAACGCGATTTCTACCTGTCTAGGTCAGAGACTCCTTCCACCCCGAGAAGTGACCCAAGAAAGTCTAAAAGATGTAGACATTACAATCCCCCGCATTGCCCGGCTCGGTTTTTTTTATCCTGATGATTACACTGTTGCTTGCCCTTTACTCATCAAACGTCCTTGTACGTTTGTAATCGAAGTCTGCAGGGACAGAGAACGCGTGGAGCAGACGCAGGTTTCGTCAGCAACACCCTTGTGTAGATAGCTTATATCTTGAATTAAATGTAGTGGGGACTCACAGGTTACGCAAGAGCATCATGATCGTCACTTTTCCAACGGTCGGGATATAGATTGACGCCTGAATCGGGGGCGACGTCAGGAGATTCGGGAGGACCCCATCACGACATCCCCCTACCTTATCCCTGACATCCTTCTCAAAGTTCTTCTCGCTCGCAATGTTCAAACAAACACAGCCTTGGCGAAGAGAATCGGACTTGACCTTGTAGTTTGCGCTCGGGACGGCTGAGATGACAACGTCGGAGATCGCTAAACATTCTTCAAGGGAGAGTTGGGATGGGTGCGCGACGTGGTGCCTGTTAAACCTATTTTGAGTGGTGATGGTCGTGCTGGGCCGTTTTGTGTATTCCTGCGGGCGGGGTCGAGGTCCAGTTTCTGCATGAACGGAAACGATGGTCTCACCTGAATAGAGTCGATATCCACAGAAAACACACGAGCACCGTCGTTCGCCAACAACGCAGCAAGGGGCCGTCCGACCACCTCCGACCTATGATAGACCCGTCGATTCAATCACTTTGTACCGTACGGACCTCTCACCTATTGATAACGGTGATAACCCTCCCATAGGCTCTATCGCCGTACGGCAAGATCCGGTTATACACCCCCACATGCTCGAGGCTTTTCACGATCGCGAGAGGCGTGCATGGAAGGATAGATTTGACCGTCCCCGGTGGGGGTTGATCGTTGATCGGTACGGGGATCTCCCCTGCAGAAGATATTCCGGGTTGCGATAGGAGCGACACGGGTTTGATGAATCGGATACTGTCGGAGAGAGGGTTTCAGGTTCTGGTACCGACTGGCCTTGGGGAGAGGAAAGACGAACTTATGGTATAAGTTATAGTGGAAGGCGAAGTGAAGACCCTCGACGTCTTTTAGAGGCGAGACGACTTGCTGAAGGTAATGGTCCTATCATGAACAGGTTGGCCCCCGCCTGGTGGAGTGGGGGTCGCTACATACCTGCTGGTTACCAAAGATAGGGTAATAAACCTACAGATCCCAAGCATATGCAGTCAACTCGCAGCACCCGAGAACCAAAACTGCTCACCATAATCCCATCGACGCTGTCATCTTCGTTCGCCTCCATAATCGCCTCTTCAACTCCATCTCCTTCTCCATTCTCCGGGCTGAGCGCTGCCCCAATCTCCTTCAAAACGAAATCGAAGCCCAGACTACTGCATTGCTTCTTCGTGAACTCTGCATAGAACCGTGAGGGCGCAACAGAGGTCGCGAGGATTCCCACCAGTTTTGGTGGCTTCGGCAGAGACTTGAGAGCTTGGACAATCTCGTCTCGGAAGGTGTCTGCGACCGCATCTGCTTTGAGCAAGAGGCCTTTGCCCGTGGGGTCCATAGACATGTTTGCCGTCGGATTCCACTAAGTAGGTGTCGGTCGTACGGGCTTCTTTCCAGAGGAGCGGCGAGAGGCTAGATCGAGGAGTGGTTGCACGAAAAAAAAAAAAAAACTGTCAGTCTCCCGCTGCCTCCACTGACTCGACGCCGGTCCGGTCCCTGCAGGCATAAAGGGATTGACCGACGCTGATTCGGTCAGACGAACCCGAGCCGGCAGCTGTGCCAGCGAGTTTTAAATCATCGGGTATGTACGAACTATTGAAAGACCCGAACGCCTGCACCGATGAGTATAGGGTGTTGACAGAGGTTCGGAACTGCGGATAGTGTGGAATCTGGGATAACAGAGCGTGTAGTCGTCGATGAACTTGCCACACCCCACATCCAGTCCTACAATCGACCATTCATGCAGGACTTGGGAATCTGGGCTCGAGGTGCTTCCAGTGCCGAGACGTCCGACGTGTTCCGTGGGCGAATTCCGACGCTCAGGTCCTCTTGAGAACGAACACAAAGTGGGTAAGGTATTCGGGTCCGACTCCGGAACTCTGTCGCCTATTACAATGGTTAGGGTGATACAGGAAAAAACGGCAACGCTGGTAGAAAGTGGTACAACAACGCCATGGAACAGCAAGAGTCGGATCAAGGAAAGAAGATGAGAAAAAAAATCTGATGGTGGGAGAAATCGATTTGTGAATTGTAGCGGATAGCGCTGGACGGAAGATAGACGGAAGGGAGATCGCCGCAAGATGAAAGGGTCAGGCGCCGTGTTTTACCCCATTGGCCTTGGAAGGCAGCGAGTGCTCTGCCATTGGCACATCTTCCGAGCCCTTGTCGAGGCTGGAAGTATCCTCTTCATCATCGATGAGTTGGCGTGCTCGCTAGGGCGACGGGCTCAGGATCGTCTCAACTCAAGTGGGCGATGGAAGGGTACACACCTTCATGGCTTCAGCTTCGTTAGAATAATGCCTTCCGCGAGCCTTGACGAATGCTGCATGTTTCGCAGCAGCTAGAGAAGACTGGTTAGTGCTGTCCAAAAGATGAACGCAGGGTCGACACTTACCCTCCTCATCCATCTCCTCCTCCTCCTCGACTTCCTCATCGTCGGGTTCGATACCCCTTCCGAGGAATGAAATCTCGCCCTTGGCTTCATGGGGTAAGCTAAAACTTGTGTTCCTGCTCGAGCTTCCGCTCCTCGATCGGATACTTCCAGATGATGATCGGCCGTTAGGTCCGCTAGAGGACGAGGACCTGCGGGGAGAGATAGGCGGAGAAGGAGGCGGTTGTTCGGTGCTGACGGGAGATTGGAGGACGGGGGAGTTCACGCCGGAATTCCTCCCTCCGAGATCCAAAGAGGGGATATCTAGAGCGGTAGGACGATGTGACGATGAGGTTTGAGCTGAATGACTGGGAAGTACGGGGCTTACCTCCCTCGATCTCGTCGGTTTCAGCGTTGTATCTAACGTAGGGAGTCTTGGGTTCAGTGATCTTCATCTGACTGTCTTTCTGGGCCTCGGTCAAAGCGAGATTCTCCTCGTCCCATTGCAAGCTAGAGAGGCAGAGTCAGTTCCTGTGTTCCGGACTCAACGATACAGGCCTGGCACGATGGCGGTGGCCGCTGTCGCCCGGGACCGTTGAAAGATCTTGATGGCCGGATTAGGCTACTCACTGCTGGGTATTGCTGCTCGGGGCATTCTTGAGGATTCCCTTTGGCTTTGGGCCGGAGGATTGACGAGAGGGTAAGGGGGGGAGATGGGGGATATTTTCTGTGGAAGTCATGCTAGGGTGAGGTCCGGAAGGGAGTTGGGAGGGGGGAAACGGACGAATCACGTGGGTTGGCCGCGGTCGCCCGGGCGATCAATGAGACGATGACTTCATTTGTCCCACCTTGGTGTCTGTTCCGACGAAAATATAAGAATTTTCATCACTTCGTCCTCTCTCGCTACTGAGCGTGGGTCGCGGTCATATAGGTAAGAGTACGGAATCATAACAGGCATTAGTCGTGGTGTGGTCGTAGGGCATCTAGTGATCGCTTCGTATCCCACTCTCCAGCTTCATCCCACGCCCACTCATCGCCAACGGTTGGATTAGTCGATTTAGCGGCGACTGGACGTTGAGCGGGAGGCGGAGAGGGGCTTTGAACCCTCCTCATCGCAACATCATCGGGGTCCACCTCTACGTGGAATGGGGTGGACGAACCCGAAGGAAAAGACCTTGACTCTGGCGTCAACGGACGGGGGCGTGTCACGACCGTGGTTGTCGCCGCGGTTAGAGGTTCTTGACGCTCGACATTGTACTTCGGAGGAAGGTGTTCGGGCCCATCGAGCGTCTCGCCCTCCTCATCGGAGCCGTCAGCCAGAAATAGCGGTTCCCGGTCACCGTCTTGGGTGTCGAGCCGAGAGGAATCATCGGTCAAGGCGAGGGGTGGGGCGTGTGCTTTGACGATGGAGTCGATCAGCCAGAACTGGAGGACGTTCATGATGATTGGGAATAAACCCATCACGCTTTACATGTCGGGGATGAGTGCATTGGAATGTGCAGGGGTGGGAATACAACGTACAAAATGACCTGGACGGCGTCCCGGTTCCCGAGCCAACTCAGCAACCACTCCCCAACGTTGGAGACTCCGGGCCAGGCAGCGAACAAACCGACGACAACAAGTTTCATGACAGTCAAACAAGACAAATAGACCGCGAGTTGGCGTATCCAGTAGACAAAGGACGGCGGGGACCCATATTCCCCGGACTTAAACCCTTCAAGACCCAGCTTCTCGGAGAGGAGAAGAGTAGCTAATTTGAGGCAATAGTAGATTATACCAACGCCTGCCATCCACATGCCGTTAGTTCACACCCAGAACGAAAGTATCTGCGGTGAGCGCGCACCCAGCGTGGTGTCTATGAGGATATTGAGGAAATATAGGACACATGCGTTTCCGGATGCGACGTGGGCGACAATGCCGGATATGAGTAGGTTGACCCCATGGACGAACATTTGGCCGGCGAGCTGTTTGGCGACGTCGAATAGCCAGATGTTCCATGGACGTTTCGGAGACTCTCTGTGTCGTTTGTAGACGAGAGAGAGGATGACGAGGATACCCAACAGACCCTGGACGACCTGAATCACGCGTGCATCAGATCGCTTCGGGACGAGAGAAGGAATATGTACGCACGAGAGCAGTTGGGCCTAGGAGACGGCAAGAGCGTTTGTCAACGTCGGGGTAGTCGTCGTCGGGGACCCCATCGTCCGCGAATGAGGGTAGTGGGAGAGATGGCATTTGGCGGAATCAGCGCCGCTCTCCCTCACTCCCGATGTCGAACCCTGCATCCCTCCGCCTGATCCGCTTGGGCGTTGAGGATTACGAATCAAAAACGCGCTAAAGGATGGTACGACCCAGAGTGAAACCATCTCAGGCTCCTACCTGAAGTATATAACACCCGGTCAGCGATTCCCTTGAGGCAGACACCCTTGTGTTCTTCCCCCCACCATCTCTTCAGAAATGGTCAGTCCCACGCGTCCCTCCGGTCTTTATCACCGTTCGCTAACGAGATCTGTAGTCCTCCACCGAAGTCGTCATCGTCGCTGCCTCACGTACTCCCGTGGGATCTCTCAACGGCGTTCTCAAGACCCTCACCGCCCCAGAACTCGGAACAATCGCTCTGAAACACGCCCTCGACACCTCCAAGGTCCCCCCAGAGTTGATTGAGGAAGTTTACTTCGGTAACGTCGTTCAGGCTGGCGTTGGCCAATCTCCAGCTCGTCAGGTCGCCCTGGGCACTGGAATCCCATCATCATCCGATGCCACCACCATAAACAAAGTCTGCGCTAGCGGCCTCAAATCCATCATCCTCGCCTCTCAGACCATCTCCACCGGCGACAAGAGCGTCGTCGTTGCTGGCGGTATGGAGAGCATGAGCAACGCTCCGTACGTGCAATCTTTCACCTGATCGAATCGATCCTAGCCTCGATCGATCTCTCTATTGTCCACATCCAATGTTTCTGACCTGTATTGTTTTCTTAGGTTCCTCATCCCACGACAGAACCCGGTATTCGGAAAGTTCGAGGCTAAGGACTCATTGGAGACCGACGGTCTATGGGATGTGTACAACAAGTTCGCCATGGGCAACTGCGGTGAAGTTGCCGGTGACAAGCACCAGATCACTCGTGAGGATATGGACAACCACGCCATCGAGTCGTATCAACGTGCCGACCGCGCCTGGAAGGCCGGCGTCTATGATAATGAGATTGCTCCAGTCACCATCAAGGGCAGGAAGGGCGACGCCATAATCAAGGAAGACGAGGAATACAAGAAGGTCTTCTTCGACAAGATTCCCACTCTCCCTGGTGCTTTCAAGAGACCCAACGGAAAGGTCACCGCTGCTAATTCGTCCAACCTCAACGATGGGGCCTCCGCCCTCATTCTCATGTCGGCTGCCAAGGCAGCCGAGCTTGGTGTGAGACCACTGGCAAAGATCATCTGTCTGTATTACTTCCCTCCTGTGATGATCCCGCGCCCATATATCTGACTACCTAACCATTAGCCTATGCCGACGCTGGCGTTGACCCCATCGACTTCCCCGCCGCCCCGACCGTCGCCATCCCCAAGGCTCTGAAGAAAGCTGGACTGACCGTTGATGACATCTCCTTGTTCGAGATCAACGAGGCCTTCTCCGTTGTCGTTAACATCGCCGAGAAGGTTCTCAACATCCCACGATCTAAGGTCAACGTCAACGGCGGCGCTGTCGCCTTGGGTCATGCCATTGGCAACTCCGGCTCACGTATCGTTGTCTCCCTCGTCCACGCTCTCCAGCCTGGCCAGTATGGCGTTGCCGGCATTTGTAATGGAGTAAGCCCCAACTTAACCTCGACCAATCGAACTGAGCTGATCCCTGATGTCTTCTTCTCGCGCACAGGGTGGGGGAGCTTCTGCTTTGGTTGTTCAAAAGCTGTGAGCACGCTTTGTGTGACGCTTTTCTTAGAGACAGACTGGAACTTATCAACGGAATGGGATTTGGAACGCAATGTAATAGTGAACAATATGATGGCCAAAGGTTTACATCTAAGATTTGAGGACATACGCCTTGCAGCATATAAGAGGTTGCTGGAAGAGTTGATTCGGGGCTCGAATTGTGATTGTTGTATCACTAGTACAACCCGAAGTTTTACGAATGGATAGTTGGCCGAGAGAACGGTGAATCACGAGGATCCGCCTCTGTCAATTCGATGACCCAGTTCTCGGCTACGTGCCCGCCTTGTCGAGAAACGGCGACGACCTCTCGGTTTGCAAAGGAGAGTATTTCCACAGCAGCCTTCCTCCGCCCCGGCTGCCGTGGTTGTTTGACACGATGACGAGGCACAGGCAGGAGTGCTCCGTGGAACTAGAAATTTTTGCTCATTCTGGAGGCAATTTTTTGCGGCGGCTCTGACGTGACTTCACGGTATTTTACGCACGGACTTTGAGGCGTGGTTTTGGGGAACCGAGGTCCTTCGGAGCTGCCCCCGGATTTACCAGGCATGCGACACCAACACCGGCCTCGGCAGCCCGGTTTTCCGTTCTCCGGTCTGTGGGGTCATCGGCAGCCTAGGGACCGGGGCCGTTAGGTTGACCCCCGCGTAGCCGACGGGATGAGTGGTGGGTTTGATACGATATACTCACATATGATATACTGTATACGACATACCCGCGGCGGTGCGAGGACCTGCTGGAGATATAAAAGTACCGAAGGTTATCTTTGTCTGACCAATCAGCAGCGTGGAATACAGTACCTCAAGTTGACAGATGTAAACGTTCGATTCCGATCGCGCCACCAATCCCCCTGAAACTCCTGACGCCTACTCCCATCATGCGTGATCTCAACAGGTTGGAATTGCAGCTTGCCCGTCGAGCGCTTCGATTTATCTGTGATGACGCCAAGAATGGGGACCCGGATCGCACGGACGCGATTAGGAGGCTACTGGGGCTGGAGTTGACCGCACGGCCGAGTGTATGACTCCTGACTGATGGTAGCTGCCCTTCTTACCGTTCCTTTCAGAGAAACCTTTTCCCTACACCCACCACTGATCTAGAATGTTTGAACATTACCGGCGCCGGGTTCCCCCTACTGAGGCGGGGAGGTGCGGTTGGAGGGTGGGAGGAGAAGGTTAAGGCTCTCAGCGGGAACGATCCTCGTACCTCAGCTAAACTACAAGAGGATCTGCAACACCTGCAGACACTCGCCTCCTAC
>Ga0307516_10008298_pt1 | contig 11777 bp, 13 predicted proteins | sample 19_EM_MG_FD_203310 | JGI IMG/M metagenome (GOLD analysis project Ga0307516, IMG submission 203310) | Populus trichocarpa ectomycorrhiza microbial communities from riparian zone in the Pacific Northwest, United States - 19_EM | ecosystem: Host-associated > Plants > Roots > Unclassified | place...
TTCGGCCATACTATTTTTCGAAAGTTCCAGGCTAGTTTGAGCTTCACCAGCTCTCAACCACGAAGCTCTCGAACAGGTGGCGTCAGAAACGGTGGCAGCTGCCAGCCTGCAAGGCGACTTGTCATCGATGGAGTTTAGAAGCGAGATAGTTATACGGGGATGCACCCTTATTGTTCTTCTCCACCTTCAAGTATGTAACGGACCACGTTTTCTATTCTAGGACGTCGACTGTTCTGCTGCCTGCGGGCGTTGAAGGTGAAGAAGACGATTGAGCAAAAGCTCTTGCTTACTCAGCAGCACTTACTGTTGACGATCCCTCTGAAAATGTAGCCAAACTTGAGAGTTCGAGATCAGGTCTTGAAGTATGTTACATCGCATGGCTGATCTCTTGTACTTACAATCAACTATAAACCTAGGAGGTAATGCCCCGAATCTTGTCCTTAAAGGCCGATTAAGTATATTGTCAGCGATCCGTAGACATAAAGTGTCTACATTCAAACGCCGAAATTTAACGACGTTGATCCCAGATCGGTGAAGCCCTGTGAATGGCTTTGATGTTTAAGTTTGATTGAGAACGAGGAAAGGTCGCAAAAATCGGATGGAATAACGGTTCCCGAGGCGCTCGGCGCCCTCAAAGGCCCTTGTATTCGTTATCACGACATGAGACTTCAAATCATGTAGTATATCTCGACTTTGACACCCCGCACATAATTAGCCCAGCCAGGATACTGAGGAGTGATGAGGTCAGATAGACAGCGGCGTTAACCTCTAACGTTGACTCGCCTGGGCTCTTGCAAGGACCGCAACTCTGTCGCCTGCGACAAGTGCCTCCACAAAGCCCTTTCCCGATCCACATCCTCTCGCCCTGGCTGAGGCTTCATCAATAACGTCACCATGGTACCACACGACATCATGAGTTTGTCGAATGGAAGACACATGTACGTTCTTTTGGAGGAGCCAGCGTTGCTCCACTGCGTCATCCGCAATGTTCTTGACCTCACCAGAAGACAATTCATTCAAAACGACAGCATTCATGATGTCCATCGGAGGTATCTGAGCGTTCCGGATGATGGATGCTTCGAACCAGCTGTAAACTGCTTCATAGGTCCCTTGAGGCCCCATTGAAGTTAGCTAACGAAGGTGAAAGTTTTTGGTCGGTTACCTTGGTACCTGCTCTGCCCGCCCCAACCTTGATCATTGCTGAGCAACTTAAATTTAACGCAGCGTAGTCTGGGGACGACATCGCAGTCGCGTACTTTGAAAGGAACAGGGGGGGTTACAAGGCAGTATTGTCCAGCGTTGTTGTCGTTGGTAAAATTCGATACGACATCAATCGCAGTGTGTGTTTCCTCTGCGACAACGGGCCAATACTCTGCTGTGTCGAGGATCACATCCGCCAACTCCAGTGGTAGGAACCGCAGCAGGAAGGATCGCACAGTAAAGAGTTCGAAGTCGTTGGGAATATGGGGTTCGTTATTCTCCTCGGCCATCTCGTCGTCTCTTGTATCATTGTTTGTTGCGAAGGCGCTATTGACGAGATTACGAAGGGAAGTGAACATTGGGAAAGATAAAGGATCTTTTGTCGCGTGACATATGGTATTCCTGTGACATTGACTCAATTTGACTCTGATAACAAAGCCGTAGCCGAGTCCCGTGCATCCCATGATGCATATGGGGGTAGCGCAACTCGAGATGGTGTTTTTCGCCCAAGATTTTCAACACGCGTCATATTGCTCGCAAAAGCGCTGAGTGACTGCCTACTTAGTAGGTTTTGGGATTGGAAGGGCTTCGCAATGACGGGAAGTTGTTTACGGCATGCACAGGGTGGCGATCATGAATATGCAGTATAACTTGTTAATTTTCTGCTTGTGCTCGTCCGTTGAAGTTGTAGACAGCTAGAGTACTCCAACCATGGACCATGGAGCAGTATGCGCGTATTCAAAAGTCGGTTCTGAGGAGCGATCAGGTTCATCAAGTAAAGAGGGCTTGCCTCCGCTTGTATGCTGTTACATACCAGAGGAGCGCAGCCGACACAGAAAAGGGCCTATGATGGCCTACGAGCAGATCTTCCCAGAGCGATAGTACCACCACTTCTGCTGCATGATATAATGTTGCGGTTCAGTGGCTCTTCGGCGAAGGATAAGGACCTCATACTGTACGGGTCGTACGGGTCGCCGAATGCTCGATTTCTTCGAAAGAGGGGTTTTAGAACGTACGAGGTGCCATTGAGTCTGCAAACCTCAGGCACCAGGACGGCCAAGGTTACTGTTTTCTTCAAAGCAGATCCACGTCAGACGAGGCGATCCAACAGGTCTGGTCGCGTCTCCTTTTCGCGGCTGAACGAGACCGTATGTAAACCGCCGCAGTTGTGGAGCAGTCAAGGTCAGCCTCCAGCGTGACTTGAATGCACACTACCATCTCTTCACAATCCTCCAACTACATCCCCTGCAAAATATGTTCAAAGTCGCTGCGACAAAGTTCGCCCACAATACTACAATACCTTCTTTCGGAGGAAATCGAGACCTGCGGCCTTTGCAAGACTTGATAACTGCGGAGAAATCTGTGCTCATATCGCCAGTTCAAACACTGTCTATCGAGTGCAATCTATTAACATAGTCCGAACAGACTTCAAAGGTTCAGCGTAGACTTGGAAAAAGCTGCCGAAGCTCTGCGTATATGGGGAGCAGGAGAGGGAGACGACTTGACGGTAAGTGGTGCCGCGGCTTTTTAGCCGTCATCCCCAAAATCTGAACACCCTACTCGCAGGACATCCTGGGTGCATCTCAAACTTTGTTGAGTGTATATGCAGCCTCCCTGTCCCACTACGCTTCCCTTGGCCACACTATGCGAGATCACCTGAAATCCATCCGAACAAGAGAGGAAAACTTTGACGACCTCAAACGCCGCAGGAAAGCACTAGGGATGAAAGCTGAGAGCGCAGAGAAGAAGTTGAGCAAGATGGGCTCAGAACACAAGCACTACCCGACGCAGGTGGACACCTTGAATGGATTCAGAGCGGAGATTCGCTCGATGGACTCGGAGATCATGTCAGAAGAGGCGTACTTGGGGGATTTCAAGCGTGTGACTACCAAGGCGTGGATGACGTTGAAGTTCGGTGGTATGCTAGAATCCGCTGAGAAAGGCACGGTGAGTTCTTATGAGTTCGTTTCCTCCAAACGTCATCTCACCATATTCTAGATCGCGTCAGAATACGGAAACCTGATAATATCCGTAAGTGAATTTTCCGCATATACGATACTCCCAAAAGTAACCCACGCCTTAGGAAATACCAGAAGATCAAACTCAACCGGGAACAGCACGGAGTCTCTATTATGGTCGTCCCAAAATCGAAAACCTGCTTTCGGAAGCTCAACGCTGCATCAGTCAAGTTGCCATTTCCACAGATCCAGCCTCGAAACCCTCGCGGCCCAGCCAAGCACTCAGAGCACCTGAACCACTGCACCTCCAGTCATCTGCAGATCAGCGAGCGAGTTCTGGTGCTGCCACAGAATGGTCGCCCATCGAGTCGACTCCAGCGAACGGAGGCCATCCAAGCTACCTCCCACCAACCTCTGGCCTTGGTACCGGCCACTTCTTCGACCAGCCCGAGACCCCAACAACAGCCACACAACAGTTTCTGCATTTCCAGCAACGTGCGGAACCCCAAGTCGACGATTTTGGAGTCAACACCGGCGGACCACCCACACATGGATCAGCTGCAGCAGGCCATTTTGCGACGTTCCCTGTGAGACGTCCCACAGGACTCCTTTCGCTCACGCTCACCGGCGACCTGCCGCGTCCTGGTGTTGACCAATCGTTCGCGTCGTCGGTCACTGAAGCATTGAGGTCCTCTCAAAGTCCTCCCGCCATGATTCCGGGCTTCAATACTCAAGGTTATCCACAAGGACAGCTCATGTACGCTCCTCCGCCTGGGCCACCTCCGGGTATGCCAGCACAGGTTTTTGAGACGAACTCACATGAATCGCTCGCTTACATGGATGATCCACGTCAACTAGCTCAGGGTAACAGTGGCCACGAACAACCCCCACAGGAACCTCATGACGTTGCCCACGGTGGTCATGTTACGTACAGTGGTGGAGAGGAGCGACATCTTCCCAGATCGAGTGATCCTGTTCCTCAACAGCCACCGCTTGAATCTTATGAACCACAGCTGGCTTCTAATGTTATTCAGCATCAAGAAGGGCCCCAAGAGCCTGGAAACAACACGACAGGTGATATATACCTTGTATATCTGCATAGGTGCTTCCAAGCTAACAGGTGTTTCTCACAGGCCAGGCCGGTCTGGACGCACCTCTACCTCCACCTCCTGAAGCAGCACCAGACGCATATGAAGGCAACCCGCCTCCTCGGTTCCACAACCAACAACGTGTGCCAGTCCCTGCTGCCGATCCAGACGAAGACGCGCGCGCTCGAAATGCGGCAGCTGCCCGCGAGGTCGGACAAGAAATGGAAGGGCTGGGTTTTCTTCATATGACCTCTCCCATCGCCCTTGCGCAGCTGAGAGCTGCCGGTGACCAATCACAACGTTCTAGGGAGGGGAGCCCCGCTCGTGGACGTACTCCGCCTCTTCCTCCACATAAACACGATTTGGACACAGATGGGGTTGAAGTTGTCAGCAACCCGCTGCGTCCTCCTCCCCGTCCTTGGGCCGACGGATCAAATTCTTCCTCTACATCCCGCTGGACCACACCTGCTCAAAGTTTCTCTCAACTTCCGCCCAGCCGTTCTCTCGCGTCGTCGTCTGAGGACCAACCACCGTCTCCAACCCAGGGGTCAAGAGTCGGCATCAATATCCCGCCTACAGACCCCTCTACCCGTTTTCCCTCTTCCCGCATCGGGATTGGCCTCGGAAATCCGACGACGAGATCGACGCCCTCGGCCAACTCGCAGGGTTCACCAGGTGCACGGACTATCTCTGCTGCGGCCTTTAAGCGGCCACAGCGTTTGGGAAGTGGGGGTGAGATGGGGAGTGTTGGCAGTGTTGGCAGCGGCTCCTTTCCGGATACGAGTCCGCTTATGTTGAGGAACCGGCTGCCGAGCTCGCAGCGCCCGGTGGACCCGATGGGGTTGAGGCAGAGGGATGGGTCGCCGAGGGGAAGGGCTTCGAGGGAGGGATCGCCGAGGGGGTCGCCTCAGAGTAGGACGAGGTCGTTGCCGAGGCAGACGCCGCCACCTCCGGCCTCGTTGCCGTTGCCGCCGTTGCCGGATGTTGGTGGGGGTGGGGGTGGGGCCGGTGGGGGGCAGGGTAAGGAAGGGGAGTATGAGTATGATTATTTGAGTGGGTATACGGAGGGTGGATCACCGTCGCGAGCGCACGCGCACGCGCCGCCACCGGGAGCTGGGAGCGTCAGGGGGTATGGGGAAGGGAAATATGCGACCGATTTGGACGCAGAGTCTTTGACGTGAGGATGTATATATGGGTTGGGAAGTGGTGGATCTGGATGTTTGGCAATGAGAGGATCCGCTCCTAATATCGACTTGCTCAGGGGTTAGCCATACGGTATTACTATGAGATATGTGCCCAACAATCTGCTTATTATTTTCTGGAGGTGTAATGTCATCGCCTTGGTTGGAGAGATGTTTACTTGCGGACTTGTAGTAGTAGTGCTTTCCCGTCAAGTTCGATACAATCTTGATAAACTACTGGAGTGGTACCTTCCTTAGCAGGGCAGTACGTAACCATCCTGTGTAGTACACGGCCGCCGAAGAACTGTCAACAGACGCCCATTTCGCGGACCCCACTTAGACATCTTTTGTGCGAAAATCTTGTGATGTGATGAGGCAACTCCTTTCAGACAGCATCATGATGGAGACGCCGCATCGGTGAGAACTGTCGAGAAGCGCTTCAAAGCGTATTTTTCCCCTGAGCGAACCCGTAGCGACGTAAATGTCACCTGGCAGGCTGATGACGAAATTCCAGGAGGAGTGGACGCATCGGCATCCAATCCATACGGCATAGAGTATGGGATCGTTGCAGCTCTGGACAGGCATCGTGGAGATGCGACTACCATGGCCAGTCGTCAGCAGTACAGCCGGGCGCCAGCATGGTGACGGTAACAGACGTATGGAGGCAAATTCATTTTGATCCGGATTTGACCTGACCGCGGGTACCGGCAACTACTGTTGCACGTTCCTTCATAACCTCCTCATGGAGCTTGGAGCTCAGCTCGCGTTTTCATATGCCATGATACAAATCACCACCTGACTCCTAAGTCATTTGGATACACGGCACATCAGTGAAGCCTGAGATATCCATCGGTCTCACCGCGTGCGAGTTGGCTGATGAAATGGTTGTTGTTGATCGACACCTTGGATAGAAATCAACTTCCGATTTCAATTCCGCTCACTAATAGCGGTAGCCTGTCATAACCGGGGTACCTGGGCATTCATATTTTCTCGGTTTACCGGGATACCCATAAATATCAGCTCCTTCCGGGTCTCCAAGCCCCCCCATCTTCCTTCCCCTGTTACCAACCATGGTGGAGAAGTTCGAGGAAAAGCTGGAATCGGGGAGCTCCCACTCTACCAGTCCTGCCGTCGTCGAGTTCTATGACCCGTCCAAGGAGAGTATATGGACTCGTCTGGGGCTGACTGCCGAGAGTTTCAAGCGTGCCCCGGGCACCACTGGGTAACGTCCCTCCTTGTTACCAACGTCCCACGATGGCTCAACGGATACCCTTGCAGTGGCCAGGTCCTGGAGGGTGGAGAAGGAATGTCCCCAGAGATGGCCCAACGTTTGAGGGGTGAGAATCCCATGTTGCAACAGAAGATGAAGCCGAGGCATCTGGTCATGATTGCTGTCGGTACGCCGTGATCATTTGTTCTGGCGTATTTCACCCTTCCCTCATACTTGTCACGGTGCAGGTGGTAGTATCGGTACTGGTTTATTCGTTGGCTCGGGATCGGCTCTCCACAATGGCGGCCCTGCTGGAATTATTATCGCTTGGCTCCTCATGGGGATCATGTTGATCAACGTCACACAGGTACGTCTTGACTGTAACGTGAATTTCCCTGATTTCCAACAACCCTCTCGACGATAGGCCCTCGGTGAAATGTGTATCATGTACCCAGTATCTGGTGGATTTTATACCCTCGCTGGACGCTTTTTAGATCCTTCGTTCGCTTTCGCTATGGGTTGGAATTATTTCTTCCAATGGGCCATCGTTTTGCCTTTGGAAATTACCGTCGCCGGGACAACGGTTCAGTATTGGGCCGCTGCAGCCAAAGTCGATATAGCAGTTTGGATAACTGTATTCTGGGTTGCGATTAGTAAGACATTCCATCTGCTTCCCCTCAGATGAACGTCTAACTCCTTGCAGTTATCCTCAGCGTATTTGGAACACTCGGCTACGCGGAAGAGGAGTTTTGGTCATCGTGCCTGAAGCTATTCGTGATCGTCATGTTTATCTTCATCGGAGTGTCAGTATTTTCATGATAGACTTCCGTTCTTCTTTCAACTGACATCAATTGCTCTGCGATGACAGCGTCCTAGTGTGCGGTGGTGGACCCAGCGGTGGTGCTTACGATCACTATATAGGTGGTAAGAACTGGAATAATGGCGGGGCTTTTGCAAATGGCTTCAAAGGTGTCTGCGCCGTATTCGTCACGGGTAACTAACACCGGCCGTAAAATTTCGTATTGCTTTGTTGACCTTTTTCTGCCCTTCAGCTGCGTTCGCTTTTGGTGAGCGCAATTTCTAGTCAAGGGTTCCCAAAGACTAACAGCAGCTACAGCTGGTACCGAGCTCGTCGGTCTTGCTGCCACCGAGACTCCCAACCCCCGTCAATCTATGCCTGGTGCTGTCAAGGGTACCTTCTGGCGTATCGTAAGCCATTCAAAAGTACGACAGATCAACTTGTGTGGCGACTGACTTGCGCATCCTAGACCGTTATCTACATCACCTCCCTGACCCTCGTTGGTCTTTTGATACCTTACAACGAGCCCAGACTTCTTGGAGGTTCGGGAACTGGTAGGTCTTCATCCGCCTAGTATAAAAGGCGATGGCTTATCCGACCCAGCTGCTTCTCCCTTCGTCATTGCCCTCAAGGATGCCGGGATTCGCGGTCTCGATCGTACGTACTTCAATTCATCAACATTGCGTACAAGAAGAACCTAACTGTGCTTCTAGACTTTGTGAACGTAACCATCTGCATATCCGTTCTCTCCGTTGGCATGTCCTGCGTCTATGCCGGATCCCGAACACTGACCGCGCTCGCTGAAACCGGATATGCTCCTAAAATATTCGCGTATGGTATGCCTTCGTTTTCACATCGTGTGATGAGATGGAGTGACTGAACTTTTTACGCAGTTGACAAATCGAGTCGTCCGATCTTCTCTGTCCTCGCCGTCTTGATATGGGGCCCTCTTGGCTACGTCAACATCATTGCCAGCGGTGCCACCGTTTGTGAGTCTCTTTAGCCTTTCCTCTTCTCCAGAAACATTCCAACTATTCCATAGTCAACTGGCTTCTCGCCATCTCCGGTCTTTCCACCATCTTCACATGGATGGCTATCTGCCTTTGCCAGTAGGTCGACTGATCTGGCGCGCGTCACCCACCTTCGGAGAGCTCACGCATACTTTCACAACAGCATCCGCTTCAGGCAAGCCTGGGTCCACCAAGGCCACTCCGTCGATGAGCTGCCATTCAAAGCTCTAGGAGGCATCTACGGCTCCTGGTTTGGTATTATACTCCTAACTCTTGTGCTCATTGCCCAATTCTATGTCGTGCGTTTTCCCCCTCGTCCTCTTCAATTTGATTTTCGGGTCTGATGGATGCTGGATTACCAGGCGATCTGGCCGATCGGAGGTATTCCCAGTGACTCCGGAAAGGTCGCTGAGAACTTCTTCTGTACGTGTTTTTCGGTTGTCCAAACAGTCATCAAATTGAATGTTTCGTGTATGATCCCTTGTTTGAACAGCCGCATACCTCGCTGCACCTGTCATGATTCTGTTCTATGGCATTGGCTTTGCATGGAAACGGACCTGGCCCAAAAAGCTGCATGAGATTGACCTTGATGTACGCATATGAACAATCATTCTCATCTTCTAATTTGTTGTCTGACGGGCGTCTCGTACTAAACAGACCAACCGAAAGGCGTGGTACACTGTTGAGGAAATGCAGGAGGTATGTATAGCTGTCCTCTTGCGCTGCACATGGTTTATTTATTCTCTTTTCAGTACCATGCCGAACGCAGGCGTGCTCCCTTCTATATCCGGTTCTACAGGATATTGTTCACGAATTGAAGGGTCTATTTCCTTCAGAATCACCTCTTCATAGTCGCTTTTGTTTTTAGTAAGTATGATCATTTCATTTGTCTCGATTGTTTCTGCTGGATCTGCTTGTTGCGTGCGTGTTGAGATGGAAACGGATGCAAAGGGCCCGCATATATACCTCTCTAATATCAGCTATAATCACTCTTCACAGCCAGATAGATATATATACATACGTACTGATGGTTAACGAAGTTTGTAGTGATCCTTGGAGGCTGCGATGATGGTCGGAAATCGCGCTGTAAGCCTGCCCTCCTAAGTTAGTAACCTTTTTATCGAGGGATATCTACTAAGGGACTTATCACGAGGAAGGAAAGGGTGGGTTTCTGTTATGGTGAGGTGAGAAATGCACGGACATATTTGTTTCTGCAGCCTCTCGGTCGCATCGGCGTGGATGATCGTCATCCGACTCTCGCGGGATGACGTTCGGTTAATTGAGATTTGAGAGCGGGGGGGGGGGTATACATACAATCCCTTTCCGATTGTCGTCCATAGTATTACCATGTCACTTTGGGGCGCCGGACCCTAGATGAATGATGGTCGGGCGAGGAGGAGGACCAGAAATACATCAGAACGTGCCCTTAAAAGTGGGCGTTGGAGAATAAGTCGGTTTTCAGATTGCTGCCACTTCAAGTTGCACGATGACACGGTCTGGCTGGGCACCAGCATCGGTGGCAATGTACATAACTGTCGGGAAGACCCCCCTTATGCCAGGAGAGGTGTTTTTGTCCGAGACACGACTCCAGCCTCTGTCAAAGCCATCAGATCTGTCCGAACTGTAGTACCCGGCCTCCAAAAAAAACCCAATTTCTTCTGGCGCTACTGCGCCTTCGAGCACTTTTTACACGCTCGTAGCGGTTTTCTATGCAGTCTGAATTTTTTTTGCGCTTCTGAACCACAATCTACCGATCGCAAGGACTCCCCAGCGTGTTTACCTCCATGGGCCCCATGCACGAATCTGGATCTAGGGCGGGCTATATGTCCGAACTTGCATCCGGCTGTTTGTCAATTCTGGCGCAATTTGGTCCGAACCGGGATCTAGGATGTCCTTGGATAAGGGAAGGTTCTCCGTCAGACCGGTCCAGCTTGCGGGCACTCTTCAAGGACATTTAAAGGTACATAGAATAGAGGGAAATGGTCCAAGTCGTGCGGTCGCTAACTTACATAGTTTACTCCGGCGTATTAACCTCGCGTCCGTTGAGTCATATGACATGTCGCGTGGCACGTGATCTCGTTTGTTTGGCGATCAACAAAAATAAGGTTCGATTCGGAATCTGAACGCGTCTCTGTTGTCTCCCACTTCCATCCTCTCCCCCCTTTTTTTCGTCTTCCGGCCACAATGCCCAGGAAAGCCGCAGCCGCGACCACAGCCGCTACTGAAAGCGCAGAGCCTCGTCGATCCTCCCGCATCAAGGACTTGCCCAAAGCCGAACCCGTCGTCAAAAAGCAAGCGAAACCCAGAGTAAAAAAGGCGGATAAATCGAAGGGCGATGAGGGCGAGACGAAGGTGGAAAAGCCCAAGTCTGCCCGAGGAAAGAAGCGCAAGGAGGCTGAGGAACCTAATGGTGCCGCCACGGCGGAGGAGGGAGAAGGCGGCGAAGAACCTCCCACCAAAAAAGTCGGTCTCCTGGGATCTTCTCGGACGCTAATTAATGACGATCATCTTGTGCTAGGCTAAACCTCCCACCAAGGCCCCTACCAAGCCCACCTCTAAGGTTACTGAAAAACCTGCCTCGAAAGCTGCCGATAAGCCCGCGTCCAGAGCATCCGTCAAGCCTGCATCCAGATCATCCGCCAAGCCTGTATCTGCTAAACCTGCGTCGCGCGCTGCGTCGGCCAAACCCCCTTCACGCGCTACCTCTAAGAAACCCGTCTCCAAGGCAAGTTTTGTTCTCGCTGTTGGTCGGACGTTGTGACGTCGTCTTTGTGCTTCGTCCGCCCTCCCCGCTTTTGTTCGAGATCGCTCAATCCATCACTCTTCCAGGTGGAAGGACAGGAACCAGCCTCGGAAACCAGTGTCACTGTTCAGGAAACCATCGCTGAAGAGCCAGAGGAGGATGCCCCTGCCGAATCTGTCACGGTTGGTGCATAATGACTCTGCTGGGAATACGGATCAAATATCTCAAACTAGGTGTGATCTATAACAATTCCCGGCGTCCAACCCCTCCTGTATCTCCGCCATCTCTTCTCCCACATCGCCCTGACGGATACTTCGATGGATAATGTCAAGCCATACACCTCCTGCGTCACCCTCCTCCAGCCAAGAAGCGATTGAACCTGTTCTATATATTATCTTCAATCTACCAACATCGTCGTGCTATTACTACCTGCTTTCTCGTCCCTTTTTATTCTCGACTACTGTACGACTGTACCTTTCGTCTGTGTACTCTTACACGTTTTGCATCACATTAGGGGTGCACTTCGTACCAACCATCTTCTATTTTATTCTTGGTTCTTTCTCTTTTTTCTTGTATACCGGGCACGAT
>Ga0307516_10008299_pt1 | contig 11777 bp, 15 predicted proteins | sample 19_EM_MG_FD_203310 | JGI IMG/M metagenome (GOLD analysis project Ga0307516, IMG submission 203310) | Populus trichocarpa ectomycorrhiza microbial communities from riparian zone in the Pacific Northwest, United States - 19_EM | ecosystem: Host-associated > Plants > Roots > Unclassified | place...
AAGGGACGTCCGTGGGGATCGGTTGCACCGACTGCCTATCGTCGCCGTCGTTCGATTAAGCGTTGATCGGATCACGGGACGCGAGCGCCGGCAATCGTGCTGCTGCCAGCCAGCCAGCCACTGCTGCTGCGCTTTGGAGTGCACCCCGCTCCCATCTCTCGCGCTCTTCCGGGGCGCCCACACGGAGCGGAGTGGCGACAGACAGCACTCCGGCATCGCGGTGGCGAGCGCCCACTCTTTCGCGGACACCAAAGCCAGGCCAGCAGGCGCACGATGACCGCATCCTTCAGAGCTGCTCCGCATGCATGCGTGCATGTGCCAGCCTGCTGTCTGCCTTTGCAGCGAAGAGTTCCCCCGATCCCAGTCCAACCCCCCCCCCCCCCCCACACTGCCGAACTTGTTGCTCTCTGCCGTCCGTTGTTGCGGGGGAGGGCACAGCAGCAGGTTGCACTGTGTGTGCACTCTCCACCACATGCTGCACTCGACGGTTCTCGGGGTAACGTAACGTAACGACGTGCGCCTTGCCCAGGGGAAAGCGGCGGCGGGTGGCGGCCAATCGATCCCGTTGCAACTCGACAATCGGAGTCCAATCCGTGCCGATTGGCCAGGGGACGTGTGGCGTGCAGCTGTAAGCCCCGCTCCGCTCAGCTCCGGACAGCCGCGTCGCACACATCGCTACGAACGCCCGGCGAGCGAAGCCGCGGCGCGATGGCGGCGGGCGTTGCGGATCTACTCCTGATGTGTGTGTGTGAGAGTGTGTGAGAGTGTGTGTGTGAGTGTGTGTGTGAGAGTGTGTGTGTGTGAGTGTGATGTCGCCAGCGAATGAGGCAGCAAAGCTTGTGCGTCGTCGTGGCTGTCACCTTTTTTTTTTGCGGAAAAAGGAAGGAAAAGCCAAGCCTCGTATCGTTCGCACGCTGTGCCCCCCCTTTTCGTGGCCCGATCGAACCGCCGCCCTCAAGTCGGTGTCGCGATCTCGTCCGTTCCTGCCCAGCGCCACTGCCGGGCAAAGACATGACTATCGTCCGGGGTGTGCTAGGAGTATCTACATAGTAGCTAGACTACTAGATAGATAGTACCGTGCACCTGAGACCACAGTCAGCAACGGCAGCGGCAACGGACATTCGTCCTTCCCTCCCTATTCCATCCGCGCCTCCGAGACTCGGTTCTCCGTCTTCTTTTTTTTTCCCTGTTCTTGCTGTGGCGATACCTCTAGATATCCATCTACCGCCGGAGATACTCTACGTACCCAGACCGGGCAGATGGGGGGGGCTTGGCTGGCTGCTCTTCGAAGGAGACGGTGGACGGATGGACGGAACGTGCCGAGCTGAATGTTGATCCGAAGTGGACGGATGCAGCGTAGCGCTCCGGGTTCGATGTCGCTGGTTCTCGCTGGTACAGTAGCGGCTCCGGCGGACGTGAGTGCTGGGGCTTGGCATGCCACCGGGACCGAATCCGCACGTCCCTGCTTCGCTGAGTGGCTGCATGCATGCATAGATAGTCTACGACCAGCGCGGTGTGCAGGTCACTCTCACTTTGTTGCTGTCTATCTATGTATCGTTACCGGCCAATGATAATGGCTGTTCGAAGTGGCGTGCATCGACGGCAAATCACATGATCCAGATAACCGCTAACTATATCTAAGTAACTTAACTGGTATGAAGTATCTACCTCGTTCTGGCTGATCAGGACAAATGCCCCAACCCCACCAGCCACACCGCTCGCAGGGCAAACACAACAAAGAGTCAACCCGCGCCGCAATAATGTCTGAGCGAGCCCAAGTATGCAGGTGGAGGTGAATTGGCGCGGGCCAAGGGGACGGGATGCTATCCGCGCCAGCGCACTACATACCTAGGCGCGACAGCGGCTGATGTGGCTGGTGAAATCTCCGGTGTCCTCCCCCCCACGTCTACTCTTGAGCGGTATGTAGGTCGTATCTAGACACGCAGAGCAACCGTATGTGCACAGCGGCGCGCTGGCGGCAGAAGGAAGAGGCCCTTTGGCGCTCGCGGTAATTCCTGGTGGCAGATCGCGGAACGTTCCTGTGCGCAGGGATCGGTTGACTGGATAGGTAGGTAGAGTACATAGCCCGCCAGCGCAACTGAAGATGTATGTAGCGCAGGATCAAAGCCAACGACAAGATCATCAGACACCTCCCCCCCCAAAAAAACAAAAAAAAAACAATGACCTCTGCACTAGTACATACCGTGCCGGAAGTCAGCGAGCGATTGGATCTCGCACCCTGCTATGTACATACATATCGAAAGGATTAGATAGTTACATACGCGCCACCTAGTTGGCTACTCTACTCGGGTCAGGCATCCCAGCATGCATGCCAGCAGTCTTTCCTAAAAAGGCAATTCTGCATCTCGAATTGCCCATTCGGGCAAAGATCTCCAAGTTCCTGGGCTTGGCAATGTTCGGGGTATGTACTTAGATACTGCATACATTCAGTGTACATAGTTACAAGGTACATTCTATGCCTGGGACGCAAGTTTGATTCCTCCGGCAGACGCGTGCCGAAAACGAGTCGCATGAAGGAGTTTCCGTCGCAAAATAAAAAAAAATAAAAAACAAAAGAAATAAGACGGATCTGTACAGATTTCTGTTGGGTGGTGTAACTAAGAGGTACATTGTACTTATGTACTGCGAGGGGAAGCCCTCACTGACGCCAAGCAATCCTGTCCTCTTCAGGAGATGAACCGAACGTCACTTACATATCCCCCTTTGTCTCCCCGGAGCAGCGTATCGCCGCCAAAAGAAAAAGAAAAAGAAAAAAAAAACAAGTCCCAAATTAACTCTGTCCGTAGAAGCACAAAGCCAGGGCAGCTTCGCATGTGTGCCCAGATATGTTAAAGCGGATTCTGTTGGCCCCCCCCCCCCCCCTTTTTGCACGCCGAAGCTCCCTGCTGACACCCCATCAACATCACGTTGTTTTATTTATGTGTGCGCCCAGCTATCTCCTGCCAGGCAACAATGGCCATTGGAGTGTCTGGGTAGTACATACAACTGACTAACTACTTGGCTACTGAAGTCACGAAGGGGCGATTGACCGGCCGGCCGACCCGGCATCGTAGCCATCGAGACAGTTAGGGAGGAGGGCCCACTTCGCGGGGAAGCCCGAGGAAGACAGGACGTGGATGAAGACCCCCCCCCCCCCCCCCCCTCTCCCTCTCTCTCTCCGCAGTGGTAGCGGTGCCGTGATGTGTCCGAAGTGCGCGGAGATCGGTCGTCGTCGTCGCCGTCGTCGCCGGTTCCGTGCCGAAAGAAGTCCGGAGTCCCACGGGGCTTGGGCTCTCCCCGTCTCGCCGTGCGGAAGAGATGTCCGTCGGCACTTGCTGCCCCGCTCCCCGCTCTCGGCATCGCCGCCGCCGCGGATGGTTCGTCTCTCCTCCTCGGCGCGCAAGGTGTCCCGGTGTCCCCCGCGGCTGCTGTCAAGGAAGCTCGAACCAACTAACTAGCTACTCTAACTACTCTAGAGTAGATACCCTACTCTACCCCCCCACCCCGGCGGCCACCCAAGCCGCAATGGGGAGGCATGTCCGCGCGGGCATGCTGCCATGCGAGAGGAGAGGCTCGGTGATCTCCCAGGCCCACGGTCTCAAGGCCTGGTGGGTACCTTTATCCCACATACGATGTATGTGTGTAATGATGTGTGTATGTACGTGTTGTGTGTGTACTTATGTAGGTATGTCGGTCATATGTAGGCACGCACCGAATATTATACCGTGGAAACAAACAACCGGCGCATACATTCGTATATATATCCAGCCCCCACCCCACTGGATCGGGCTCGGTTCTGCCTGAGCAAGAAGATCGTGGAGGGGTGGCGGCTTATGTATGTATGTATGTATGTGCGTATCTACCGACCCGCATGCGATCCGTCCGCTCCACATCGCCCCCGCTCCGTCATCCACCGACTTCCAGGCTCCAGACGTCGGTTCGCCCGGTCCCCCCCATCCCACAGCTTGCTTGTTTCGCGCGCGCGCGGCTCGGCTCGATTCGATGCAACAAACAGCAAACAAACGAACGGACGGACGGACGAAACCGTCTTGCGGACTTCCGCGACGCTTGCGGGTTCACCCCGTTCTCCGCTAGACAAACCCTCCGGCGCTCCCCCTTGCCCCCCCCCCCCCCTCCCCGTGGATGCGTTCCGGGGGGCGGACGGTACACGGTACTTCGATGCGACGACGACAGCAAGCAGCACTTGCCGCTCCAGCGCCGAGTCCTCCCTGTATCTAGAGTTTACAGGTGTGTGAATAACACTACTCGGATTCGACGTTCTTACGTACTTACGTACATACGTGTGTGTGCCTCTGTTGCTCCACCCACTGGGTCGCTGATCGCTCGCAAGGGTCGCTGCACCCCCCCACGATGGACTACCGGGCAATACATATATGATGTGTAGATAGATAGCCATTGCGCGCGGCGGAGATCTGGCGATGTCCAAGCTACTCTACGTCGTCCTCCTCCTTCCTTTCCTCCTCCTCCTCCTCCTCCTCCTCCTTCTTTCCTCCTCCTCTTCTTTCCTCCTCCTCCTCCCTTTTCCCTTCCTCCTCGTTCCTCGTCCCCCGTCCCCCGTCCCCCCCCCCGCACATGATGGCTGCTTGCTGCGGAATCCCCTTCGGTGTCTGTGTAGATCACTCAGGGATTTGTTGGATGGAGCAGAATAGAACGCACCCACCACCACCAACCAACCCCCCTTCCCTAAGCGTCATAGCCATGTCTTTGAGGGATGCCGCTTCATCGTCGAGCCTTCTCGCTTTGGGATCACCCATTCGCAAGACGACGAAAACAACGCGTATGTACTTATGTAAAAAGAAAAGAAAAGAAAAGAAAAATCAAAAAATAATAATCCTAGGCCATCTGGCGAGATAGAGTACATTCATGGCACTGGAAGTCCCTGGGGCCCGACTCCCAGAGTCAGATATCTAGTCGGAGACATCCTTCTTCTCCCACCCCTCGATACGTTCCTTGACACACACATACATACATAATACATACTCTCCTGCCTGCAGCAAACCTCTGGGCTCGCTCGCTCGGCAGACCGCCCTCGAGAAAATCCCACAGAGGCGCCACCAAGAAGCAGCACAGCAGAGCCCTGAAACCTCGGACCAGCGCTAGCTGTCCGCCGTGCGAACGACCCGGCGCCCTCACAGACGGAAAGGAACGGGAAACCCGACTTGCAGGCCGGACGGCCTCCACACATACCATACATACATACATACACGCACACATCCATACATCCTTCTGCACATCTCCACCGACCGGCGTCGTCGTCGTCGCCGTCGTCGTCGCCAGCATCATCTCCGTGCGGAAAAAGGGACACCCGCGGCATCGAACCTGCATAGACTCCTTCAGCATATCTCACCTACATATACAGCCCCTCCCTTACACAGCGGTGCCTCGGCCGCCGCCCCCTAAGGCGTGAGATCGACACCGCTTATCCCTTCTGGCCCGCACTCGCGCTGCGATAATCCACCATTGGCCCAGCTGCAACGCCCGGGCAGTGTGTACGATAGTAGAGTGCAAGGCCCCGCCATCTCAGCATCAGCATCAGCATCAGCATTGCCTGGCACGGCATCGGTCGACTACATACCACCACCACCACCACCACCACCACCACCACCACCACCACCACCACCATCACCACCACCACCACTACCCACGCACGCTCGGGACATCTTCGAGTCGGTCCGATCTCGAGTCCGCAGCACGCCGCATTTCCATCCGGCCGCCCTCGTCGTGGACCTCCTCGCCCTCGCCCTCGCTCGTTGCTGCTTTCCCTCTTCCCTCCAACGCAGTGCTCGTACGCAGCAGCATCCCAGGACTTGACTGTAGGTGTCCCAGAGCCGCCTGTCCGAACAAGCCCCCCCCCCCCCGGGACGAATCTGGTTATTTTTTCTCGCTTTCCCTCTACATCTCATCGCACCCCGCAGAACAGTGCGGCGAAAAAAAAGACGAGCCTCTCACCATCCTCTTGTCTGCGTGTCTGCAAAGCTGTTTTTTTTCTTTCCCCTTTCTCTCTTTACATTCCTATTTGGAAACATCTTAGCCGTTCGTCCAGCCTGGCATAACAAGGTGTCGACATACATACACATACGTTTGTTCGTTCGTTCATTCGTTCCTTCGTTCATTCGCCTCGACTGAGCCTCCCCTCCCCCAAAGTGCGTCACACTGATCTACCCGCAGGAACTGGCGCTGCAGATAGATCACGGGTGCCGACGTTGCCCGAGGTGGGGGGGAGAGAAGTCCGCGAGCTCTCGAGCACTGTGCACTGCGAAAAAAAAAACGTGAGTTTCATTCATCGAGCGAACAAGAACGGGAGACCCACAAAGCCAGATACATATCACCCCGTGCCCAAGAGTCGGAACGCGGATGCATTTCTGACACCATATCTATCTGTGTTCCAGTCCCCAATCCCGGTCCGGCTCCCTCTCTGTCATTCGGATCGCCACTTATTTTATTTTTTTCCAGCGTCGAGAAGAATAATTATTTATTGTCCCGCGGCTGAGGTGTCTTGGGCCTCGTCTTCCGCAAGGATCCTCCATTCGAGAAAGCGGTTGGTTCCCTTCGTTATTTGTTGTCGTTGCCTCTGTCGATCTTCTCGGCGGACAAGTCTCTGCCCTCTGTCTTTCTCCTGCCCTTCTCACCCCGTCACGATCGCCCTCCCGAGAGAGAAAGAGAAAGAGAGAGATAGAGAGATAGAGTTAGAGTTACGCAGCTGACGCTCCGCCCCCCCGTTCACCCCAGCGACAGGAAACAAGAATCAATCTCCCGTTGCAATAAACCCAGCAAACGCCATCAGCCGCCCCGCGGGACTAGCACATTATACCTCCCCACTCCAGCCTAGGAAACGTCCCCTCAGGTCCGCGTTTCGTCGTTGCAGTTGGCCGTGTAAAAAGCGGAGCTCCAGAACCTACCCCCACCCCATCTCACACCCCCCGACCGTTTTCTTCGCTTCGAAAATCTATGTTGTCTCAAGGTGATTCTGTTCCACGGCGTCTTCTACCTCAGAGTATTATGCAGCAGAGCATGACTTTGTCCCCGACGGATATGGGAGGCGGTCCCAGAGAAATTCACAAAAGTACGCCGTTCTCTTTCGCATAGGGCGCGCGCGAGAGAGAAGGGGACATTGCTGACCAGGTGCGATAGATTATGTCTTCGTTGATGAGCACAACCGACATAAGCGACTCAAGGGTGAGAAACTCAGCCCGTGTCCGCTATCGGCGTAATATTCCACAAATGGCTAACCTCCGACGATGTAGTGATGAGAGCATGCGAAGGATGTCGTCGACGAAAAATCAAATGCGACGCTGCCACCACGAATACTTGGCCGTGCTCGGCTTGCACGCGTCTTAAATTGCATTGCGTGCCGCCGATGCTACAGTACGACCGCGAATATGCTTCGCAGGTTGTGATGGGACACGATCAGAATGTGGACTTCGGGGATTCAGGCGGCAGTGGGGAAGAAGAGATGATGCACCACATGGGCAAGCCTAACCGGCCACACATGCCCGGCTACCATCGCGACAACAACCACTATCGGCATCTGTCGCCGCAGGACCACCATGGCCCGGGACATTCCCAACACGGTCCGATGCCGTATTCGGGTTTGGCGGCTGGGGACGCGGTTGAGCCGGCTCTGTCTCCAGTGCACAGCCATTTCCATCAATCGCCTGTCTATCCTTCCCAAGATGTCATGAGGCAGCAGGAGCAGTGGCACGCAGACAGCGACTACGCTTCGGCGTTAGTGGGCTCCCTCAAGATCGATGATGATGGTGTCGGTGGGTCGCACATCCACACCACTCCACCCACAAGACCCCACTTCAAGTCATACTGACCGTTGCATGCAGCGGGATACATCTCGGCCCAAGGCAGGAGGCTGGCCGAAACCCCAGCATACGAGCCGTGGGGCGATGAGGTGGAACCGAACAATCCTTCGTTCATGCCCGGCCAACACGAGTTCGCCGTCAAGATCCGGCCGGAAGATATGCCCTCCAACGAAGAAGCGGACGAGCTGTTTAGCATATTCTTCAATCACATACACCCGTACATCCCGATCGTCAACAAGGCAGCGTTTTTCCGTCTGTGGGACAATTCGAGGGAGCAGATTTCTCCGCTATTGCTCGAGACTATATTCGCTTGCGCCGGAAGGCTTATGACTCACCCCTCGAAGGGTCTGAAATGGATCGCCGTGGCAACCCGTCAGTGGATCCATGCTGTGGTACATTTGAGAGATTATTAACTCATGGCTTTAGGGCACGTGGATTGCTTCTTGGATGTACCACGTCTGAGTACCGTACAAGCGCTGCTGCTATTACTGAAGGCACGGGAGTCAGCGCCTCAGCGGGGATACTTCTTCCGGTCGTGGATGAGCATGGTGAACATCATTGCGATGGCTCGCGATCTCCGGCTCGATAGTCACTACGAACTCCACAAGCAGGGAATCGGCTGTGGAGAAAGCCCGCTCGAGTGCACCACTCGCACCCGGGTATGGCAGGCTTGTTTTGCCTACGAATTGATGATCTGTGCCCCACAAGGTATGCACGTGCACACCGATCGCAGTCCCTGGGGACTCCAGGCTCACAGCATCTAGGACGCAACAACATGCAGTGCGAGCCTTCCAGCGTGGACATTTCGACACCCATGAGGGGCACCCCCGAGCTGGATGGCCAGGAGGCTATCATCCACCGCAACTTTGTACACTTCGTTCGCCTGATCCACAACATCCGCCGGATGAGCGATGTTCACGCGAAACTCAAGGCGAACCCCAACTGGCGCAACGATCCGCAATTCTTGCAATCGGGCCCCAGCTTGGAGCAGTGGTTCTACGAGCTACCGGCGGACCTACACATTCAAGTCAACACCTCGCTCACGCAGCCGGGACCTCAGCCGGAGTCACATCTATCAGGAAATCTCCAGGTGTACTACCACCTGGCTAGGATCATGCTTCACAGGCCTGCACTGGCGTTTGGCAAGACGTTTGCTTCCGGGGGCGAGTGGAGACGACACATGTCGATGTGTGCGGACGCGGCGAAGTCCATATGCAGGCTGGAAGAGGTCATCTTTGAACAGTACGGCATGCTCGGCCTGCAATGCATGTCTCGGGGTGTCAACTTCTCGATCTACTCGCTTCTCAGCGGAGCGATGATTCACCTGGTATGTTTCGAGAAGAAAAAAAACTAGTTGGGGAGAATTGCGGGCGCTGATAGTGCGGCGGGGGTGTTTACAGATCGCCGCGACATGCCCGGACCCCGAATTCAACCATGACGCCAAAGACTATTTCACTAGAACAATGCGCTTGCTGGAAAACTGCATCGACAATTCCGCTTCATCGGAGATGAAAGGGCAGATTGAGACTTTGCGTGAGGCGTTTTCGGTTGACGTTAATCGGCCTTTCGTCCTGAACCCGAGCTTTCCGTTCTATCATGGTGTTCCTGCTGCATCCATTGACCCTCATATTGCTAGAGCGTATTCTCAGGCCGATGCCGTTGCGACCACTATGGCTGTGACCAACGGGCAAGTGGCGTATTCGACGCATCCACTGTCTCCTCCTCACTCCATAGGAGATACAGAGACGAAGGGCGATTCACCGGGCGCAGTGCAATCCCTCGTTATGCTGGCCGCGGGCCAAGGCACACAGGCGCAATCGTCACAGCCAACTTTGGTCGACCACGTTGCGGCGTGGAATCCCTCACGATTATTCGAGTGCGTATTCCCTCTCCCTCGGTCCAGCGTAGCGCTAACACGCAACAAACAGCAATTGGAACACCGCCTTCGGCGTCAACGGATCCGTGACGGCAGTGATGCCGCTGCAGCATCAGCATCACGAAGAATTAGTGGACTCGCTAGGCGGTGCGCACACTTCATCACATTCTTATGTTCCGACTACTGTTGGGATATCCAACTCATTCGTGTCACCGGGCATGTGGCAAGATTCTGTAGCCGCTGCCACGGTCTTTAGCGAATCCGGCAAACGAACGTTTCCATTTGGCAATGACGGTGGTTGGGGCGATCCTCCAGCAACGCGCACGATGGTCACGCCGACAACGACGGCGTCTGCTGGCATTGCCCTTCGCGCAAACGGCAACGGCTCGAGGGGGCATTAACGGAGTCCTGTCAATGGGTATCCAAAAGGCTGTGCGCCGACGATTTTTCAGTGAGAGTTGGAGATTTTTCTATTGCCCGCTCTGTTTTTTTATTTTTATTTCCGACGATCATCGCCGGGATGGCGCGTGGGAACGATGAGATGTTGATGGTTTCACGACCGCCTCAATTATCATTGACCCTCCCGTGCGTCCCGCCCAGATCGACGGAAAAGATGGGATGTGGTCTTTGCTCTATCATACATTTCACGCCGATAAACGACTTTGCATGTCACTGACGTGGAGGCTGCTCATCGTAGCTACAGTCTCTGCATTCGCTGCCATCAACTCCCTTTTTTTTTTTATCTTACTCTCCATATTCTTTTCTTTATTCGCTCGGGCATCTATCTGGTTATTGCTGTGTATTTCCCATTTATCTGGCGTGTTGTGTTGTGTTGTTGGTTAGTTGGTTGTATGGGATCTGGCGCGCGCGCGGCGGGGTTGAACTTGGGTTATTTTTTTTTTTTTTTCATTTCGGTTTTTCATTATTATTTCTTCTGTCTGGATCTTTGGATATTTTCTCTCGGATCTAATACTTGATGGTTTCTCTTCTCCTCTCGATTGGCTACTCATGTAGAAGAGAGGGAGACGGGGATGATGGGCTGGGGCGAGATTCCTTTGTAATGCGTGTGTTTGACGGGGGAGGGTATTTTTTTTTGGTCGGTACCGGGGAAATGCAGGAGGGCGGGGCTGGGGCGGGACGGGGCGGCAGAGGAGGGAGGTTTATTATGCAATTATTATGTATATCCATCCATACCTGATAAACGCTTACAATGTAGGCTCCAGTTCATTTGCCGTCTTGTGTTTTTTTTCTTGTTTTTTTTTTCTTGTCTTTGCTTGGCTGTTTGGGTGGGGGTAGACATAGACGGCGAAATTTTGTTGGGCATGTGCACGGGCCACGAGTGATGCTCTGTGCTTGCAGCTCCCTTTGCCCTCCGCCCAGACAAGTCGTTTTTTTTTCCTTTCTCTTCATCGGGAGTCACTTTCAGAGCAGACACCATTCCATCTGCTTGGTTTAATTTCACCTCCCTCCCGGCTCCGTACCGCCGAGGCATCATCCCTTAAAACCTTCTCCGGATTAGTTTTGCATGACTTCCCAGGACACAGGTGTGACAAGTGAGGTGGCACACGGCAACGCCGAGTGAGTTTCAGTGGAGTGTTATCTACTAAAGAATTAGTTACTGGTCATTCGCGAGTGACTCACCGAGATGCGGCTTGGCAAAGGGGGGGGGTTTTTTTTTTCGCCGACGCTAACGAACTATTTAGGAGTGGGCTCACTTCTTCTTCTTCTTCTTCTTCTTCCTTCCTTTCTTCCCACTAGGCGCTCCTGTCAAGGCTGTGTTTCTGTGCTACATACTGACACTTCTTCCTTTGCGGAAGTTTGTGTTCACACCAACCCCGTTCGCACATGAGAAATTCGGAGGAATCTTCAAGCACTTCACCAGCAGACTTCTCTTTCTCCCCCTTTTTTTTTTTTCGGGAGGGGAAGTTTGCTGGCCGCCCGCGAGGGCCTGGCGTGAAACTTCCACGTCTGCATCGGGCATCAGAAAATCAAGGGCCCTCGTTCTCCCCCCCTTTCTCCACTTGCTTCCTCGGAGGCGGCTGACCGGGGGGGGGGGGGGGGTCTTCGTG
>Ga0307516_10008300_pt1 | contig 11775 bp, 20 predicted proteins | sample 19_EM_MG_FD_203310 | JGI IMG/M metagenome (GOLD analysis project Ga0307516, IMG submission 203310) | Populus trichocarpa ectomycorrhiza microbial communities from riparian zone in the Pacific Northwest, United States - 19_EM | ecosystem: Host-associated > Plants > Roots > Unclassified | place...
CATCGATGTACGCCCCCACATTACAACCCGCCACCTACAGCCTCTTCCAGCTCTACTAGCCTCGCCTTCATCTTGGGGACGTCTTCCAACTTGGCCTCCAATGTCTGTTTCTCCTCCTGCATGGCCAAGCGCTTCTCGGCATCAAGCTCCGTGCTTGTGATTTTGGTTAGATGCTTCCGCGGGGCGAGACATCGCTGTAAACTCACAAGACATAGCCCCCTTGGCCGTCATAGTGCAGGATCATATGGTGATACTTCCATAGTGATGACCGGTGGGAGACCGTCAGGAGTGTGATCCCAAGTTTGGTAGCATTGTCCATCATCAGCCCCTCCATGTCTGGAGGAACCAGCGAGGTGGCCTCATCCAAGATAGCGTACTGGGCCTGATTCAGCGGATGTCTTCGGGACCGGCACATATGTACTAACCTTGGGATGGTGGTAGAAAAGACGGGCCCAAGCCATCTTCTGCTTATCCCCACCGCTCAAGCTGTCTCGCCACTCGCGTACTACATCCCAGCCACCCTCTCGCTCCACAATGCCCCCCATCCGCACCAGCGACAGTATCTGGAGCAGATCATTGTCCGTGATGCCGCCTGAGAAGGGATGGATCAATTTCGGCAGACCCACACGAATCAGCGGACTCACGATCCTCCATCTCCCCCTTGGAGTGAGGGTAGATCACTTGGTCTCTCAGTGTGCCCAGGCAGAGATACGGACGTTGGGGGATAAGAAGGAAATCCTCAGGTGGTGGCTTGTGAACGATACCGCCGTATACGGTCCAGAGTCCCCCAAGGATTCTAAACAAGCTACTCTTGCCACAGCCGTTGGGGCCCACGATCAAGAGGTGTTGCTTCGAAAAGTTGATCATATCAGGAGTAGATCTCGTGTGTGAGCTCAGCCAACTCACTCCACGTTTCACATGGAAGCTCAGGCTTCGCACCAGCACATCACCATTTGGGGTTACGATTGGCACGCCTTCGAACTTGATTTCTTCGGACTCAAAGACTTTGCCACGGTTCTGCAACACTGGGAAGAGCGTGTAAGCGAGAATATCTTCGACTCACGCTGGGCGAGCTTACATTTGGCGTTCGCATCCTCTGAGGCACTTCCGATCATCGACTTCTTGAAGTTCGCCACCCGGATATCAGACATTGTATCCATGAGCTCTGAAACGCGAGCGGTATAACCGGCGAGGTCTTGCAGATCTTTCCAGGAGTACAAGACCCGACCCATTGCATCTGGAGATAGTGAGTTCTGACCTGCTATCCCATGGGGCGAATACATACCCGACCCAGACAGTAACAACCTCCTGTTTGTCACGAACCCTGCGCAGTGTCAGAACCGGTACGCCCATCTGTGATCTTTGAGTTACCTTGGGTCCTAATTCCGAGGTCATTACTGGAGACTCCTGGGAGTTTGAAGAAGACAGGGATTGCACAGATACCCAACTTGATGGGTTTGAGTGGACGTGACCAAAAGTGAAGGACCGAATGCACTTACGCCGAAGGATCCCCAAAGCCATTTTACGATGCCCTGCCCTTCTCTTAGACCCGGTTCGCTTTATCGTTCGGCGATTGGCTTACCTCTTCAAGGCACCCATGCCACCAACGTGCCCTTAACACACGATTCTCATGCTTCATAACACCACCGTACTCTCTTTCCAAGAGCAGCTTCTCCGTCTCCTCACCTCCAAGAAACGCGATTTCCTCCGTAAACTCGTTCAACCGCGAGTGCGTATGTCTAAAGGAGCCAAGAAGTTGAGCGGACATGGCAGTATATGCTCCAAACGGTGGAGTCAACGCTCGCACTAGCAACGGCAGTCAGTGAGGTTGTGAGCAGCGAAAGTTCCAAGTCGCTTACAAAACATCGTAGAGCCTTGCATGAGCACGGTCAACACAAACAGACCTTCAGCTCCAACGTTCTGGGACAGCTGATAGTTGTATAAGAACATATCAAGGATTGGTTTGGCGACGTTAGCATAGATGGCCGCAAGGGAATTAGAGAATTGTTGGATGTCGTGTGTGATCATCCTATGACGCGAGATCAGTAATCTGTCGGTCGAGTGCCAAGTCCGACGGGGCTTAACTGGTCAGGGTTCTTGATCCGGTCATCGAGATTGGCTAGGGACGGACATGAGATCGATCTCACTCATTAACCTCGAGGACTCACAAATCTTGTAATACATCTTATCACCGGGACCTTCGTCTCCGAGGTATTGGCCAATGACCGCTTGAGTTAACCTTGTACGATAGGCGAGAGCAAGTTTGCTCTGGATGTAGCTCAGCCAGCTGTTCGTCCACGTCGCTGGAATCGCAACCAACAGCCATCGCAAGATGTTGAAGAAGAATTCCAGAGGTCGGGCACGAACGAGCGAAGCGACAATCCTGTGCAAGGGTAAACACGCGGAGCACGACTCAAGGTTGACAGACTCACTTCCCGTCCAGACTGGCAACGTATAATGATATTGCCGTCCGGAAAATGAGCAGACTAGAGTGCATGCACAGAAGTAAAGCTTCCTTGGATTTGATGCCCGGGATTACAATTTTGAGGATATTCGACAACCGTTTGTAGAAGACGTCATCGACCTGCTCATCCATGAGGTCAGTGACCGGGCACTCTCGACGGTGCGGCGCAACGTACCGCTACCCTTGGCGGTTTCCCATCTTGTTTGCCTCCTTTCCTTGAACTCCTGGAACCCCCGCGACGCGAAGATGACCCAGATCCTGTCACAGCGTGGACGGCAGCCACCAGGAAGTAGACAAGAAACGCAACCCTGAGACCGCGTTGAAAGTAGGGCCGGTTAGCAGCGTAGAATTTGACGAAGTTTGTCCACTGCTCCCTCCCCCGCGGCCTCAACGAAGAAAAGACAACCATAGAGACAGGTGGTTCACAGTCAAGGGGAATGGACGGTTCAGGATGCGCTACAGAGCCCGATCGAATGATTGCGAGAATGTACCACGAATATCCGAGCTTTGATGACATGTGATTGCTCGGGGAAGATGTAAGTCACGTGAAGTCTACTCCCAGTGCCCGCCTGCCTTTGCCTGCTGGACCCACTCGACGACCGCATCCCAGTTCTGGGTCCTGTGAATTTGGAGTCCAGGCTGTGGCAGCTCGAACTCATCATCCTTCCACCACTCGCGTCCATTCTCCGCCTTACTCTTCTCTTCGTGGCCGAGTTCTTCGGCCTCACCCTTGATCCTCGCGCAACGCCTGTTCCATCGATAGTTCCCGAACAGCAGGACGGTGACTGGATGCGGGGCGGCCGCGGTCTTGAACGCGTTCTCCGCAGAGTCGTCGATTAGGACCTTCGCGTTGATCTCCTTGCAGACCTGGGAAGAATACTGTTGGAGTCTATATTTCCGGATCTCCTTTGGCCACGCACATCGGCTTTAGTCAACTTGGTAATGAGTTCATGCCCAAACGCGAATGTGGTTTCTTGGGATTGTCCAGTGCAGATCACCGTCTCGAATATACCTGTACAACGGCATGTTGTTGCGATACGGTCCTGAGCCAAAGAGTCTGCTCACCAGGGAAGTGACGGTCCACCCAGACGAGGGTACGTTCCCGTTCCCGGACAGTTCTGGCAGTGACCACGACAAGCTTAAATCCCATCTCTTTGAGCCTCTTTACACCACCCAGAGCGTCTGAGATCGGCAAGGCATTGTCAATTCGGGTCGTCTTGTAATATTCCTCCACCTTCCGCTGGGGGGGAGGGTGAGTCAGTGTGGGGTTGATGAAACTTTTGGAGAGACAGTACAGCGGTCTCCTTGGGCGAGCCCCAACTGGGATTCTGTGAATAGTTCAGCCCTGGCCGTTTGGGCGAGAGGGTTCACATACACGCCAGTAGTAGTAATCTATAGATGGGATTAACCCGCGTCAAGCAACCAGAGCGCCTTTACTCACAAATAAATTGGGACAAGTCGATGTTGGTACCGTATGTATCGTTGTGCCCTGGGACGTAACTAGGGTTAAGAGAGTTGGGGTTGTACGCTGCCGATGCGCATACACTCAGCAACAGTTTGGTTGGTTCCACTCAGGACATCATCTGCTCCGCTGATCAGCAAGCTATCCTGTCTGTGAGGCGCTACCAACCAAGATCGCAAGCGATAATGGGTTCCTTGATGTCTTTGAGACCATGCAAGACTGACCCAGCGGACATCGTTGCTTTCCACGACACTTGGGGGCGATGGACAAAAGGGTAAAGATCTGCAGCGCGTCAGACGGCACAACTGACTCCTCCGGCCATCAGATGACCACGACGCGGTGAAGCTCGTGCGGATGGCAATTCTGGGACATGGCGGGGACCATTGGGCACTAAGCGTGGATTATCTGGCTCGCAAGCACTCGTTTGTCACGGTCAACACCACACCCTTCATCGGACTAGGCCAAGTCAAGTAACTAATTAATTAATGGTCGGTTCTCACGCCACCGACGTGTTTCCTGACCCCCACCTCCTGCGATGTCTCTCCTCGACGATGTGCTGGTTGTCCCGGATGATCTCATGCGGGATCGCGCTCGTATTTTCGAGGAATTTCTCCAATCGGAAACGCAACTCTATGATTACAAGGACAATGTTTCCAACATGCTACGGTGGAACCAGACGCGGCTGATTGTGAACATCGACGATCTGCGGGACTATCGACGCGAATTCGCCGACGGACTCCTCAAATCCCCGACGGATTATCTTCCCGCTTTCGAGTTGGCCCTCGCGAATCTCGTCCACCAAGCTGCTGACGAGCGGAAACATGACATCAAGGACAAAACCTTCCGCGTTGGTTTCAGTGGCTCCTTCGGCGACCACCATGTCAGCCCACGTACTCTGCGAGCATCCCAACTGAACAAGATGATTTCGCTAGAAGGAATCGTCACTCGCTGTTCACTGGTCCGACCCAAGATGATGAAATCTATCCACTACTGCCCGGCGACCACCAAATTCCACTCCCAACTGTACAGGGATGCGACCACAACTACCAACCTCCCACCAACATCCGTTATCCCTCCTCGAGAGGACGACAGCGGGAACCCCCTAGAAATGGAGTACGGACATAGTGTTTTCCAAGACCACCAGAGAATTAGCATCCAGGAGATGCCCGAGCGAGCACCTCCCGGTCAACTCCCAAGGAGTATCGATGTCGTTCTTGATGACGACATGGTAGACAGGTGTAAACCCGGGGATCGCATTCAGCTGGTCGGGATGTATCGGAGTGTAGGTGGTGGTGGAAGTGGTACATTCAGGTTCGGCGTGAAATTTGAAGGCTGACGATCAGTTGGCTGACCATATCGCCATAGGACCTTGCTCCTGGCCAACAATATCATCCTTCTGGCATCCAAAATTGGGGGTGGTATTGCCCAACAAACTCTGTTAGACAGCGATATCCGCGACATCAACAAACTCGCCAAACGTTCTGACATCGTCGACCTGCTTTCCATGTCGCTTGCTCCTTCGATCTGTGGCCACGATTACATCAAGCAAGCAGTACTCCTCCTTCTTCTTGGTGGTGCGGAAAAGAACCTTCCAAACGGTACTCACATTCGTGGTGACATTAATATGCTCATGGTCGGAGATCCTTCCACCGCCAAATCACAGATGCTCCGTTTCGTGTTGAACACCGCGCCGCTCGCGATCGCCACGACTGGTAGGGGAAGTTCTGGTGTCGGTCTCACCGCTGCTGTGACGACCGACCGTGAAACTGGAGAACGGAGGCTGGAAGCTGGCGCCATGGTTCTCGCAGACCGAGGTGTTGTCTGCATAGACGAATTCGACAAAATGTCCGACATTGACCGGGTCGCCATTCACGAAGTAATGGAGCAACAGACCGTGACTATTGCGAAGGCGGGCATACACACCACTCTCAACGCGAGGTGCAGTGTAGTTGCCGCAGCGAACCCGATCTACGGGCAGGTGCGTCAACATCCCCATCCACGGACACACTGCTCTGACGATCTCATTTTTAGTACGATATTCATAAAGACCCTCACAAGAACATTGCCCTTCCTGATTCTCTTCTCTCTCGTTTCGACCTCCTCTTTATTGTAACGGACGACGTGAACGAAGAACACGACAGGATGATTGCAGATCACGTCCTCCGCATGCATCGCTACCTCCCCCCCGGCGTTGAAGAAGGAACGCCCATCTTCGACAATTCGGTCCAATCCCTCAACGTCGCGGATCCCAATCAGGGTGATGTTGACCACGAACCACAAGAAATCAGTCCGTTTGAAAAATTCGACCCTCTGCTTCACATCGGCATCACGAAGAGCCTGTCCTCCACGAGGAGAGGGAAGGAGAAAAAGATGGAGGTGTTGAGTATCGCGTTTATCAAAAAGTACATCCAATACGCCAAGGACAGACCAGCCCCGGTTTTGACGAAAGGGGCTGCCGACCTGATCGTTAACTTCTACGCTACCCTGCGGAACGAAGACAGTGAACGAAACTTCAAGAAGGTATGATGCAGCATTCCATTTTACGTGTCAATTTGGGCCGGATCTTGCTAACACCGGATACCAGACGTCGCCGCTCACTGCCCGCACTCTCGAAACTCTCATCCGTCTCGCGACGGCTCAGGCCAAAGCCCGGCTTTCCGCCAAGGTCCAGGAGAAAGACGCCAAAGCCGCCGAAGCTCTTCTTCGGTTCGCCCTCTTCAAAGAGGTCACGAAGCGGACAAGGAGAAACAAGAAGCGGCGATTGAATGCCGGAGGAAGTGCTCGACTGGGCGGGGGTCACGACAGTGAGGAAGGGGAGAGCGAGGAGGAAGAAGGATCCGATGAGGAGGAGGAGGAGGAACCCAAGAGGATGAGTATGCCACCCGGAAAGGGACCTGGTGTGAAAGCCGCCGGTATGGACGTCGACGGTGCCGGGTTCACCGGAAATCTGCAACCAGAAAGGTTAGCCACGAAATATAACCTAACGAGACCAACAGAAGAAGGGCGCTAACTCGGACGGTTTCAAAAGGTTCCAATTGTTCCGAAGCAAGCTCGCCAAGCTGTTCTCCACGAAATTACAAGATAATGAGAACGTAAAGCTCAACGAACTCCTTCCAATGATCAACGAAGGTCTCTCGACGGAAGAGCTATTCGGTTCGGCGGAAGCCGTGGAAGCTCTACGAGAGATGGGGGAGTCCGAGGAGGTGATGCTGGATGACGACGGGTTCGTGTGGAAGATTTAGTTTTTGGTTACGTGCGCCTTCCGTGCAACCATCCTTCGATTCTCTTGCCGCTGATCGTGTTCGTGGGAACTGTATGCTCGCCTCTCCCTTTCTGTGTTCATCACGGGTATGATCGACCACATCATTCGTGATGTATGTATGCACTTTGTCTACATAATACAGTACGGAAAAAAAAAACAGAACATAGACCCGTTGGACGGACCGTACATATACCAAATACTGAACCGGCTCCGTTCGCTGAAACCGATCGCCATGATTGAGTTTGGGGTTCTCGCCCTGACCGCACGCGGGAAAAGGGTTTGGTACGAACCCACCGTATACCCGTTGAATGTGAATCGTGAACCATTGTCTTCAGGAAAACCAGAAGAAATGATCTTTGGAGATGAATCTCCTCTGCCTAGGCTTTTCCGGGGGTACTGGCTCACACTTCAGGATAAACCGCAGTACGGGATTCGTACAATAGAGCGACGGCTGCCATTCACTGCACCCATACCAGTGTATTCAACGGGCTTACGGTTACGGTACTGTACCTCCGTTCAATGTTCTCCGAAACGCCTTCTTACGAGTCCGTTCTGGTGCGGAGAACGGTCTGGACCTCGTCTCTTCTCAAATCGGAGAATCCCACAACCTCAAGGACACCCTGCTCCCAATCCTCGTCCCGGGCCGTCCCAAACGTCAGAGCCCTTACACTATCCCACTCGGACCCTTGTAGGGCCAACAACCTCCCAGCTTCAACCAACCTCTTCCAAGGCCCCTCGACCAACCTAGTAACCCCCCTCCCACCACCACCACCCCCAGCACTCAACGCCACCCTAGACGTCTCCAACCACAACTCGCACTCTGTGGCGATGGACTTGCCCTCCTTCACGCTGACCCTCCCCGGCCCTCTGCTGAAAATCATCTTCCGGAGAATAACATCTGAAATCTGTGCGGCGGCCTTCCGATAGAGATCCGCAAACATCCTGGACGAGAGGCTGGATTTGAAATAGGCGAGATACGAGGAAAAGAGTGAGACCGGGGCCATGAGGGTCGAGGGGATCTCTATTTCGTAGTCGTGTTGAGCTTCAATAGAGGGCTCTTCGTGCTGTCCCGATGTATGGCTGTGTCCCCGTTTCACGGTGGTAGTATGAAGGGGGTACATGAAATGGACGCAAGTTAGAATTAGGCAGATAACGGAGGTTACCTCCCCCCCCCCTTGAAAGGGGCGACCCAGGAGCCTAGACGCACCTAAAGAAATGGGCTCTCAACTCCATTTCAATCTCCCCACAAACGTGTTGGGACACCATACCCTCCGCTCGTTCCGCGAGGGCGTCATAGTCCTCGATCAACTTGTCAAAGATCGAACCGCCATCGGACTCGTTGTTCCGCACAGGTGGAGTCATAGGCATCAATTTATCCTCATCTGCCCTTACCCTGAGACTTGGATCGGAGACGGTATCCGCCCACAGTTCCAAGAAGAACTGCCGCCGCGGGTTGTTGCGGGATCAGAGAAAGAAACAGGCTAGTCCGAAGTTACTGTGCTTACCACTTCATCACCCCAGCCTTGCATAGCCTTGGCAACGTATTTGGTACTGATCCAGGCCTTGCACAGCTTCTGGGCACCACCCACGCCAGTCGTCTCCCGCCTGGCGCCGTTATCTCCTCCGGACCGGGAGGGCTCACGGCTTATGGCACCAGGCACGGCACGCACAAACGAGGATGACAATGACTCGAAGCCGTCCAAAAAGGAAGATATTCTCAAACGATACAGGTCGAGAAGCGGGAGCTGAATTGTCGATAAAAAGTCCAAGCGCTGACCCGTGCTAGGAAGGGCAGAGTACCGATCTGCACCCGGCCCCTCGTCAGGACCCTCATCGAATAAGGAACGAGAGTTGCTGACCTGTGACCTGTTCGGTTAATGCCTCGACTCGCCTGGCCGAATTGGTGGGCTTCAAGTCTTGTTCCTGGGCTGATTCGTTCCCTTGATCGTCGACCATCCGCCAAGGATCGCCCGAAGTGAGCGAAGTGTGGTACTGATCCAGGGCGACTGGAGAAATGATGACGTAGATAACGGACGACTATCAGAACTCTCGAATGATGAATTTCCAGGTTAATTGAAACTCGTACATTGCTTCTCGCCCTGTAGCCACGCGTTGAACCAGTCGGATCTCCCGAGGACGGTATCGCCGATACCCCTCCATTCATTCTTTCCCTGAGAGACCTCAGCGGACGTCCCCGAAAGGTCAAAACCTTCCTCTCTCAGTGCTCCATCAAAAGAGATCGCTTGGTATATCGTGTGCGCAAACACCGGCGGGTGAGGGAGTAGTGAGGGCACCGACCGCTTTAGCTTTCGAGTTACCACGGGTAGAAGGAGGAGCACAAACTCTCGCTGGTCCATTTGGTCATTTTCAATCCGCTGATCAGTTCGTTTGGCAAACGGACTCACCCATGCATTGATATTTCTGTGTCTCGTTGAATTGAGGAGGCGTTGGGCAATTGAATCGATGAAGGGACGTTGGTCATGCGCGACGTTCAAAATGTGGGTAAAATACCACTCGGGCTAAGTGATTGATCATCAGCAATCCCTGGGAGCCAAGTCGCGATTTGCGAACCTTATCCAGTTGGTTTGTCGGCCTTTGGCCCTCGAAATGAAACCTGAATCTGAGAGCAATAGGATGAACCAGGGCTTGAATGGAATACAGCCCCTCGGCTTTCGGTACGCCCAGCTGCTCGCCTCTGATATTTCAACACGTTAGGTGAAGTCAGATCCCCTGTGGCGAGCACGTACAAGTCTTGTAGTTTGAGGAGATCAAGAAACACTGCTTCAAACGCTTTCCTGTCTTTAACGGGTGCGCTCGGGTAATCCACCTTCACCGGCCAACCAAGTCTCTCAGACACGGTTGTCATCGATCTAAAAAACTCGTTCCCAGAGGCACAAGCGCTCGTGATAGGCCAACACTCACGCGAATAAACTCGACTTGATGTCTGCCCACGTCCGATCGCGCAAGGTCCGTAAGAACGTTACGAGATGTAATGGTTGTTGACCCAATGCGTGGTCGACGACGGTACATTTGTCGACCACTCGTGAAACGAACGTCTGCAGGAGTCCGTAATCGGACACGGACGCGTGAGAAGAGAAGTTCTGTGCCTGTCGAACGGCAGCTTCGCTGTGGCATTGCGGTACCGTATAAGCTCAGTGAAACTATCTTTCGGATCCTTCGCACCTCAGAGAAAGTGCACGATGGATAACTTGGACGTAGCCCTTCACAGACTCGAGCTCTTTGAGATTCCTCTGGAGGGTTTCGAGATCCTCCAAGAGTGTAGGTTGTCTGCCCGGACTGGACATGGAGGACACAAGTTCATCAGAAAGGTACGTTAACTCGTCCGACAGAGAGTCTCGGATGAGCCCCAGTTCCTGGGCTGTCTCCAGATACGCACTCGCATCGCGCAGTGTTTGGACGGTGACAGAGTCGACAAGGTCTTGAGAGGAAGTTAGCTGAGTCTTGATAAGTGCCTGAGCCTGGGCAGAAAGAGGAGAGCATTGACCTGTGCCTTTAGCTGCCCCGCTTCGGAGGCGGTTTGTTGCACGAGTTGTTCCAGGTCATCCGAGTCCTGGAACTGATCAAAGGAGGGAAACTGTTCGTTAAGCCATTGGAGAGTCATGGACTGAGCGTGCTCAGCAGACGGTGGTTGGGCCAAAGCCTTGATTTCAGCTGCAGACATGGTCCTACGAGGGGAGGAGGTGGGTGTATGGATGGTACCGAGGTCGTCGATCGATTGGATGATCACTCCGCTGCTGTTCGATCGATGCCCGTGAGTCACGTGGTGAATGGGTAGGCGTCGGAGAGCAACTACATAAGTTTTACGCGAAAACAGTTGGAGAAGTACCAAACACCAAGGAATGCTTGGGGTGGCCGCTTTACCCGCTACGTCCTAGAATGTTTCCTGTGAGCAGGTCCCCCCAACACCCCTGTCTCGCAAGCGTCCTCCCTCCTCGCAATCTCCAGCGGTTATGGCGCAATGCGTTTGCGTCATGTCGACCACCTCCTATCCCAGACCCAAGATACTTGGTGCTAACCAGGCCACTTAGCACCAAACCCCCATCTCCGTCGCCGGGACCGAACATCATGTCCACCCACGCCCACACCCACTTTGAGGAAGGCAACGGGCCCTACGTGGCAAGTTTTGAGGACAAGGGGAAGCTAGCGATCCCGCCGGCTAAGCACCTCGCGATAGGTTCGTAGATAGGGGCCCCCTCGCATTGGGGGAGCATGTTGAGTACGCCTTGAAACTGACTTTGACATATAGTAACTTGTATGGACGCTCGTCTCGAGTGAGTGGAAAGCTTGATTTCGGGTCCTGGTTTCCGTTATCACCAATACACATCACAGCGTGGTGGCGCAACTCGGGCTCAAGGAAGGAGATGCTCACATCATCCGCAACGCTGGGGGTTCTGCGTGAGGCTTTAAAACGAACCCCATGACCCTGCGTTTACCTATCGCTCGCAGAAAGGACTCGATCAGGTCGTTGGTCATCTCCCAACGGTTGTTGGGGACTCGCGAAATCGCCGTGTTCCACCACACAGACTGTGGAATGCAGACGTTCACGACCCCTCAGCTTCAAGAGAA
>Ga0307516_10008301_pt1 | contig 11771 bp, 9 predicted proteins | sample 19_EM_MG_FD_203310 | JGI IMG/M metagenome (GOLD analysis project Ga0307516, IMG submission 203310) | Populus trichocarpa ectomycorrhiza microbial communities from riparian zone in the Pacific Northwest, United States - 19_EM | ecosystem: Host-associated > Plants > Roots > Unclassified | place...
GGCAGCTTTCCTCCATTTGGCGCGATGGAGCATACCCTGGTCTGTTGCAACTAATTAACCGTCGCTGTTGCAGGGACGCGGAAGCAAATAATCTCCCCAAATATGCGGCCGTGCCGCGACGCTTCTAGGGCGTTGAATTCAGGCTCGCTTCGAACTAAGATAGTCATTTCCGGCTGTCGCCCCATTTCAAATCGCAATTCGCACCAGTACAGACGAGCAGGGACGATCGAGTTTCGATCAAAGCATTGCGATGTGCATCCGCGACGCACCGCAGGACTTCGCAGGTTTTTCTTCAGGAAAACAGCGGGCTCACTTCTTTCAAAAGACGCAGATTCTCGATTATTGAACAAGGCGAGCCACCTCTTGCCCTTTGCAGAGCGCATCTGGGAAACAAACCCCGGATGGATCAAAAACGGGGTCTAGTCTGGTTGAGTTTGGCGTACGAAGCCTAATTCTCGGGGTGCCCCCGGTTCAGCCATAAGCAACCCCCTCGCGCCGATAGTACCCCAATTTTATGTGGTAAAGGCAATACACCTCGTTCGTGAGGTACGCGCGAAATCAAAAACAAATACCCTCGATTACACCGTCGAGGCTTGCCGAATTGGTTATTCGATAGCTACAGTAGTCATAGGATCGGAGTTTCGGATTTCAGTCTTTCCTAGCCTATCAGAAATCGAAGGTCTTACAGAACCACCCTCCCACGCTTTATTAGCACCCGTTCTCAGTCTGAAGGGATCCATCAGATCTCTCAACACAAATACACCCTCATACGTATTGGTGTCCTAATAAACGTGTCGTAACACGTGCCTGTCGTGCCTGTATCGATTCGTGTCTTCTTTCATCTCGGCTGAAATTCATCATAATTATCATGATGTGCATATTGTAAGTGGAGTGAAGATGGGAAGACTAGAGAAAATGTATCGATAATTTTGTGGGTGAGAATAAAATATTCAACTACAAGGTCCCGCTTCAATGTAGAATGTTAGTGGGAATCTATCCCAGAGTCATTTAGAACCCTTAAGTTACTTTTGTGATGCCGGCGGCACTATGATCAGAGTTGATAATCAAAAGGCGCCGACGTGTAAAACTGCCGACTTACGGGAGACAAACACTTTTGCCGCTGTCTTCCTTGATCACCAGCACCAGGGTTCCCTACAACGAGAGCAACATTAGGACGAGAACAAAATCAGAATGAAAATCGAGACTACGTCTGCCATCCGATTGGTGGCCTCCACCGTGCCGTAGACGACTTGTGCGTTAGACGCCCAAAAGAAAACACGAGTGCCCGCCTGAACGCAAATAGTAAGTGATGATCTTCGCCGTCGAAGTAACGAAAAGGGCTCACTGGATAGCTCATAGTCAAAATACCAGCTGCAGATTAACCTGGCTGGCGGTAGACCAGGGAAACTGGAAGTTGACTCCCCAGCTGTTCAGCTTATATAGGCATGATTTCAGAAGAGGGGTCCGGATTATGTCTCAATGGTCACAGCGCGGCGTGGACGTGGAAAGCGTTATTCAATTCATTCAATCACCGGGTGACAGAGGAACTACTATAATAGAATGAACTTTCAGATTCCTGTCAAACGAAACCAGAATATCGGGTGTGGGTGATGGGTGGGATTAGCGAGTCCTCATGGTGCGTGTATGGAGTGAATTATTCGTGGAGTCTACCTGTTCACGTAGGCAAAGATCTGATGGAAAATTACAGGACCAACTTTACGCAAAATACTGAAAGTGCAAAAGATCGATCGGCCGCGGGCCTGGAAACAACACGATTGAAATGAGAGTTGAATACTAAGCCTCGGCATCCAGGAGCCACTACAATTTTGGAAAAATACTTAAGAACACGAGTTGATTAGAGGATCGGCGACGTAAGGTACCCATTTATCGGTGGTCGTCTGGCGACCGTTAGGGAAGGGTGGGTAGGTCTTGGGGAGACCGGATGAAGGTGAGGCCTCGTGTCGTTTTGACGTGGAAACATGCCCTTACACGAGTCACCTCCAAATCAATGCAGCGAGACTGTCAGGCGCATGACCTGATGGTCGAATTCAAAGGCTCTCGTGTGATCACACTCTGGAGGTCTTGGATCTAAGGGAAACCGGCCGGCTATCAGATGCCCTATTGTGAAAAATTAAAGGCGGAAATCTCTCGAATAAGATGCCCCGGATCTCACCTGATGTGGACAGTGAACACTGAAGGATAGATTCAAGAAACCGGCCAACCTCGTCCAATGGCCATTCGCCTTACCCCGCTTTTTATTTCGGTTTTTCTCGTCCTGGGACACGCCAGGCGAACGATCTCTAGAGAACGAGTGCCACTTTCTCATCATGTTCTCCAACCTGTCAACTTGAAGACAAAAGAGTATCGGGAACGATTACAGGATCGGAGAAGTTAGTACCTAGCAGATACCATAATCACACTCGGTGAGCTTCCTGAGGGAAGGCAGGCCGCTGTAGCGCGATGGATTTGTGGAGCAAGAAATGTGATAAACACGAGAGCAAGTGAACATAGCGCGCTTCGACTCCGTGGCTTCCAGCGGAGACACTTGTATGGATGATGACTGCACCCGCCGGTCTCGAGGACGACCAGTAAATCAAGTGAATTATATTCGCCGGTGACCCGACTTTCGCCGTTCTCCTGCCAATGATCTACGTGAAATGAACTGCATGGGAGGTCCGGTAGGAGTACTCATCATCGCAGAGCCCTTGATGTCCTCAACGCCAGATAAAACGCTCTCTTGGATTTGGAGTTCGTGAGCGATCAGAGACCGGCTCGCGGTGGTCATCGTGAGCAGTGGGGAATCCCGGCGGTGATGGCGTCGGACGGTCGGTGAAGCTGGCATCGATCATGCTGAGATGAAGGTTGCGATATCATGTCCGGCAGTTATATGATTGTCATAATAACACGACACGACTCTGGGCACGAGATGATGAATCCTCGGTTCATTCTCTGCGGCCCGAGGCGATCAGGGAGGTCCTCAGGGCATGCGGCGCCTTGGGTGTTATGAGGTGTTATGAGCATGACAGTCCATGTCGCGAGATATTAAGAGTGTCGATGTGGTTGACGTGCAGAATGTTAAGCATTTCAAATCCCATAAATGAAAAAGTTGACTGGTTCAAAATGAATTCTAGCGTTGCCGTGTTGAGAGATCAATGATCAGGAGTCAGGTAATGGCATACATGTGCGATTCCTGGTTAGACCAGGTAATGAGTTTCGAGGAATCCTGGACTCAAGTACCCAGCGTAAACTGGTCTGAGGGCCTCTCATCGCATGTACATTTAGGCGAACCAGCATTTAATAATGAATCTCATGATAATGTCGCAGGTTCACGCGGAAAGACAGGAGGTAAAGGTCGAACTCACTCAAGAAGGTACGGAACCAGACATAGTGCCTCGGGGGCTTTGTACTGCAGTCTGAGTCGTGTTCATTGCACGATGCCGTTGTGGTTCAATGTTCAAGAGTACTACCAACGAGATTGCTGTCAGATTTAAGGGTGTTAAAAAATTGCATGCAAATTGCAAATTCAATGGAACGAATATAATATTATTTACTAGTATTTTCGCATTATTTTTCCTTATTTGTTTCGTTTTTTTCACTGTTCAAACGTCGATGTTGAATTCGAAAGTTGACAAATTAATAGCGACGGACCGACGGTACACTGCGTCCCTACACGAAGTTAAGTAACGACAGCCTCGCCTATGGAGAACTCTCCGTTTCATACAGGTTTGAAGCCATTCGTGCCAAGAACAACATATTGAACCCGTATACGCAAGTTGAGCGCATCTGATAACTTGATGATCGATCCGCATGGTATCATATCAGTTGTCAGATGGCTTCGAAACTAACCCCCTTCGGACTGTTCTTGAAGACAAGTTTCGTCAAAACGAAGAGCGTTGCGTTCCGATCCATTCATATGCCAGCATATACCTCTGCGGGCCCAACCTATCCTTCCTGGGTTGTCCAGACCAGGTTATAGCTCAGTTATTTATCCACCTCATGACCCCATTCTTACACGACTTCGTCCGGCCAAGCCGCCCTAGCGGCACTGCGGAGCGCCTGACCGAAATAACTGGAATAACAAACAAAATGATTAGCCTACAGTATCTGCTGGTTTTCCTTTCGACGCCTGACCTTCAGATCCCGACTCCCCCCTGGCCCAGGGTTAATACCTGCTACAGCACATCGACGAAATTCGACCACACGTTCTGTGTAATGCGATCGCAACCGAATTTACCATCTCGCTTAACTCAAGTTGTCCTGTCTCGCACTTGGAAGTTTCGGACCACGCCTTTGCCTGCTGTATCTGACCGATTTTGGCTGGATATTCCTAATGCCAGGATTTGGGGATCCGATTTCCAAGTTCCAACCGCACGAGAATATGGAAATGATGCCGATTGTCAAGCACACGCAGATTTGCATTGCCCTGCGTAGCGAGGAATAGAAAGAGAAGCATACAAGGTCCGCATTCTATTATGAAGAGGTCTAATATCCATTTTCTCCAAAAATCACGGCGCTGAATCCCGCAGAAAATTTTCTTCCCTCCAAGCGGTTTACCCATTAGGGCGATCTGCGCTGCCCACAGCCAGAAGGAGGTTGATGATCTGATGGCCTCGTGGTCATCCTCAAACAGGCTGATCAAATTTCGCCACTGAAGCTTTCGAACGTCGAGGACGAGACGCCCTGTCATCGAAGAATTTTTCTCGGATGCTGCGCGTCTTTGTCAACTCACGTCAGAACGTCCGTTAAAGCGGCCGCTGGGATCCGGCGTCACTGAGGCAGTGGACAAAAAATCCCGCCGGAGCATACAATCCCAGTACCTACTACCGACCCTGGGTCACTTGAGCTCAAAAGCAAAACCAACGGGGCAGGGCCGGTAATAATCCGCGGTTCATGGAGATACACCTTGTGAAACGCTCAGCCGCTGACGTCGTTTAGCCGCATACTTGCAATGATGAATGGGCAGTGCTCAGCCAAAACGGGAACGGTCGCTGTTTCCTCTGGAAGGAAGCCGTTATCTATGACGTTATCGAGAGGAGCACGTAAAACTTGTTTTTTTTTTGGTTCGTATCCAGACCACTCGCCACCCGAGAGTCTATAAAACCATCACCGTGACCTTTGCCCTCGTTTTATTCAAACATCTTTCCAGCCCCCCCCGCGTCTCATATCATCCTTAGGCCGATGACCCTTGACGGTTCCAACGTCGCTCCATTACCGTGCGGCTATGATCAAAAGCCCTGGAACACTGTGTCGTCGTATGCGGCGCCGTGCTCTAGTTTTTTGTTCATAGTCAAAATACCAGCATGGGATGGAGCGTCCGCTGTATCGCCTCGTGTTACGACCTTCCTCGGTTACCTGATCCTTCATCCATTCTCCCTCTCTATTTTCCTTCGTCACGGTATCATTGGGTTCTCCCACATGCACGCAAATCTACCTCAACCTTAGGGCCACTCTCATTCCCAGTCAGACGTAAAACATGAACTTAAGCTATCGATCGTAAGAACGATGTACATATTTCAGATATCGCGTCTTCGACTTCCTCTCTTAAAAATCTGCAACTCGAAGTCCTCTGATAGCAGAGTCACGAAGTTAGCGTCCTTGCTTGTAAGTATCATTTTTCTCCTTCAGGTTCTCCGGAAGCGACCCCCTAGGCCTGTAAGTTGGCCTGCTCCTTGGCCTGGTCATGTTTCGCCATTATCTCAACTCAGATCGAATCTGAGCGCTCAGCGCTGACGGGTGGGGTGCAAAGGCTCTAGATCTAGATCGCTATCTGAGAGCCGCCCCACCACAATCCGGCCCACGAAACCCATGCATTATCTATAGAAGATTCCCTGAATCCAATACCTAACGAGGTGTTGCATTGTGTGGTACGCTGAGTCTGAGGAGGACCCCTAGGAGCGGCTAGATCCGAAAACGCCGAAGACAGTGGGGTTGGCGTTGTCCGAACCGACTTGGGCCAAAGTGCGGTGCTTCTGTCCAGACCACAATCCTGAAAGCCTCTGTCAAAGCCACCAGATTTATCCGAACCAGTATCCAGTCTCCAAAAAATCTCAAATTTTTTTTGCGGTGCCATCGCACTTCTGAACCATAATCCATAAGGATCATTCAACAGATATACATCTCTTGGCCCCCATGTCCAAACTTAGATCCGGCAGCGAGCTATATGTCCGAACTTGAATCTGGCTGTCGGCCCATTTGGTCCGAACCTGGATCTGGGATGTAGTGGTATCAGGGAGGGTCCTGTCTGAAAGCGCTTGCCACGTCTCAGATCTCTCCCCATCTTTATCCATTAACTCCTTGTTAAATTGAAGCGACCGCGACAAATGGGACCCTCATTTTCACTGAACTTTCAAATTGAACCGGTGAAACTGAATCCACGCTGACTCTGGGACAATATTCACGCGTTTGACCCTTAGAATTATTGTAAGGGCACCCTATGAGCCAGGCACTAGCGATCCATACATTGTTTACATTGTACAATGAAATTCGACTCCACGGTTTCAGGCTTCAATGTTTGCAAGGGGTGGGATCGCGGTAACACCTAGAAGATGCTGTAAACGGTGAAATTCGTATGGTGTTAACGGGCAATGCTGCCTTGTTCTCACTACTTATGTGGGAAGCATTCAGCCCATTGATATAGGGTAACGGAGATGACCGGCAGTGTATGTCATGATGGGCAATAACGTCGGAGTTGGACTAAAGAGACCGAGCGTTGGGGTTGAATTCAACGCATGACTCAATCCCGTTGTCAAAAATGCGGTACTCTGGGTAAGGCGACGTTTGTTAATAGGGCATCGAAGGAATAGCGACTCAGGTCCGAGTCATCTAGGGTGCTAAGGTAAAGAGATGAGAAGGACAGCTGTAAGAGTCGAGATGTTTCCTCCAAGCTTCAAACCGGTATCGGGTTACTTCAAGAGCTCTTCGACCACCCGATCATCCGTGATCTTGGCAACGTTGGGACCGCGGTAGTTTAGCCGTCGGAGCGCATCGATCTGGCGAGCGTGGGTGTGTCATAATAGGGGTTGGAGGATGTAGACATACAACTTTATTCCTTGCGAATCCCAGTGCCTCAAATTGCTCGACGTGAGCCCTCTCTAGTCCCGCAATAGCAATCTCATCACCTCCCTGACTTGACGAGCTCTTCCCCTTCTTCTCCTTTGGTCCTGGACCACCAGCATAAATCTGCGTCCAATACGTCGCCGTCTCCTCAAAACTATGCTTGCTGGTCGTATAGTGTTTCGCAACTTCAGCGTCCTGCGGGTCGTTTGGTTCTGGAGAACAGAGGAGGCTTTGTAGCGAGATCAACGTCGATTTGAGGGTGAGCACAGGCGACCACGCGTCCTTCAGGATATCAAGGCAGATGGCGCCGGATGCCGAGGAGACGTTTGGATGGTAGACCTTCGTTATAAACTTCATCTTGACCGGTTGAAAGGGATATGAATCGGGGATCACGATGTCCTGATTAACTCACGCGATCAATGCCTGGGGTATGCCTGGGATCGCAGGGCAACTCACGACTTCAAAATGTCCTCCTTCATACGGCGTATCCTCTGGACCTGGAAAAGATCCTTTCAAATGGAAAGGCGATTCGTCGATGAGATCGATCGCGATGTTTGATGACTTGTCGTTCTTGCAGTCTGTTAGCGCAGGTGAATCCGAATACAAGCATCATTCATAATAGATGAAAAGTACCCGAGATCTCCTTGTTGACGCGACGAAGGCGGGCATCCATGATACGCTAAAGAGTCGAAGACAACACGGAAACGGGATGGGGTAGCGAGGTGGTGGTAGCCAGAAAAGTCAATGAGCGCTTATGTAATTGTGGCACTTGAACCCAGTGCGATCCTTCCTTTAAAACGGAAAGCTCAAGGGTAAGGAAAGGCAAGAAATGAGAATTTTGCCCTGGAAAGTGAAAGTCGGGGGAATTTATTCGAGGACGCAACGCGTAGTTTACTCATCATCGCCGTGGAAGCCGACCGGACCCGCCAAAGCCGACTCTTCAACTGCAAGATAACAAAAATAATACCATCACAAGCCCTCGATCGTCAAACGAGCAGGCGCGACCACCTCCCACGACAGTAATAGATTGACTTTTCCCTGGCTGGGGATGGAACAAACCCAATTAAGCTTCCCATCCCTCCCGAGCGCTTCCAAATCAAACCCTGGTTCATCCGCGCCTTCCCACTGGGCCACAACGCCTTCGCCCACCTGCAGAGGCGGGGGCTGCTTGCGCTCGGCGTCACTAGCCGGGGGCTCCGGCAGGACCAACGCAGGGCTGATCAGCTTCACCGTGATCTGGGAGCTCTCCGATACAGGCACTGCGTCGATGACCTTGAAGTCGCTGAAGGGCGTGGATTTCGTGTTATGAATCGTGATTCTCTGCGAGAAGGTTTGGACCCGGTTGCGCGAGTAGAACCCGCTTTGGGAAATCTTTGTGCGCAATGGATGGTAAACCACCCGGACGGACGGGTCCAACCTATGCGAGTGAATCAGCACAATAAGAGCAGGAATGTCGTTGAAAATAGACATACCCGAGCGGACAGTCAAAGCTTTCCTGGGGGCTAACGAGCGGTACGTTCGACCTGGAAATGAAACTCCCGTCGACATACACACTCGCTGACCCCCGCAGCAGGGTGTATTCTGAAGCATTCTTGATTTTAGCCTGAACGAGGAGATCTCAGGTTCATTTTAACGTGATACAACAGGTAAAAACTGACCTTCACGAGAGCCTTGGTAGCGATTTTAGGAACGGTCACCCAGGACATGACCGCGTCCAAGTCCAACTGCGCGACAGTGACGTTGTGCGCGGCACCATCGCTGGGGATAGCGATTGTTCCAGGAACGCGGAAGGTAGCGTTGATACCCCCTTTGGACGACACGGCCGACACACGGTGCTCCATCAATCCGGCCTCGTCATCCTCCTCCACAATGCTGTCGCATTGTATGGCTACCATGGTACGACTCCTGCCGCTGCCGGCTAGAGGGGCGGAAAAACTAGCAGCCGGTGCCAACGAAATCCCAAACGCTTTCGATTTCCTTCCCCTTACCGGGGGCGTATAAATCGAGATAGTCCAAGGCGGCAGCTGCGACAACTCTACACCAAAGGTCGGTGAAGCCGTTTCCAAATTCAACGGAACGTCGTCCCATGCCTAGCAAACTGACATTAACGGTGCTTTCGTGGTGCGACGCGAGGAAAGGGAACGAACCTCCCCCGTGTCCTGGATTATTGCAGCCTTGTAGATCAACTTCACGGGTTTCTCCTTCGTCTGCATGTCCACCCGGATATCGTACAGGGCCTTCCATGTTGCTCCATTCACAGCTGTTCCACACTTGAGTTTGCAATTGTACCGAAACTGTCAAGACAAACCACATACCATAAATGAGCGCAATCTCGACTTGGCCCTCCGCCGCAGCAAACACTCCGATGGCCGCCCGTAGACTGAGTTTATCATCCATAGTAGACCCCTCAAGTTCTGCCCGCTCCTTCTCAATGTCCTCACTAATCTTCTTGATCGTCTTCTCGAGGTCGACGATCCTCTTGTCCAGCTTCTCCGCAGCTTTGTCGTAATGCTCGATGACCATATCCAGATCCGCCACGTCAGTATGCTGGACGTTTATCGATGACACGTATGCTTCAAGGGAAGCTAAACCCTTCTCGCATCGCACCAGAGCTTTCTCCGCTAGGCCCTTCTCCGTAAAAAGTTCCTCGACGCGCGCAGAGGAGGACACTTGTTTGGTTTGGGGTATGCGGGAAAGAGTCACATCATGTATCGTAGCTGCTCCACGACCTTCAACTCTAAATGGAGGCGATTATTAGTCTTTGTCGGTGAAAATGAGCGAGAGAGATCATACCTGAGGGATTCCTTGTCCATGACGTTCGGTAGTCCATTGATATTCACCAGGTTCTGCCCCGTCCTCACAGGGAACTTATACAAACGCGTGATCTCTGCGCGCCCAGTATACAAGCTGACGTTGATGATCTTGCTGTCGTCGACCGACACCAGGTCCACAACATTTGTGGGCTCAAATGGTGGGGGTGCTGACGCGTCGTTGGCGGTAGAATTCGTCATGGTGGAATGTAAGGAGACGAGGGGATCTTCCAAGTGGCTTTATACCTATCAAATGTCCGTCGCCAGGGGTATCCCTGAACGAATAGAAATGAATCATGCATCTTGTGGAGGCGGTGAATTGCGACGCAGCAGGACTGGTTGCTGTACAGCCACACACTGGCTGTTTGTCCTTCGTTTTCCAGGCAGATGTGCCCAATTCCTCCAGTTCAGTTCACTTCAATGTGTTCCCGTGATGTACCGACTGTTTTTCACCCTCCCTCGCCTTCTTTTGGTTGAAAGGGACTTTCAAGTTTTGGATGGCACAGAACGATATTCGGTGCTGAAATATTGAAAAATATTGAAAAAGTAGTCTAATTATTATTACAATATCTTTTGCATCTTTCTCAGAAACGGGCAAAATAGTGAAAGGGTATCTAAGGAATTTCCTTTCTTGGACATATTCTATGGAAATATTTTCAATACTTTTGAAAATAATACTTTTTCAATATTTTTTCAATATTTCGGTGCCAAGTATCGTTCCGTGCATCCAGTGTTAGGGTTTGAAAGTGTGAATTAGCCGACCATCAATGATCAAACTTTTACCGTGGCTGACCGTGACATGGACAATCGACAACACATAACTGGACGTGAGTAGGCTGGACTGAACGATGCATGTCCAGTGTTGAGCATCAGTGGGTATTGGGTTCCAAGTCCTCTGTTTCTGTGATTCCACTGCGGTAATTTGCCTCTATAAATAGTGAATATATGTTGAATGAAACGGAAAATACAATGTCGTTGTGATCAGATTTTAAACATGCAACTTGATTGCCGATAACGGTTGCTTTATGGCCATCTTGTTAATTGTGATATGAACGGTGCATGTTGCAGGAAAATGTTTGAGATATGATTCATACAATTACCAAGGAACCCAAGCTGAATAAAATGAATGTATCTTCTGATTGTGGCTGACCCATAAAATGAAGACAAAATGCAGCTCAATCTAGAAATCTAATCGACGGAAACCATTTCCAATATATTCATTATTTTTCGGGGGAAAAAAGATTGAAGACATTAGTTATATCCTTCGGCATATGTTCACAACTTAATCTGCAATCTAAGGAAAAAGGCATTTTTATTTTGGACCTTGATCTATTCCATGTATATGTAGACCGCGAATTTTTAATATTTCCGGGCTGTTGTTGAACACACAGAGGAGTAAGGACACAGACACAGAGCCCAGCACACTGAACACGAGTTCCGATTCCTTAGAGGTTATCACAGTTTGAACTGTATACATTGCTGAAACGAGGAAACTGATGAGGTGAATTATACAGCAATTTCATTGGGAAAGGAAGAGGTACTATAGTATTACCTGCCATACATATCAGGGTCTTCCATGAAGTCATCATCGTCTTGTTCACTGGCATCATCTTCTTCTTCCAATTCCTGCACATTGTTAGGGCAACCACTTAACTATCTTCTCAAAGCATAATCCAAAGACTATGCCAAGAATCAAGCATTGTGGGCTCACACATAGATAAGCTTAGAGAGAGAGAGGATGGTGGAGGAAAGTGCCAGTTTATATTGACTTTAGATATCACCACAGTCAAGTGGGAATCCTAAGAGAATAAGACTAGAGTTTACAGGCTTTGTGCTACTCTATATATACTATACTAGTCCAGGCTTATCATCCAATAAGATATAGTCCAGATATCCTCCAATGGG
>Ga0307516_10008302_pt1 | contig 11769 bp, 10 predicted proteins | sample 19_EM_MG_FD_203310 | JGI IMG/M metagenome (GOLD analysis project Ga0307516, IMG submission 203310) | Populus trichocarpa ectomycorrhiza microbial communities from riparian zone in the Pacific Northwest, United States - 19_EM | ecosystem: Host-associated > Plants > Roots > Unclassified | place...
CGCAGCGCACGCGGCCACATGAAGTCCCCCTCCATCGCCCAGCGGGGCGAGGGAGGGGCTAGGGGTGGGAGTGGGGAGTTCCAACTACTGCCCAGAATGGACCGCCGGCGCAGCGTGATGCCAAAAAACTATGAATTTGATAGCTGCCTACGCCCAACCTGCGGGGGCCAGAGCCGAAAAGGCTCAAAAAAATCAGTCGACCTTCGCCCCCGACGCCTTCACCACCTTTTCATACTTGGCCAGCTCGCTTTTCATGAAAGCGCCAAACTGCTCGGGCGTGTTGGGAACCGGCTCGGCCATCAACGCGGCGAAGCGGGTTTTGGCTTCAGGGGAGTTGAGCGCGGCGACAAACGCCTGGTTGAGTTTGGCGACCACATCTTTCGGCGTGGCGGCGGGAGCGACCAGTCCCCACCAGGTGTCGATGGCAAAACCCTTGAGCGTTTCGGCCACGGCCGGCACGTCCGGCAACACCGGGCTGCGGGTGGCGGTGGTGACGGCCAGCGCCTTGAGTTTGCCGGCCTTGATGTTGGCCGAAGCGGTCGCGAGGTTGTCGAAGTTGAAATCGACCTGCCCGCTCAGCAGCGCCAGCTGCGCCGGGTTGCCGCCGTTGTAGGGAATGTGCAGGGCAAAAATGCCGGCCTGCGCCTTGAACATCTCGCCGGCGAGGTGGCCTGCGCTGCCGTTGCCGCCGCTGGCGTAATTGAGTTTGGCCGGGTTGGCCTTGGCATAAGCGATCAGGTCGGCCAGGCTGTTGATATTCAGGCGTTTGGCCGTGTCGGCGTTGATCACCAGCACATTGGGCACGCGCAGCATCTGCGTGATGGGCGCGAAGTCGGTCGATGCGTTGTAGGGCATCTTGCTGTACAGCCAGGGGTTGATGGCATGGGTGGCCACGGCGGCGATGCCGATCGTCAGGCCGTCGGGCGCCGCCTTGGCGACCAGGTCGGCGCCTATGTTGCCGCCGCCGCCCGGGCGGTTTTCAATGATCACGGTGCCCAGCGAATCCTTGACACGTTCGGCCATCAGGCGCGCCGTCACGTCGATGGGGCCGCCCGGCGCGTAGGGCACCACGATGCGCATGACCTTGGGCTGGGCTTGCGCCACAGCCACAGTGGAACACAGGGCCAGCGCGGCGACGGAGGAGATCGCCAGGGCGCGGACCGCCACAAGGGAAGGGAAGATTGTTTTCATGGCCCCGATTGTGCAAAAAAACCGGCGGCAGCGTTACCGTGGGACTACCTAGTCCCGAATCGCTATCGATGTAATAGCAAGCAATGACACCAGCCGGGGGCGGGCGGCAACAATGACGGGATCACTCGCCCAGGTAGGCTGCACGCACGCGTGGGTCGCTGAGCAGATCCTTGGCGGCGCCGTTCATGGTGACGATGCCCGACTCCATCACGTAGCCCCGGTCGGCAATGCCCAGCGCGCGGCTGGCGTTCTGCTCGACCAGCAGCACGGTCACGCCACGCGCCGACACGTCCTTGACGACCTCGAATATCTTGTCGACCATGATGGGAGACAACCCCATGGACGGCTCGTCAAGCAGCAGCACCCGCGGCCGGCTCATCAGCGCCCGGCCCATGGCCAGCATCTGCTGCTCACCGCCGGACATGGTGCCGGCGAGCTGGTCCTTGCGCTCGCGCAGGCGCGGGAAAATCGTGAACATCTTTTCGATGTCTTCGGCAATGCCCGCCTTGTCGTCGCGGATGTAGGCGCCCATCTGCAGGTTTTCGGTGATGGTCATGCGCGTGAACACGCCACGGCCTTCCGGCACCATGGCCAGGCCGTCCTTGACGAGGTCCCAGGCGCCCTTGCCCTTGATGCTTTTACCCAGGTACTCGATGTCGCCCTCGGCCATCGCCAGGGTGCCGGTGATGGCTTTCATGGTGGTGGTCTTGCCGGCGCCATTCGAGCCGATCAGCGTGACGAGTTCACCTTCGTTGACCTCGAAGTCGACACCCTTGACGGCCTTGATGCCGCCGTAGGCCACCTTGAGGCCGGTCACTTTGAGCAGTGTGCTTGCCATGTCTGGTTCTTCCTCTTCTTAATGTCCGGTGCCCAGATAGGCGGTGATCACTTTTTCGTTCTTCTGCACTTCGGAAGGCAGCCCTTCGGCGATCTGCTTGCCGTAGTCGAGCACGGTGACGCGGTCGCACAGGCCCATCACGAGCTTGACGTCGTGCTCGATCAGCAGGATGGTGCGGTTGTCCTTGCGGATGCGGTCGATCAGTTCGCGCAGCTGCACTTTTTCGGTCGCGTTCATGCCGGCCGCCGGTTCGTCGAGCGCAATCAGCTGTGGGTCGGTGGCCAGCGCACGCGCGATCTCCAGGCGCCGCTGGTCGCCGTAGCTCAGGGTGCGCGCCTTGAAGTCGGCGTATTTGCCGATGCCGACATAGTCGAGCAGCTCCTGCGAGCGTTTGGCAATCGCCGCTTCCTCGGCCTTGAAGCCGGGCGTTCGCAGCACCGCGCCTATCAGGCCAGATTTGGTGCGGATGTGGCGCCCGACCATGACGTTTTCCAGGGCCGTCATGTCGGCAAACAGCCGGATGTTCTGGAAGGTGCGCGCAATGCCTGCCTTGGCCACTTCGTGCACCGCCGACGGCTTGTAGGGCTTGCCGGCCAGCTCGAAGCTGCCGCTGTCGGGCGTGTACAGGCCGGTGAGTACATTGAAGAAGGTTGTCTTGCCGGCGCCGTTGGGGCCGATCAGGCCGTAGACCTGGCCGCGCTCGATGTGGATGCCGACATCGCTGAGGGCCTGCAAGCCGCCAAAACGCTTGGAAACGCCGGAAACTTTGAGAATGGTGTCGCTCATGTCCATTCTCCTCAAGGGTTGATTGACTGGATGGGATCGGGACCGGCAGGCTTGTTCAGCGACTTGCCGTGTTCGGGCGCCGGCCACAGGCCGCGCGGCCGCGACAGCATGATCACAATCATGGCCAGCGCGATCAGCAGTTGCCGCAGGATGGCCGCGTCCAGCCGCCCGCCCGTCATGGCCTGCAGCGGGCCGGCCACATGGCGCAGCACTTCGGGCAGGGCCGCCAGCAGCAGCGCGCCCAGGATCACGCCCGGCAGGTGGCCGATGCCGCCCAGCACCACCATGGCCACAATCATCACCGACTCCATCAAGCTGAAGGACTCAGGCGAGACAAAGCCCTGGAACGCGGCAAACATGGAGCCGGACACGCCGCCGAAGGTGGCGCCCATGCCGAAGGCCAGCAGTTTCAGGTTGCGGGTGTTGATGCCCATGGCCTTGGCGGCGATTTCATCTTCGCGGATGGCCATCCAGGCGCGGCCGATGCGCGAGGTTTCCAGCCGGTGGCAAATGACCACCGAGACAATCACCAGCGCCAGGAAGAGGTAGTAATACATGGACACCGAGGTGACCTCGATGCCGAAAAAGGTGTGGGACTTGCCGAGATCGAAGCCGAAGAATTTCATCGAGTCGATCTGGCTGATGCCCTTGGGTCCGTTGGTCAGGTTGATCGGGCGGTCCAGGTTGTTCAGGAAGACACGGATGATCTCGCCGAAACCCAGCGTGACGATTGCCAGGTAGTCACCGCGCAGCTTGAGCGTCGGCGCGCCCAGCAGCACGCCGAACAGCCCCGCCAGCGCAGCGGCCAGCGGTATCACGGCCCAGATCGGCAGATGCAACCCGTTCGGAAACGCTGCCGCGACGGCCGGGAAAGCGTCGGCCAGGTGGGGCGATCCCAGCAGCGCGAAGAGGTAGGCGCCGACGGCAAAAAAGGCCACATAACCCAGATCAAGCAGGCCGGCATAACCGACCACGATGTTCAGGCCCAGGGCCAGCAGCACATACAGCAGCGCCATGTCGACAATGCGAACCCAGGCATTGCCGCCCTGCTGCAGCAGCAGCGGCAGGATCAGCATGGCGACCGCGGCCACCAGGAAAGTCAGGAGTCTGTGTTTTTTCATCATGGTGCGTCCCCCTAGGCCCTGTCCGCCACACGTTCACCCAGCAGGCCGGACGGCCGCAGCGTGAGCACAAAAATCAGCACCACGAAAGCGAAGATGTCAGAGTACTGGCTGCCCAGCACACCACCCGTCCAGGTGCCCAGGTAGCCGCCGCCAATGGCTTCGATCAGGCCCAGCAGGATGCCGCCCAGCACCGCGCCGCCCAGGTTGCCGATGCCACCGAACACCGCGGCGGTGAAGGCCTTCAGGCCGGGCAGGAAGCCCATGGTGTGCTGCACCGTGCCGTAGTTGGAGGCGTACATCACGCCGGCCAGGGCCGCCAGCACCGCGCCGATGATGAAGGTGGCGGAAATGACGGTGTCGGGCTTGACGCCCATCAGCGCGGCGACGCGCGGGTTCTCCGCGGTGGCCCGCATCGCGCGACCCAGCTTGGTGTAGTTGACCAGGTACATCAGGATGGCCAGCGACACGGCAGTCGCGCCCAGAATGAAGATTTGCGTGACCGTGATCACGGCGCCGCCCATGTGCAGCGGCTCGGAGGGCAGGAGGGTCGGATAAGGTTTGTAGTTGGGCTTCCAGATGATCATGGCCAGCGTCTGCAGCAGGATGGACATGCCGATGGCGGTGATCAGCGGCGCCAGTTTGGGCGAGTTGCGCAGCGGCCGGTAAGCCACCTTTTCAATCGCGAAGTTGAGCGCGCCGCACACCACAAAAGCAATCAGCAGGGAAATCATCAGGATCACCCAACCCGGCGTGCCGGGCATGGCCTCCTGCATCCAGACAATGATGGTCCAGCTGGTCAGGGCCCCCACCATCAGCACCTCGCCGTGCGCAAAATTGATCAGGTTGATGATGCCGTACACCATGGTGTAGCCCAGCGCCACCAGGGCATACATGCTGCCCAGCACCAGTCCGTTGATGATTTGCTGAAGCAAAACTTCCATACTCGCTCTCCCCGTTAAATTCAGTTGCCAGCTCCGCCCGCACCATGCGGGGCCGCGTCACATGGGATCACCATGAAATCGCGCGAGTTAACAAAAAGCCCGCCCATCAAAACCAGCGGACTGGCTGGGCTTGGGTGGCGAGCTGATGCGCAAATTGTAGCCACGGCTCTCTAGCGAGAATCGGGCCAGTGCGGCCTATTTTGCGGGGTTTACCCTTGAGAAATTTTATTTTTCCGACACGGGCACGGAACGGTAACCATCCGTTCCAATCAGGATTTTTTGTCGTTTTTTGACTTCAGCTCATTGAGCTTGTCTGCGATGCGGATTTCCAGCCCGCGATTGACGGGCCGGTAAAACCCCGGCGCGGCCATGCCGTCCGGAAAATAGGTCTCGCCGGCCGCGAAACCGTCTTCCTCATCATGCGCATAACGGTAATTCTTGCCGTAATCCAGCTCCTTCATGAGCTTGGTGGGTGCATTGCGCAGGTGCAGCGGCACCGGGCGGGTGCCGTCTTTCTTCACGAAGGCTTTGGCCTCGTTGAACGCCTTGTAGACGGAATTGGACTTGGGCGCCACCGCCAGGTACACCACACATTCGGCCAGCGCCAGCTCGCCCTCGGGCGAACCCAGGCGCTCATACACCTCGGCGGCATCCAGCGCCAGGCGGAGCGCGCGCGGGTCGGCCAGGCCAATATCTTCACTGGCCATTCGGATCAGGCGCCGCGCCATGTATCTGGGCTCGGCCCCGCCGTCCAGCATGCGCACCAGCCAGTACAGCGCGGCGTCCGGGTCCGAACCGCGCACGGATTTGTGCAGGGCCGAGATCGTGTCGTAAAACTGCTCGCCGCCCTTGTCGTAGCGGCGCATCTGCTGGCCCAGCACCTTGAGCAGCCAGGCCTCGGTCACGTCCACGCTGCCGGCCTTTTTCTCGCGCCCGGCAGCCACATTGAGGGACTCCAGCGTGTTGAGCAGGCGCCGGGCGTCCCCGTCGGCATAGGCCACGAGTTTGCCGATGGCACCATCCGCTATGGTTTTAATAGCTGGAAGCGCCTGTTCTGCAAGGACCTTGGCGATGATTTGCCGCAAGTCATCCTCGCCGAGCGGTTGCAGCACGTATACCACCGCGCGCGACAGCAAGGCCGAGTTGACCTCGAAGGACGGGTTCTCGGTGGTTGCGCCTATGAAGGTGAACAGGCCGCTTTCCACATGCGGCAGGAAGGCATCCTGCTGCGACTTGTTGAAGCGGTGCACCTCGTCGACGAACATGATGGTGCGCCTGCCCTGCCCTTGCCAGATGCTGGCCTGCTCCACGGCTTCGCGGATGTCCTTGACACCGCCCAGCACCGCCGAGATGGTGATGAAGTGGGCATCGAAGCTGCTGGCCATCAGGCGGGCAATGGTGGTTTTACCGACGCCGGGCGGGCCCCACAAAATACAGCTGTGCGGCTGGCCTGATTCGAAGGCGATGCGCAAGGGCATGTCCTCACCCAGCAGGTGTTGCTGGCCAATCACCTCGCCCAGGTTTTGCGGCCGGAAGCGCTCGGCCAGCGGGGCCGCCGCCCTGGCATCCGCACTCTGGCCGAAAGGCGTGTCCGAGGGGCTTGCCATGCTGCGTGGGTGGGCTTCTGCCGTCTTACTGACGGATCACATCCGCACCGGCCGGCGGCTTGAACTGGAAACCAGCCGCGCCCAGCGAAGGGTTGACTTCGAAGTTGCTGAAGGTCATGACGGAGCGCTGGCCAAAACTGTCCAGGATTTCAAGCTGGGCCAGCTCGCTGCCCTTGCTGCTTTCCCTGAAACCGACCGTGATGTTTTGCACCTGGCCGTCTTTGGTTTTTGGCGTGGCCAGGATCCACTCCAGGCCGTCACGGTCAGGCTGTGGCACCAGCGTGAAATCGTTCTGCAGGGCCTTGATGTCCGCGGCGGCGGCAATCACTGCCGCGGGTGTGCCGCCCAGCACCTGCGAAAGCTTGCGCGCGGTCACCTGGTTCAGGTCGACATCGTGCAGCCACAGGGTCTGGCCGTCCGAAACAATGCTTTGTTCAAACGGTTTTTTGTAGACAAACTTGAAACGATTCGGGCGCAGGAACTCAAAACTTCCGCTGGAGGTTTTGGTTTTGGCCGCCTGTCCGTCACGCGCCGGGCTGGTCACGACCTGGGTGAACCCAGCGCGCCCGCTTTTGGTGTTTTTGACAAAGGCTTCCAGGCTTTCCAGGCCGCTGACCGTGTTGACCTGGGCGCTGGCCGCCAGTGAAACAAGGGCCAGCAGGCCAGCCAGCGCGGCGCGCAGGAGACCTGCAGGCTGAGCGCGCACAGGCGCGAGTGAAGAAAAGATAGTGGTCATGGTGTTCAGGAGGAGGTTCGGGACCCGCCGGTGCTGCAGATGTCTGTCAGACCCCGGCCTGCGGGATTGGTTGCCAGAACAATGTATAGCGGCAGTAAAGGCAGGCCTGTCATCCTTCAGCGCGCGCAGGCACCAGAATTTCACGCTGGCCGCTGCCCGACATGGCGCTGACCATGCCCGATTTTTCCATTTCCTCGAGCAGGCGGGCCGCGCGGTTGTAGCCAATTTTCAGATGCCGCTGCACCAGCGAGATGGAGGCCTTGCGGTTCTTCAGCACGATCTCCACGGCCTGGTCGTACATCGGGTCCTTGTCGCCCTCGCCGCCTGCGCCGGCATCACCAAGCAGGTCACCGTCGCCATCAACCGTGCCACCTTCGAGCACACCGTCGATGTAATTGGGTTCGCCCTGCTGCTTGAGGTAAGCGACCACACGGTGCACCTCGTCGTCACTGACAAAAGCGCCGTGCACGCGGATCGGGAAACCGGTTCCGCTGGGCATGTAGAGCATGTCGCCCATGCCCAGCAGCGCCTCGGCGCCCATCTGGTCGAGGATGGTGCGGCTGTCGATCTTGCTGCTGACCTGGAAGGAGAGGCGCGTCGGGATATTGGCCTTGATCAGCCCGGTGATCACATCGACGCTGGGGCGCTGCGTGGCCAGCACCAGGTGGATGCCGGCCGCGCGCGCTTTTTGGGCCAGCCGTGCAATCAGCTCCTCGATCTTCTTGCCCACGACCATCATCAGGTCGGCCAACTCGTCGATCACCACCACGATGTAAGGCAGGCGCTCCAGCGGTTCGGGCTGGTCCGGCGTGAGGCTGAAGGGGTTGTAGATAAACTCGCCCCGCGCCTTGGCTTCGTCAATCTTGACGTTGTAGCCCGCCAGGTTGCGCACACCCATCTTGCTCATCAGCTTGTAGCGCTTTTCCATCTCGGCCACGCACCAGTTCAGGCCGTGCGCGGCCTGGCGCATGTCGGTCACCACGGGCGCCAGCAGGTGCGGAATGCCCTCGTAAACGCTCATCTCCAGCATCTTCGGGTCGATCAGCAGCAGGCGCACATCGCGCGCGTCGGCCTTGTAGAGCAGGCTCAGGATCATGGCGTTGATGCCAACCGATTTGCCGGAGCCGGTGGTGCCGGCCACCAGGCAATGCGGCATCTTGGCAAGATCTGCCACCACCGGCGCGCCGCTGATGTCCTTGCCCAGGCCAATGGTCAGCATGGACTTGGCTTCGTTGTAGACCTGCGAGCCGAGGATCTCGCTGAGCTTGATGGACTGGCGCTTGGCGTTTGGCAGTTCCAGCGCCATGTAGTTCTTGCCGGGGATGGTCTCGATCACGCGGATGGACACCAGGCTCAGCGCCCGCGCCAGGTCCTTGGCCAGGTTCACGATCTGTGCGCCCTTGACACCGGTGGCCGGCTCGATTTCGTAGCGCGTGATGACCGGGCCGGGCGCCGCCGCGACCACACGCACCTCGACGCCGAAATCCTTGAGCTTTTTCTCGATCAGGCGCGAAGTCATCTCCAGCGTCTCGGGCGCCACGGTCTCCTGCCGGGTCAGGGCGCCATCGAGCAGGTCCACCTGCGGCAACTTGGAGTCGGGCATCTCGCTGAAAAGCGGCTTTTGCCGCTCCTTGGCCACACGTTCACTCTTGGGAATGTCCTGCAGTGTCGGCTCGATCAGCACCGGCACCGGATGGTGTTCCTCGATCTCGATGCGTTCTTCGATCAGGATTTCCTCACGCTCGCGCGCCGCGACGCGACCTGCCGCCAGGTCTTCCGCAATTTCGCGTTTCTCCCGGCGCGACTCGATCAGCTCGTCGATCCACGCACCTATGCGCTGGGCGGTGTGGGCCCAGGAAAAGGCAAACACCACCGACACCGCAATCACGCCAATGGCAATCCAGACCAGTCCGGAGCCGGTGAAACCCAGCCACTTCACGCTGGCCGGCCCGGCCAGGTAACCCAGCACGCCGCCCGCATGGCCGGGAAGCTTGAATTCAAAACGGTAGAGCCGCGACCACTCCAGCGCCGTGCTAGCCAGCAGCAACAAGGCCAGGCAGGACCAGAACCGAGCCCGGCTGAGTGCGCTGCGCGCGGCGGCCTGACTGCGCAGGCCACGCGCCAGCGAGCCCAGCCAGGCGCGTGCGCCGGCCGCCAGCGCCCACCACACGGAGAATCCAAAAAGAAAATAACTGGCGTCGGCCAGGTGCGCCCCCAGACGTCCGCCCCAGTTGCGGGTGGCGGCATCTGCCGCTTCCCTGCTGCCGGTGGTGGACCAGGCCGCATCCAGCGGCGAGTAGCTGATCAGGGCGCCCAGCCAGAAAACCAGCGCCAACAGGCCCAGGATCAGGCTGACTTCATGCGCAAAACGCCTGACGCCGCCCGCAGCACCGGTGCCAGCGGAAGGTCTGGAGTTCAAGGTATCGAGTGAATAAGTCATAAAAGCAGCGCTGAGCTTACCTCAGTTGGCCGGCATCCTCGATGCCAAACACAGGCGATCAGGCAGGCACGAAGCCTGTTGTCAACCCAGGCTGTTCAGCCTGTCCTTGACCCACATCGAGCCATCGGCCCGGGTCTCGATATAGCCGCGTTCCTCCAGGTCTTTCATCACGCGACTGACCATCTCGCGCGAGGCGCCGACCATCTTGGCCAGGTCCTGGCGCGAGACCTTCTCACGGATGATGGTGTTGCCTTCGCGATCGGGCAGCGCAGCCTCCAGCAGGGCTCTGGCAACGCGGCCATAGACGTCCATCAGCGCCAGCGACTCAATCTTGCGATCGGCATGGCGCAAGCGCTGGACCAGGCCTTTCATCACTGCGTAGGCCATGGAGCTGTTTTCGGGCAGGCAGCGGGCAAACTCCGACCGGCCAACAACCAGCACGTCGGTCTGGACTTCGGTGCGCACCGTGGCCGAATGCGGTTCGCTGTCGATCAGGCTCATCTCCCCGACGTAGTCACCGGGGTGCAGGGTCGCCAGGATCACCTCCCGGCCCCGCGCGTCGGTGGTCACCACCCGGGCGCGTCCTGTCAGCAAGATGGCCAGGGCGTTGGATTGCTTGCCCTGCTCGACGATGGCTTCGCCGCGCTTGTAGCGGCGCTTGATGACCGCGGCCGCCACGGCTTCGGCCTGGACGGCGGTCAGCATCGAAAACAGGGGGACCCGCCGGATCAGCTCAAGGTTGGACACCATCGTTGACATATCAAACTTCTCCAGACAGCGTCGCCGAAAGGGCTTCGCACGAGTTCTTACAATGCATGTGTACCAGCCAAATTTCAGGACCACAGGGTTTCAAACCCCCTGGACCGGCCTCAGCTGTTTGCAACTCTAACTGAGTTCTAATGCTTTCCGAATCAGATTTTCCACTATGAACCACTCCAAAGTCCTCATTTTGGGCTCAGGCCCCGCCGGCTACACCGCCGCCGTGTACGCAGCCCGCGCCAACCTCAACCCGGTGCTGATCACAGGCATTGCCCAGGGAGGCCAGCTGATGACCACCACGGACGTGGACAACTGGCCGGCCGACGCGCAGGGCGTGCAGGGCCCCGATCTCATGCAGCGTTTCCTCGAACACGCCGAGCGCTTCAAGACCCAGATCATTTTTGACCACATCAACAAGGTCGACTTCAGCAAGCGCCCGTTCACGCTGACCGGGGACAGTGGCACCTACACCTGCGACACGCTGATCATTGCAACAGGCGCCTCGGCAAAATACCTGGGCCTGGCGTCAGAAACCGCCTTTATGGGCCGTGGCGTGTCCGGCTGCGCGACCTGTGACGGCTTTTTCTACCGCGACCAGAAGGTCTGCGTGGTGGGCGGCGGCAACACGGCCGTCGAGGAGGCGCTGTACCTTTCGAACATCGCCAGCAAGGTGGTGCTGGTCCACCGCCGCGACAAGTTCAAGGCCGAGGCCATCCTGATCGACAAACTCCACGAAAAGGTGGCCGCAGGCAAGATCGAGCTCAAATTGCACCAGACGCTGGATGAAGTGCTGGGCGACACCGCCGGCGTGAACGGCGTGCGGCTCAAGAGCACACAGAATGGCGCCACCGAAGACATCGCCCTGCAGGGTTGTTTTATTGCTATCGGCCATCAGCCCAACACGGAAATCTTTGCCGGGCAACTGGACATGAAGGACGGCTACATCATCACCAAAACCGGGCTTCAGGGTTTTGCCACCATGACCAGCGTGCCCGGTGTGTTTGCCGCCGGCGACGTGCAGGACCATGTCTACCGCCAGGCCATCACCAGCGCCGGCACCGGTTGCATGGCCGCACTCGACGCGCAGCGCTTTCTGGAGCAAAGCAGCTGACGGGAGGCCACCCACCAGGCCAGCCAGGGGGAAATTTGATCCTGAGTGGCTGACAGGCCTTTCCGGGTTGGCAGGGATCCATTTTCAGGCTATAATCTATGGCTTAGCTGCGCATCCTCCGGGAGCCGGCATCCGATTTCTATTTTTTACGGAGAGTGCTCATGGCACGCGTCTGTCAGGTAACGGGCAAAGGCCCGATGGTGGGAAACAATGTTTCTCACGCCAACAACAAAACC